>Ga0157379_10006415_pt1 | contig 10130 bp, 11 predicted proteins | sample S25metaG_FD_121802 | JGI IMG/M metagenome (GOLD analysis project Ga0157379, IMG submission 121802) | Switchgrass rhizosphere microbial communities from Kellogg Biological Station, Michigan, USA - S2-5 metaG | ecosystem: Host-associated > Plants > Roots > Rhizosphere > Soil | place: USA...
AGGCGAAGAAGAAACGGACGACGTCGAAGAGCCCGCCAAATCCAAATCCAACTAGCAGGAGGAAATCGAATAAAAGCAAAGACAAACCTTGTTTTACGCTGGAAGATATCCTCCAGAAGGTCAAAGACTTACCGGACCAAACAAGAAGACATCATATACTCACCGTCATGAGAGACCCTACGCGTGCGTCGGCTGAAAAACAATACTCTTATACATACGTCGGCCATGAGTTGCTAAAGTTGAAGGGAACCAAGCTTTGTGAGTATTGGTTTCTCTCGTTATATTTAATTCTAATTCTCTTCCAGTCTGCGAGAGAAATGACAGGTGACATTTTGAAAGAATACTTTGCCCTAGTGTTGGACTTTCACAATCGTCTTGATTTGAACACAATTACGACACCGCTCGTGGATATACCTGAAGATTATGGTATATTTGTCGTCTTATTCTGGATCGTCATACACTTACATCTTCTTCAAGCTCGAATGATAGAAATTGCTGGTGGCGCTAACTACGAACACTGCGAGGCGACCATAAGAATCTATGTGGACAAGATCCTGCAGCTTCTTTCGTTCCAATTCAACTTGACCGCAACCGACATAACACATCAGATCCTCCCCGAGAGGTACATGAACCAGACGATACATGGAGTCAGCTTCACGGGGCGAAGTGATTGGACCTTACGTGTTCGAATAGTGAGCAGGTTCATCGAACTGGACATAATCGACGGAGAAGGGAAAGCTTGGCCAAAGCTCAACCAAAAGGCCTTATTGCAGTGTGTTGCATACGCAGCGATGACCCGACTTGACCATATCCAAAAAAAAAACAAAAATTATCGATACGTGGGGTTTCGTCACAAACCGGCTGTCTTACTGGTTTTTTCACATCGATGCAGATGGCGTTGTCTGGTTCAGCACCATACTCTCGGCGGAGCTCCATATGGACTTGATCTATAATTTTCTCTGGAGGATGATTCATCTCGGTGTTATCGCTATTAGGTCGGACGATTAAAGAAGAGTACGATTCCGAATTTCGCAAGTACTTCGCAGCCATGAAGAACAACACATGAAGATGAATCGAGATCGAGAGGCGAAATGCATGGTTCATGGTCACTCCTCTCGTTTTATTATGAAGTCTCCAGGATTCCTGTGATCTCCTGTTCCAAATTTCTACACTTTGTATCGAAGCTATCCGATTCTCCGCTTATTGCACTGTCGCTCTCCCAATGTATCCACACATTCCGCTCCTCGACTACGCTACCTTCCTATCTTCTCTACGTAATGAATAAGATAGTAAATTCTTCTCATTAATGCACTCATTCTGTATAGAGATGGAAAGCTAAATATTTAACATGAAAGAGCTGTGCATTCCACAAACGAGGATTGTCTCTTGGTCGCGATTGCCACGCGGTGATGACTTGGACAGGGACACAGAGTAGGACTTGGGTGTACAACAGAGGGAAGACACCATCGATCTTCTTCGCCGCCAGAAAATGGTACGATTGGCATGAGCTTGTACACTGAAAATCGAGACAACAGCTCAGAAATTGTTGTAAGGAGGAGGAGAGACACATTCAGGATTGAATTTAGCGTGATAGATCAATTCTTTGAGTTCGGCAATGAGAGTTACATCTTCATTATTCTCCAATAACGCATTTTTACGCTGAATCATAGTTTGGATGCCGTTGCAGACAATAGGACACTGATATGGGAAGTGGAACGGTCCTGAACAGAGAGGACAAGGCCCTCTATTGTTAGGCTTCCATGTTTCGTCGTATTCCTGTCCTGCGATTCTTGCCCCAGCAAATGCGTCAGGAGCGCTCTTCCTCTCCTTTTCTTCTGGCAGGTGTATGGATACCGTGAAGGTTTCAGTTGGTCTGGCTACACCTGCCTGCTTCGGAGCGGTTTTAGGGGGATCAGCTACACTCATTAAGATTTTCTTTGAAAGCGGGAGTTGGCAAAACGAACGTACCATAGTCAAGTCTCTGCTTCTTTTGGGGTTGTACCACAGTATCTGAGATTGCTGGCGTAGTCTGGATCCATGGATGTGTACCCGATGCGATGTCGTAGTTAACATGTATGACGGGAAATTGGCCGCTATTGATTGCCGCCTTGAAAAATTCAAGATCAAGAGCTGAGAATCAGGTAAGATAAACGATAAGATAGATATGCAAGGTATGGACCATTGCGCAAAGGAAAGCTTTCGTCGTCTATCACATACTTCAGCTCCAATTGCGTCTCTCGCTTCAAGTGCAATTGATCCGTAACCAGGTCGCAAATTTCTCTGATAGATCTTTCTAATATAGTAAAAGAATTGTATAATTAATATAAACTATGCATGAATCCGAATAAATGCCTTACCTTCGAAACAGGCTGAAAAGGACCTCTCCAGGGGGATAACGTAGTATATTACTAGGTCTTCTTTCTTCTGTTTAAGACATTCCATTGAAGAGTAAGAAAGAAAAGACCTCAGTTTTTTGTGACTGCAGAAATGAATACGGTACTCCCCAATGATGTCGGTCACAGTGGCGTAGTGACGCGTGACATCCTAGGGGCAGCAGCTCACTCAAGGCTGGCAGTGCACAACCATGGACGACTTTGCTGAAGATACGAACCCTTTCCAGACCGACGTCGATGACTTGCCGACCCAAACTCAGGACACAATGAATGACCGTCCTGCAAGTCCGACAACTCCCGTCCCTGACCCGCCAAAGTCTGTTGAGCCACCAGAGCTGCCGTCCAAAAGCACTTCTCCTACATTGCCAACGATTAGGGCTTACAACATGCCTAATGGGTATAGGACGCCTTTGGATTTGTATTTACATTCTGGAGAGGATATAGAGATTCATGTGAGTAGAGAGCGTTTGGGAATGATCATCATGTGAATTACTTTGTAGATCGTCGAAGCGGTCAAAACAACAGAACATTCTAACACAGCCTACATCACATATGTTGTTCGGACAGGAGTATGTTATCATATGTTCCATTCAACTGCCTCTACTCATTCCCTCTCACAGAACTTCGAAGCACGTCGTCGTTACTCGGAATTTGAATCCCTCCGCAATAGTCTGGTCAAGCTCTATCCGACTCTAATTATCCCCCCGATACCCTCAAAGCAAACGATTGGAGACTACGCGGTCAAACAGACGAAAGCGAAGGAAGATGCGGCTATGATTTCTCGTAGAAAGCGAATGCTACAGACATTCCTGAATCGGGTAGCGAAGCATCCTATTCTGTCACACGAAGTGGTGTTCCATAAATTCTTGGACGGGAATGCATCATGGGTGCGTATCTTCATAAATTGATAGTGTACTCACTGACCTCCTTTGAAGTCGGAAGTCTTGCATTCAGCACCACTATCACTGCTCCCTAAGAATGTTCTGAAAGCACCTGCCCATGATCCTACAGACCAAAGCAACCCAGCTTATAATGCACTGCCCAACCCTTCAGTTGCACAAACACTTCGGAATCCTGATCAACGGTTCCTCGATTCTGAGGCATTTACGAACAAGTTTGCTGGCCATCTCAATGGGCCCATGGAGAAGGTGACGCGGCGAACAATGAAGCGATGGTCGGGTAGGTTATGCATCTTTCTTTTGTCAGATTATTGTCTCATATTTTACAGAATATTCTGCTGACCATGCCGACTTGGGTGGGATTTTGAATGGCTTCAGTCTTTCTGAGAGCGGAGCGCTGGCAGCGTCAATCGAAAAAACTGGGCAGGCTATAGACGCGACATATATGTCTACGGTTCGATTGGTAAAGAATCCCTCTATTATCTTGCAATTTCTCTAATGCAATGGCCAGGCCCAAGAATACGAGCAATCCTGGGCCGAACCGCTCCACGAATATGGCCAATTTGCAGGCATCATCAAGAAGCTATTAGCCTATCGCCACCAAAAGCATCTTCAGTATGAGATGACCCAAGATGCTATTGACGCGAAGAAAGAACAGCTCGAGGATCTGGAGAAGAGCGAGCGGGAGGCACGCCGGCTAGAGAGTGCTCTTACGAGAAGGTCTCTTAACCAAACTTCGGTACTGACGGATGAAGGTCAAGAAGGCGAAGCTAGCTCTTCGTTGCCTCAGGAACCCGAGTCTCCGGAGTCTCCGACGTTGTCTAGGTCGTATAGTGGTGGTCCGAGGCGAAAGACGAGTGGATTGGGGTTGTTGAATGCTCTTAGTTATTCTTTAAGTGGCATGATGGACTCTGATCCCGAGACAGCTAGACGGAATGGAATTACGAAGACTCGGGAGTCACTATCACAGGTGGGTCATCATATCTCGGTGTACTGGGATATCTCCTGATACCTGCTCAGCTGGAAGATGCATTGCATGCCTCGGCACAGGACTTGAAATACGCTAGTTCAACTATTCAAGCTGATCTAGACCGTTTCCAACGACAAAAAGTTGCAGACTTGCGGGAAATGTGCATCAACATGGCACGGAACCACCGCGACTGGTGTAAGAAGGTACATTTACATCATCTCTTAACGATATGGCTACACTGAATAATTACATAGAACTTGGAGGCTTGGGAGGCGGTGAAGAAGGAAGTAGCTAACATCGAGGATCATCCCAATCGACCTCCACCCAATGAAGCAGAACCAGGGCCTTCAGCACCAGCGGGTTCGACCAGTCCTCCTGCACCCACGCGGTGATTACGTTTATTCTCGTCCTTCTTTTCTATAGTGCATCAACCTAATCTCGCATAGCCATATTTTGTAAATATCGGATACGTCTCGGACTCTTTAATCAGTTATTATCTGTCGAATAAGCTCCGATTAAGCTTTCTGATTTCTGGACTTAAAGTCAGCACCACTCGTATAAGAATGAGAGCCACGCACGTTTGTTGGTTCTTTTCTTCCACTTTATCTTCCATATTTGTAAACGCCATAAATCTGGACAAATTCAATACAAAAATCAAGATTCCATCTGGACATAAACTCACTGTGCAGCGTGTAATCCAGCCAGGGTCCGCATCGCGTGGAGATCGCCCTCCAACTTTGAAAAAAGTGATTTCGTTTCTGCGACGCCCTCTGCAAATTTCTTCATTTCAGATGCAAGCTTCTGGTAATGCCTCGTTTTCGCCCGTCCAGCCGTGTCGTAATGGTCCATGATGAACCTGTGAAGGGCGCCAATGTGCTCACGTCTGACCAATCAGGGACGTGTGATGATCGACTATCCATCGAGCAGCGTTGTCCTGGTCCAAGCCACCATATTCCCCTAATGTCTAGTAAAGAGTCCCTTATCAAGTTTACTCGTTCTGATGGAAGCGTTGAAAAACTACCAACGGATAAGTTGGACCAGTCGCCTTCAAAAGGCGAGATCAATTACATGCGTCCTGTGGATCTCAAGGAGAGTTTGAGTGTCAAATGGAGGACAGCTATTGGGAGAGGGGTCGCCAAATTAATGGAGAAACTCGGTATGTGGTTTAGAATATTCTTTCCTGGAGCTTCAGCCCATCTAGATTCTTGTCAGATTTCGAGAATTACGTCCTTGAGGACTTTCCTGCAAACTACCAACTCTATTCTCATCATAAGGGCACTGTGGGTAGCTCTCCTCGTACAGACCCCTATCTTTATGGTGCGTAGTTTTTTTACCTATATGTGTTTTTTATACGAAAAGACATTCCAGGTTCACCCGTTGGACGGTTTCGGTCATCTCCCGAGTTTATTCCCCATGCCTACTGGCTCTTGACCGATCCAACACTTGACCGCAAGAACTGCAAATGCAAATACTGTGGTAATTCACATAAAAAGCAAACGGAAATAAGCCAGGATCTGGGCCTGAATCGCGCTTCTTCTGCCCCTTCAGGAGCAGGTAAACCTGATAGCCAGGAAGGAAAGCCTAAAATCCGAGCAAAGCCTCGAGCTAATTTCACGGGGACGCCGTCTGGTGGTCCTGCGCTGCCTGAACGAGTATCCGATCTCCGACTAGGCCGCCTTTACAGAGATGCAGAACTCGTTTGGTGTGCTCTTGCTCCTCCTATCCAAGGCGCACATCCGCATGAACGAATTCATTTTTGGCCCAGTATCATTAGCGATAGCTCTATTCATACCAATGTTACCAATGGAAATGCCAATGCTGCATGGCGGGTGGAACAGAAACGCTATTATTCGATAGCCTTGTTTGGTTGGAATGGCACCTTGCAGGACGTTCCTGAGGATAGTCTGCTACCCTACCAAGCTTGGGGTCCATCACAGGATCTGATAGATCGTCTTCGAATTGCAGGCGATCCTGCTATTATTCAAAACAAGGCTCTGTATCCTAACACTCTGCCCGTCACTCTGGGATCCGCTTCAACAAATGATCAGCTAGGTTTCAAAGATGCATCAACGCCTTTTGCATTATCCTTACAGATGGCAGCCCATCTTTTGCAATTTTGGACCCCTACCGACGAATATGTCTTCGACGGACTTGTTCCCAGAGCACCACAAGCGGGTTCAGCTGCTACGGGAGAAATAACCTATGCCGAGTTGAAGGAGATTCGGTACGAAGGTCTCTGGTGGGGTGCCGAACGAATCTGGACCGACGAACTAATACGACTTGTACCTTCAAGAGATCAAGTTAAGTTCAACTATGCCTTGCCTCCCACTCCCGGATCAAATACCCGTGCCGTTTTTATGCAAGTAAATGGGTTCATTGCTGTTCTGAGTGAGAGAGGACGAGAAGGCAGGGTAGGAGGTGTACTATATGATCTTGTCGATGAAGTTTCTCAAGACCCTTCAATAACCACAAACCATCCGGAACCCTCGACCCCTCAAATCGCCGGAAATCCAATTCCAAGCAATTCACCTTTAGTCAATGTTCAAGCACCGCCTCTCGAAGCCCTTTCTCCTCTCCCTCCTCTCCCTCCTCCTGCTCATCCTCCAAATCTTCCTCCGTACGACTTGCCACCCTCGCCTCCCGGGTGTAAATTCCGTCGCATCACTCCACAAGGCTACGAAGTTATCCTCGACCTCTCCATGATCGCCGGACGATACTACACCGGACTCTTTGATAACCCACTCATCCAAAATATCGTTAAAGGTCTAAATCCAGATGAACGGGAGGTTTTGCACATACGCGCTCTCTGTGGGACGGTGCCTGGTGTACTGAACTCTATGGAGTGTACGCAGTGGAAAGAAACGCGAAAAGGAATGATTGCTTATGCAGATAAGCAGGCGAAGAATGATTTGATTAACAATTGGCGGCCGATTCCGAAAGGGGACGAGCAAATGGATATTATGAATGAGGTTCTTTGATTAGGGCCCGGGGGTATACCTGGTTGGATTCGATATAATTTGTATGTACTGTATTTAGACCCTGTATATTCTCTTTTACTGCATAATGTATCATATCATAGTCGCGTGCAGCGATTCCAAGTTTTACCTCAGATGTCCCACACCATTCTGAACCCATATCTCGATATATATTCACATAAAAATGTATGCCATAATTAAACTAATTTTACACTCTTCACGACCTTGGTAATACCACTCTGCTCTCCACCATATGGCTTGCCTGCCAAGCCACCCTTGTAAACCGCCTTCTGAGACCGTACCTTCTTCTTTGCCTGCTCATACCTGAACAATTTATCAGTAACGTGTAAGCCAAAAATGGATAAACACATACTTTTCCCTCTTTTTGACACGAGGATTGCGTACGCTCTTGGATCGATGAGGCGTTAACCCCTTGTTCTTCAGGATGGCTCTCGTCAGCGAACGAGGTCCTTCCGCTGATTCATTGAAGACACGAGCCGTACTAAAGGGAAAGAAATATCAACAAATAGTAAATCACACGCAAATAATGCAGATCATACCGTTCTTCCTGACGCGCCTGCTCGTACGCCTGCTTCTTATCTTCCCTTTTCTCCTTCTTAACCCTCTTCACAAGTTCATAATAACCATTATCATCCTCTTCTCCACTTGCAGAATCTTCCGCATCGCGCTTCCGCTTTCCTGGTTTAACAGAACTTGACTCGGCTTCTGGGTCGGCGTAGTCCAGATCATCGCCACCTGTTCCCCTAGCTTTCGCAACTTCACGGCGAATACGAGCTTCCTTTTCCCTATTACGTTCGCGGTAGGGGATGTCATCATCACCTGGGAAAGATTGCTGTGAGTTGACCAAAGACAGTTAAGTGGTGAGATGACATACCCCCCATCTTCTCTCTGGCTTCCTCTTTCCTTCGGACGGAGGTTTCAATCCTACTAGTATGGAAGCGAAGACTTTTCTTTCGAGACTTCTTATCAGCATCGTCAGCTGCAGATAATGAAGTCGATTCTCCGAATGCTTCGGCAGAGTCATCTTCAACATGGCCACTGTGCTTGACTGGTACAAACTGGGGTTCCACAAGATCGAACTGAGATTGTGAAGTTTCCTTTGTCTTCTTTTTGGTTTTCTTTTCCGATACCTTGACATCCTTCGTCTTTGTTTTCTTAGACTTCTGAGCCGCCGCTTGGTCTGCAGCTTGTAACATGGCATCCAAGTCGGCCATTGCGTTTTTCTTCGAGAGCCGCACTGTTCTGGGTCCAAAAGCATCTGGATCTTGGCTGAAAAGTGCCAACATTTCGGCCTTTTCTTCTTCATCTAATGAGGAAATGTCGGACTCTTCAAGATCTTCGTCATCTTCTTCGTCTGACGAGGCATCGAAGTCTAGGTCTTCCATAGTCGATAACCCTTGTTTGAGGATTAAGAGACGGTCGAGAACAGCCTTTAACCTTGAGGTTTGTTGGGGAGATAGTGGAAGTGGGGCGGATCGAAGGTGTAGATAGAATGCGAGGGTGGTGACGTAAGTAAGAAGCGTTTCTATGAAATGTATTTAATATCGCCGAGGTCGACGAATTGATAAACGTACGATGATGGAGATGGGTGAGACCAATGAATGACAAGTCTTCTGGGGAAGTAGTCATTTGTCTGGTAGCTCGTCAGAAAAACAGATAATGGATAGACAGTCCAACGTAATGCTCACTTGTCCATACGCTGCTGAACTTTCATAAGGTCATGCACCACATCATCCCATTCTCTAGCTAACGCAAGAGTCTCCGGACTTGTTTTCTCAAGACAACGAATCGCGCTTTCTGTATCCAATGGCACATCCGCTGGTGTGGCTTCGGTCACCACTTGTGCAGTCCCTTCTCGCATAATTTCGTCAGCGACCCTACTAAATAAATTTAGAACTGATAATAAGCCAAAATAGAAGACGAACAAATCCATAACATCATCCAACCCAAAATCACCATCCGACATCCCATCTCTCATTTTAGCTTGCAGCCTCTTCGCTTCCTGCTCCTCCATATCATTCGCCTCTTCTTCATCCTCCTGTCCTTCCTTCATAGAGAGTATACCCGCATTCGACGAATAATAAGCCGACTTCTTTTTACCCCATGATTCGTATTCGTCTGACTCAGATTCCGCATCAGAGGGAGGTGGGGATGCGTCCTTTTTCTTCTTAGACTTTTTGTGTTTCTTTTCCTTCTCCGCTTTAGAGGCATTAAAAATATCTTCCTCTTCCTCTTCATCTTTCCTCTCTGGTCCTTCATAAGCTTCTTCATCGCTGGACCCGTCGTCAAGATCTAAGCCAAAAACCTCCTCTTCACCGTCTCCCCAGTCATCGTCTCCATCGTCTCCTTCTCCATCGAGTAAAATTTGGTCTCGTTTATGATGGACTATTAAAACAATATGTCAATTCGTCCATAATGGTGGAAATCTTGACGATATACGAACAGTCGTCTTCCTCATCCCCTACAATATCGTCTCTCGTGGCCCATTTTTTAATTTTCCCATCGGATGGCTTAACTCGTTTCGAGATTTTCTCCTTCCCTCCAGAGCTCTTGGAAGCAAAAGGCTGCTTGCGCGGTCGTCGAGGCATGCTTTGATGTGGATGTGAAAATGTTCACAGAGGCGCTCAGCGAGAACCTGCTGAATAAGCTCAGATAGGCATCGAGGATAAAGCGCTAAATACCATATTCGGGATGATCTACAAGGGAAGGACCCCAAGGAACCTACAAGCTAGAAAATGAAACCCATGTTCCGCAATAAGATTACACGCTTGAGATGCGGACCTCCAGCCTTCAGCTGCACATGGTTGTTCTGAAATCCTTATCCTTGAGAAGTTTTGCATTTAAAGTATGTATAAGGAAATGTATATGTATA
>Ga0157379_10006417_pt1 | contig 10129 bp, 8 predicted proteins | sample S25metaG_FD_121802 | JGI IMG/M metagenome (GOLD analysis project Ga0157379, IMG submission 121802) | Switchgrass rhizosphere microbial communities from Kellogg Biological Station, Michigan, USA - S2-5 metaG | ecosystem: Host-associated > Plants > Roots > Rhizosphere > Soil | place: USA: Michigan...
ACTGTTCGCGCTCCGTACCGAGGGGGTTTCTCTGCTGGTGGGCCTAGGCATCGGTGCGGTCGGTGGCCTGGTGATCGTGAGGTCCCGCCAGCGCGGCTGGATGAGCGATACCTGGGCCCAGTTGGCCACCGTCGCGTCGGCGTTGGTGTGTTTCGAAGTCGGAGAGCGGTTGCAGGGCAGCGGATTCGTCACCGCCTTCGCGGGCGGCCTGGCCTACTCGATGATGATGAACAGGGCGGGCGCGCAGATACCGTCGCAGGTGACCGATGCGGCTGGTCAGTTGCTGGAGCTGATCGTGTTCGCGATGTTCGGCAGTTATGCCGTCTTCGTCGGATGGCGCGATGCGGATTGGCGCGTGGTGCTTTTCGCCGTCGTCGCGCTGATCGTGGTGCGTCTGGTGGCGGTGTCTACCGCGCTGATCGGCAGCGACCTGCCCGCCCGCAGCAGGCTGTTCATCGGCTGGTTCGGGCCTCGCGGGATCGGCACTCTGGTTCTCGGATTGTTGATGGTCGAGCGAGGCGAGATCCGGCAGTCGACCACGATCATGCAGGCGGTCGTCGTCACCGTCACCGTGAGCCTCGTGGTGCACAGCCTGACCGCACCGATCGGCATTCGGCTGTGGCCCGCCCAGGTGCCGCAGAAGACGGCGCCACCGAACGTCTAGCGGAGCCGCCCACCCCTGACCAGAAACCACCCCGCGGCCGCCGCGCCGCAAAACGCCACCACCCTGTCGGCCCTGTCGGCTTTCGGCAGATCCAGCAGTGAGACCAGGCCAAGCATCGCGAAGCCGGTGCGCAATGCGGGTTGGCTGGTCGCCGTCGTCACCAGGGCGGCTTGGTTCTGACTGGCCAATGAGTTGTGGTCGACGGGCAACAATCCTCCTTCGGTCGCTTGACCTGCGCGCGTGGTTGACGCTAATTCGCTCAACAATGCTGAGAAATAGGGTGTTTCCCTATTCCTCGCTTCTTAGGCTGCCGGTCTACGCCTTACTCATGTGACGGCCGAGTTCAGCGCGCGACTTGATGCCGAGCTTGCGGTAGATCCGGGCCAGGTTCGCCTCGACGGTCTTCGGGCTGATGAATAGAGCGGTCGCCACGTCGCGGTTCTTCATGCCCGAGGCCGCAAGCTCGGCGACCCGTTGCTCCGACGGGGTGAGCTGTCCGCTCCGGCGCGGGCCGACGTTCGCGCGGGCGAGCTCGGCGCGGGCCTTGTCGGCCCACAGCGGGACATGCAGACGCTCGAAGATGGCGAGGGCTTCCTGCAGGCTCGCCGACGCCGTTTCCTTCTTCCGCTGCCGGCGCTGTATTTGGCCCAGTAGCAACAGCGTTCGAGCACGCTCGAACGGCATTTGCAGCCGGTCGTGTGCGGCGATCGCGCGCGTGGCGAACTCGCCCGCGGCGTCGAGGTCACCTCGGGCGGCCAGCAGCATGCTTCTGCCACGGGCGCCGGCGGCGAGCATCCAGGGGCGGTCCCGCCGCTCGCCGTTGCGTTCGAGGGCGCCGATGAGCGGCTCCGCCTCGGTACCCCGGCCCACTTGAATCAGGGCCTCGATGGCGTCCACCAAAAACGTCGCATTGGGAAGCTCGGTCGGTGTCGACGCCGGATTGAACTTGGCCACCAGTGGCTGCAGCGTGGCAACCGCGGCCTCGTAGTGACCCAGCGACACGTCCAGGAATCCGAGTGCACCAATGACCCTGTCCGTCAACCGAACCGCTCCTGTGCGCCTGCCCGCCTCGAGCGCTTCGGCGGCTGCCTGCCTGGCGTCTGCTTCGCGACCGGCGTACACCGCCAACTTCGCCCGCAGGCTGTGCGCCAAGAACAGCGGGGTGTCGCCACCGAGCTGGCGGGCGCGCTCCATGGCGTCCTCGGCGACCAGACCGGCCTCGACGAAGTCGCCACGCCAAATGCTGCTCAGCACCACGTGCTGGGCGATGAAGATGAGCTCGCCTTCCTCACCCTTCTCCACGCAGCGGCGCCGGACGCCTTCGAGCACCTCGTGGGCCTCGTGCAGGCTGCCCGTCCACTCCAGCAGCAGGGCGCGCTGGACCGATGGTCGAAACACCAAGGGCGTGAAGATCTCGGGGTCCTCCAACTCCACTGCGCGACGGAGCTGGTCTTCGTCGAAGCCTTCGCCGCTCAGGAACCGCAGGATCACGCGCATACCGAGTGCCAGGCCCAGCAGGTGCGGCTGGTTGACGCGCTCGGCTTGGGCGACGGCCTCCTCGGCCATCTGCACGCTGGCTTGGGGCTGATTGGCCTGGAGCAGTGCGTAGGCCAAGGTGATCAGGACTTGCGCGCGCAGCGGGCTGTCGGGGTGCACCTCGCTGAGCGCGCGCTGCAGCAGGCCGGCTCCCTCGAAGAAGCCGTCGCCGTACAGTCGCACGACAGCAAGCCGGCTCAAAGCCTCTGCTCGCAGGTCGCCGGGCGCCAGTCGATCGATGGTCTCCTCGAGCATGGCGCGCGCTCGCTCGTGGTCGCCTGCGTCGAAATGGTGTAGGGCGGACCGGAGTCGACGCTCCGGGGTGTCACCGCCGAGGCCGATCGCGAGGTCCATCAACTCGGCGGCTGCCACGGGAGCGCCGCGGACGCGGGCGGACTCGGCCGCTGTATCGAGCGCCCGCAGCGTGACTTGGTCGCCACTGGTCGCGGCCAGCGCCAGGTGCCGCGCCCGCAACTCGGGCTCGTCGACGATGTCGGCGAGGCGGCGATGCATCGTCCGGCGTTGGCCGGGCGCGGCTTCGGTGTATACGCCTCTGGCCAGCAGGGGATGGGCGAAGTGGATCCGGTTGCCGTCGATCGCGATGATGCCGTTGCTTTCCGCGTTCTCGAGCAGCTCGATCAAGCGGTCGTCGTCGCTTCTCGTCGCGGTCGACACCAGCTCCACGGTCGGCGCAGCCATGCACGATGCCGCGAGCAGCGCATCATGCACGTGGGGATCGAGGCCGCTGAGCCGGGCCCGCACGACGTCGGCCAGCGTGCGTGGCAGCGATGTCTCGACACCCGGCGCGCTTTCGGCGATAGCCCGTGCCAATTCAATTGCATAGAAAGGGTTTCCGCCCGACACTTCGTGAATCCGGCCCATCGTCGGGCGCGAAAAGGGTCGCCGCAGCCGCGCCGATATCGCTGCGTTCAAATCGTGGATACTCAACGGACGCAATCGAACTCGGGCAACCGTGTCAGGGCGGGGCATTTGCAGCCAGGACGCGCCGGTGCCGTCGACGGCGTCTGTGCGCACACTGCCAAGAATGCCGACCGGCCCGGTGAGCCGCCTCGCCGCGAACGCCACCACGTGCATGCTCGATGGGTCGATCCATTGCAGGTCATCGATCGCCAACAGCAGCGGCCCGCCGTCGGTGAGGTATTCGACGACCGAAAGGAATGCCGCGGCCACGGCGCGCTGATCGGTGGCGGTGTCGTCGTCCGCCCGCATCAGCACCTGATCGACCGCCAAGCGCTGGGGTTCGGGCAGGTCAGCCCAAGCGGATGCGGGCACCCCGTCCAGCAGATCGGCCAGGGCCGTGTAGGCCAGCACGGATTCGGCCGCTGCGGCGCGCGCCGACAACACCCGGAAGCCCTTCGCCTCCGCCAGGTCCAGGGCTTCCAACCAGAGGGTGGTCTTGCCGATGCCTGGTTCGCCCTCGATCAGCAAAGCCGACGGCTCAGAAGTCGCAGACGCCAAGAAGCCAGCGATCATCCGATTCTCTGTCGGACGGCTCTCCACGGCCACTCCCGGCACGGCTCAAACAATTCCAGCTAACAACGGATCGGTCTACCCTTTGTGTCAACTAGGCTCGACCGCACGAGCCGGCAACATCCGCAATAGTATGTTTACCGGCTATTTCCGAATTCTATTCACATGCCTTCCGAGCTCGGCGCGCGACCGGATGCCGAGCTTGCGATACACGCGCGCGAGCGTGGCCTCAACCGTCTTTGCGCTGATGTACAGCTTGGCCGCCACGTCGCGGTTCGTCATCCCCGACGCCACCAACTCGGCAACGCGTTGTTCTGCGGGCGTGAGCCTGTCGCGCCCGTTTGCCCGTGATCGAGAGCTGGTGCCTGTCAGTTCGGCGCGGGCCCGGTCGGCCCACAGCTGGGTGCCGAGCTGTTCGAAGACCGCAAGCGCGTCACGCAGCATGGCGGTTGCCTCTGACCGGTCTCGCCGCAAGAGCTGCCCGAGCAGCAGCTGAGTCCTCGCACGCTCGAACGGCATCGGCAACCGGTCGTGCTCGGCCAGCGCGCGCCGCGCGCTCTGCACTGCGGCGTTCACATCACCGCGGGCGGCCAGCACCATGGCGCGGCAGCGAGCGCCGACTGCCAGCATCCACGCGCGGTCGACTCTGTCTCCATTGCGTTGCAGAGCCTCGACAAGTGGCTCGGCTTCATCAGCGCGGCCGAGCGCGGTCATCGCCTCCACCGCCGAGCGCGATCGCCAGTTCGAGCAGCTCGGCCGCCGCGGCCGGTGTTCCGCGCGCTTGCGCGGAAGCCGCCGCATCGTCAAGCGCTTCAAGAGTCTCGCGATCACCGGTGGTTGACGCCAGCGCGAGATGCCGTGCCCGCAGTTCGGACTCGACGACCACCTCGGCGAGGCGACGGTGCATGAGCTTGCGCTCGGTAGGCGAAGCGTCGGTGTACGCCACCTGCCAACAGGGGATGGGTGAAGCGGATCCGGTTGCCTCCGATGGAGACGATGCCGTGCCGCTCGGCGACCTCGAGGAGCTCGATCAGTCGGCCGTGGTCGGCCGCGGTCGCCTCGCCGACCAGCTCCACGGTCGACACGGCCAGGCAGGCGGCGGCGAGTAACACGTCATGGACGGCGGGATCGAGGCTGCCGATTCTGGCCCGTACCAACTCCGCCAACGTGCCGGGCGCCACCTCGTCGGCGCTTTCGGTCAACGCGCGCGCCAATTCGATGGCATAGAACGGATTTCCGGCGGAGAGCTGGTGGATTCGCGCCATCGCCGCGCGCGGTATCGGGTGACCCAGCTTATCCTTTACCACGGTGTGCAGCTCACGTGAAGCCAACGGATGCACCGGGATTCGGTGGATGGCGTCGGGACGGGGTAACTGCAGCCATGAGATGGAGTCGCTGCCGTCATGTTCGGTGCGGACGGTGGCCAGCAGTCCCACCGGACCGGACAGCCGGCGCGCCGCGAATGCGAGCACGTGTTGGCTGGACGGATCGAGCCATTGCAGGTCGTCGATCGCCAGCAGGAGCGGGCCATGGTCGGAGAGCCGATCGACGACCGAGAGAAACGCGGCTGCCACCGCGCGCTGGTCGGTGACGCCGTCGGCGGTCTGCTCCCGTAACAGCACCCGATCGACCGCGATCCGCTGAGGCTCGGGCAGGTCGGCCCAGATGTCCTGATCCACGTCGGTCAGCAGATCCGCCAGTGACGCGTAGGCCAGCACGGATTCGGCACTCACGCATGGGCCGATAGCACCCGAAACCCATGTTCACGTGCTTGTTTGAGGCCCGCCAGCCAGACGGTGGTCTTGCCGATTCCAGCCTCGCCGTCGACCAACAGCGCCGACGGCGAGTTGGTCGCGGCAGCGAGGAACTCGCCGAGGGCCTGTTCCTCGGCGGGGCGGCTGGCCTGGCCCGCGGTCACTCCCGAAGAATGTTAGTTACCGTCCGCAGTCGGTTCCATCTGTGCGCGGTTGCTATACGTCGCCCGGCTTTACCTTGGCCATGGCGAGCACGTCGAGTCGGCGGTCCAGCTCCTCCACCGACAGTTTGTCGCCGATCAGACCCCGGTCGATGACCGTCTGGCGGATGGTCTTCTTCTCCTTCAGCGCCTGCTTGGCGACTGCGGCCGCTTCCTCGTAGCCGATCGCGGAGTTCAGCGGGGTCACGATCGACGGCGACGACTCCGCGAGCTCCCGCAGCCGCGCCTCGTTGGCGACCAGGCCGTCGATGCAGCGTTCGGCGAACAGCTTGGCGGCGTTCGTCAGGATCTTGAACGACTCCAGCAGGTTGCGGGCCATCATCGGGATGTACACGTTGAGTTCAAACGCTCCGGATGCGCCGCCCCACGCGACCGCGGCGTCGTTGCCGACCACCTGCGCGGCGACCTGCGTAACAGCCTCCGGGATAACCGGATTGACCTTGCCAGGCATGATCGAGCTGCCCGGCTGCAGATCCGGCAGCTGAATCTCGCCGAGACCGGTCAGCGGGCCCGAGCCCATCCACCGCAGGTCGTTGGCGATCTTGGTGAGCGAGACCGCGATCGTGCGCAGCGCACCGGATGCTTCGACGAGGCCGTCGCGCGCGGCCTGTGCCTCGAAATGGTTTGCCGCGACCCGTAATTCGGCGAGCCCGGTCTGTTCGGTCAGCACGGCCACCACACGCACGTCGAAATCGTCGGGTGCGTTCAGACCGGTGCCGACGGCCGTGCCGCCGATGGCGAGTTCACCCAGCCGCGGCAGCGTGGCCTTGACGCGCTCGATGCCGGCTTCGACCTGACGGGCATAGCCGGAAAACTCCTGGCCCAGCGTCACGGGCACGGCGTCCATCAAGTGGGTGCGCCCCGACTTCACCACGCTGCGCCATTGCCGCGCCTTGCCCTTCAGCGACTCGTGCAGCACCTCGAGCGCCGGAATCAAGTGCCGCACAGCGGCTTCCGTGGCCGCGATATGCGTGGCGGTGGGGAAGGTGTCGTTTGACGACTGCGACATGTTGACGTCGTCGTTGGGATGTACGGTTACGCCGTTCTGCGCGGCGATGCTGGCGATCACCTCGTTGGTGTTCATGTTCGAGCTGGTGCCCGAGCCGGTCTGGAACACGTCGATCGGGAACTGGTCGTCGTGCAGGCCGTCGGCGATCTCGCCTGCCGCCGCGATAATGGCGTCGGCCTTCTCCGGCGCGAGCAATCCGAGATCCTTGTTCACTTGGGCGCACGCACCTTTCAGCAATCCGAGCGCCCGGATCTGTGTGCGCTCCAGACCGCGCCCGGAGATCGGGAAGTTCTCCACCGCCCGTTGAGTCTGTGCGCGCCACAGAGCGTTGATGGGCACTCGGACTTCGCCCATGGTGTCGTGCTCGATGCGGTACTCGACGTCTTCCTTCGAGGATGAGTCGACGCTCATGTGTTTCCTTTTCAGTGAGGAGTTACGGCAGCGGTTGGAAAGCGTTGCTGTCGCCGGTGAAATCGATGGCGGAGTATTCGTTGAGCTTTGACAGGCGGTGGTAGGCCTCGATCATTCGCACCGTGCCCGACTTCGAGCGCATGACGATCGACTGCGTCGTGCAGCCGCCGCCGTAGTACTGGACGCCCTTGAGCAGGTCGCCGTCGGTGACCCCGGTGGCGCAGAAGAAGACGTTCTCGCCGGACACCAGGTCCTCGGTGGACAGGATCTGGTCGAGGTCGTAGCCGGCGTCGACGGCCTTCTGGCGTTCTTCGTCGTCCTTCGGCGCCAGCTTGCCCTGGATCGCGCCGCCCATGCAGCGGATCGCGGCTGCCGCGATGATGCCCTCCGGTGTGCCACCGATTCCGGCGAGCAGGTCGGTGCCCGAGTTCGGCCTGCACGCGGAGATGGCGCCTGCCACGTCCCCGTCGGTGATGAGCCGGATCCGGGCGCCGGCCTCGCGAACCTCGTTGATCAGCTGCTCGTGCCGGGGCCGGTCCAGGATGCACACCGTCATGTCTGAGACCGACAGGTGTTTCGCCTTGGCGACCGAGCGGACGTTCTCACCGATCGGCGCCGTGATGTCGATGCCGTCCACCGCTTCGGGTCCGACCGCGATCTTGTTCATGTAGAACACCGCGGACGGGTCGAACATCGCGCCGCGCTCGGCAACCGCGAGCACCGAGATCGCGTTGGGCAAACCCTTGCTCATCAACGTGGTGCCGTCGATCGGGTCGACGGCGAAGTCACATTCGGGACCGTCGCCGTTGCCGACCTCCTCACCGTTATAGAGCATCGGCGCATTGTCCTTTTCGCCCTCGCCGATCACCACGACGCCGCGCATCGACACCGTGTTCACCAGCTCGCGCATGGCGTCGACCGCCGCGCCGTCGCCGCCCTCCTTATCGCCCCTGCCGACCCAGCGGCCAGCCGCCATGGCGCCGGCCTCCGTGACTCGCACGAGTTCGAGGGCGAGGTTGCGATCAGGGGCTTCACGACGCGACGGGCTCATGCGCCAGATTCTCCCATTAGCCGGTCATCGATAGGGAGCTGGGATACTGGCTATGTGAGTAGGAAGCCGCAGCCCAGCCCGAATGTCACCGGCCAAGCGGCTCCAGCCCCCAAGCCGCAAAAGCCGAGGATCCTGCAGGACGGCCGGGACATGTTCTGGTCGATCGCGCCGCTGGTGATCGCGTGCATCGTGCTGGCGGGCATGCTCGGCATGTGCTCGTTCGCGCCGAACGGGCCGGGAAAGGGGCCCGCGCCGTCCTACGACGCCCCTGCCGCGCTACAGGCCGACGCCGACGCCCTTAAGATCCCGATCCGGCTGCCGAAGCTGCCCGACGGCTGGCAGGCCAACTCCGGTAGCCGCAAGGGCATCGACGGTGGCCGCACCGATCCGGCCACGGGCCTGCCGTCCCGTGCTGTCAGCTCGACCGTCGGATACCTCGCGCCCAGCGGCATGTACATCAGCCTGACGCAGAGCAATGCCGACGAGGACAAGCTCGTCGCGTCGATCAACAACGACCTCTACCCGACGGGGACGCAGGATGTCGCCGGCGTGAAATGGGTGGTGTACGAGGGGACAGGCCAGAACGGCAAGGAGGCGGAGCCGGTGTGGACCACCCGACTCAACGGGGCGGGCGAGCCGGCGCAGATCGCGATCACAGGCGCTGCAGGTACGCACGAGTACCGTACGCTGGCGGAGGCGACGCAGACCCAGTCGCCGCTGACCGCTCAATAGGACGGAGCCGCATGACCGCGCCGGAAGCCGACCTGACCGGATGGGCCGTCGAACCTTTTTCGGCGGCCGGGTACACCCACGACGTATACCGCAAGGGCGAGGGGCCCGGTGTGGTGCTGATTCCCGAGTTGCCAGGCATCACTCCCGGCGTGCTGGGTCTGGGTAATCACTTGGTGGACAACGCGTTCACCGTGGCATGCCCGTCCTTGTTCGGCGTCCCTGGGGCGCCTGCAATAAGGCCGGGGATGGTGCCGATCATGTTGCGTGGCTGCGTGGCGAAGGAATTCGCGGGATTTGCAACGAACGCGGACCGGCCCGTCGCGCACTACCTGCGCGCGCTGGCGCGCGACCTCAACGAAAAGACGCCCGGCAAGGGAGTCGGGGTCATCGGCCAGTGCTTCACCGGTGGCTTCGCCCTGGCGGTCGCGGTCGACGACAGCGTGTTGGCTCCTGTGCTGAGCCAGCCGTCGGTGCCAATTGCGCTGACGCCCAGGATGAAGCGTGATCCCGGACTGTCCGAAGGTGAGCTCAAGGTCGTCGAACAGCGCGCCGCGAATGACGGCCTGTGCGCGCTTGGGCTGCGGTTCAGCGAGGATCCGTTGGCCCCGGGGGAGCGCTTCAAGACGTTGAAGGCCCGGCTCGGCGATGCATTCGAGGTCATCGAGATCAATTCGAAGAAGGGCAACGAACACGGCTTCGGCAAGATGGCCCACTCAGTACTGACGCTGGAGGTCCGCGAGCAGGACGGGCACCCGGCCTATGAAGCGCGCAAACGGGTAGTCGAGTTCCTCAAGGAGCGGCTGGTTTAGCCGGCGCCGCGACTGGCTTCTGCTTGCCGCCTCGCCGCGCGAGCCGGCCGAGAAGCTTGCGCTGCTTTGGCTTTTCGTCGTCCTCCGGCGCCGCCATCGGCACGTCCTTGTACACCGCGAGGTAGACGCTGATCGTCGTGACGATCACGATCATCAGCACCGGGCCGATCACGATGCCCCACGCGCCGAACATGGCGATGCCGGAGAAGACGGCGAGAAGCATCAGCGCCGAGTCGAGGCGAGCCGCTTTCGGCACCAGGATCGGGCGCAGGAAGTTGTCGATGTTCGTCACCACGATAAGGTGGAAGAGGATGACGAACGCACCGCCGAAAACGTTGCCGAACAGGATCATTCCGATCCCGAACGGGATCGTCACGATGCCGCTGCCGAGCGGAATCACCGACAGCGCGGACAGCAACACCGCGAAAAGGAAGAAACCCTCGTGGAAACC
>Ga0157379_10006419_pt1 | contig 10128 bp, 6 predicted proteins | sample S25metaG_FD_121802 | JGI IMG/M metagenome (GOLD analysis project Ga0157379, IMG submission 121802) | Switchgrass rhizosphere microbial communities from Kellogg Biological Station, Michigan, USA - S2-5 metaG | ecosystem: Host-associated > Plants > Roots > Rhizosphere > Soil | place: USA: Michigan...
ACAACACCACGAAAGCTACGAGGCAGGACATAGCAACTATACGAAATCAGTGCGGCAATAACTGCCAAGACCAGGTTGATAGGGTATAGGGGTATCCGCCACCATTTTGGAGGTCTAGCTTTCGATTCAAGAGAGTTCAATTCATCAATTCTCCAGAGACCGCAAAAGAAACGTAGAACCTCACCTCGAAGAATTCGAGACCTTTAAAATGGCGTGTGATGTCCAATGGTGATACAATTCATTAATCATCGGCCTTCTAGGAAGTACCCATTCGCAGAATTGATGAAGAGAACAACGCCTTGGTGGTGCCCGCCGTCGCCAAAAGACAAGAAGCGCATCCACATTGAAATCGCGGAATTTAATCGATACTTCTCTGAACGTGGCACAAAGTAAGACAGAATTAGGGATATTAACAAAACACACAAAAAAATTATTGCGGATAGTGCAATCGAAAAACTCCAATGGTTGTAGATTTGAATGGCGAGATAATATCCTAGGAAGATTCTTAGTGATTATCGAACCACCAGTAATCACCGCTCTGAGCCTACTGCCGTTATTACTTGACAATAGAGCTTCCAATGGAACTGAATCGCTCTCTAAATGCGACAAGGAGATACCCACAAGATTTGGTGCGATAAGACGCCCGAGAAGGATTGGAACTGAGCCAGGGTTATCGTAGGATATAGATAGATGGCTGAGATGTTGAAATAAGATGGGAATGAGAGTGGAGGGAATTTCTTCATCTTCAGGCAGCGTCCACACAATTAAATATTCCAAGTATGGGGAATGCTGAAGAATGGTTAAGCAAATGAACGGTGCAGAACAAGTAACATTGAGGTATTTCGGAAACTTGAAGCTCGAATATGTGAAATTTTGCAGTCTATATAGGCCGCAGATATTCAGTACGGAAGGCAATGGGGTATGGACCGTGTCGTAGATAAGTCCGTTGCTACAGCGAAAGTTTCCGAAAACAATGAACGCTTCAATCCAAGGGATATCAAGGTTTCCGATTGTGCTAAAGCAATCGAACGGTGCTTTGCTCCATCATTGTGAGGCGAATATACGGACCCATCTACGGTGAGTCCAAATTTCTTGAGGAATCAATCTCCAATCGTCATCGATTCACGCATTGTCGGAACCGAGGGTCCAATATTGTGGGTCTAAAACAACCGCCAAAGGATGTGGGTTCGACCTTGTGAAGCAATTGCTCCAGTGCAAATAAATTGCCGTTTAAGCCGTCGGAGTGCGTGGAGGACCTTCAACCATCGTTTGCAAACCCCACGAACGCTGGCTCTAACTTGTTGTGGATTATCTTCAAATAACACCTGATAAGGAAAGGATAAGAATGGTTCGGGGATGGAAAGCTGAAGGATACGCGATAGGAACTCATCTGGAAGCCGAGATAAACTACGGTCGCGGCATTTGACTGGGACGAACCAAAACATGGTTTCTTCCTATCCTTTCGTGTTCTGTTGTCTTTCCAAAGTCCATGGATGTCACTAGTACTTCGGAGAATGGTCGTGTACAAACTTTACAAACTTTAATCGAAGTTTGACTGAGGGTTGGAGAGAACAGGTTCCGTTCTGGGCGCTTGAAGTATGTTTCATGGAATTTTTGAGTACATCTGAGGGAAGCTTTTTACCGAAGTTAAGATCAAAATGTCGAAGGATTCTATTAACTGAGGGCAAAATAGTTATGTTGAATCCCTCATGGCCTCGCAAAATAATATTATATATTATATATTCACATAGAGCAACATTTGCACAAGAACCGGACAAATTTTATGCTTCGACTCACTTCTCATAAGGGAATTGGAACTTTACAGTATAATCCAGTCCTATTCTAATTTAAAGAGTTGCACCAAATTTATTCGTGGAAACTACTGTGAAACTCACTGTCCATTATCAGCGGAACGTGTGTAAACGTGAATATACATAAGAACAATACAGGGTCTACATGTGCAAATGAAAATGTCCGTAGAAGGGTTCGTAAGTGACGTTAGTAATTCTCTCAGCCGCAAATCTTGGGGTACAATCGCTCCGATGGATCTTTGGGGATCCATCCACCCTCCAAGCCCTTTTGATAGCTCCATTCGTCTGCTTCCTCAGCTTTCCATGTCCTGAGAAATAACAAGGTAAGCATTTTCTGAGCGAGAAGATGTGGAATTTGCTCACCAGAATATCCATCCATTCACGGCCTCTCCGGCGTCTACTTGAACTTCCCAATATCTACATATGTAAGAACTGATAGCCAATAATATATGATATGCATACTTACTTTCTCAAAAATTGCTTATAATCATCAGAGAACTTCGAGCTATCGCCTGAGACACCGGAACAATTTCCAAAGACCTGTGTTTGGCCTGGGTAAGTGCCATCCCACCGGGCACCGACATTTCTTCCATTCAGCCATTTGGCACAGTCAGTGATGGCAATGGACCATTCTCCCATCACCGTCCAGATGTTGGAGTTGACATATGAGACCCAAGGGGGACTTAGGCCACATCCATACTTGAGGTATCGCGTAAATGTGGCGTTTTGATTGAAGGAAGAGTAGAAAACCTACGCTGATATGATCGTCCCAGGAAAAGGCCAGCAGATCATTATCGAAAATCTGATATTGATGCTAGGGGAATGAGAGTAAGGAGAAGATTCATTCACCCCTAGGCCTTGACAAGCGACATACCACATCCATCATTGTATTCACGGCTTGAGGTGCAGTAAGAAATCCTGTCCAGCTGGACACCGTAAGAAATCCGTCCCCGATAACGACCGTAACATTATTCCCAGAAATATTTCTTACGACGTTGTATCCGTCCTGGAAATAAGTCCTTAACGTCCCCGGCCATGGCCCGTTCAAGAACCCGGCACCTTCATTCATCAACTCAATAGCGTCCACTTTGTCGCCAATATCGGTGACAAGTGTCGAGATTACGTCCAATGTACGAGTCACGTTGTCAGGATTTATTCCCCAGACGGGATTCGATGTCCGTTGACCGGAATTATCGTATCCATTTTGAGAACCTGGATTGCTTCAGAACACGGGGACAAACAAAAGGTAGGAGTCAGTTACCAGGGGCGCCGTGTAGGTCAACGAGTGTGTAGAGACCATGGCTCCTTGCCCAGTCTAGGGCCTGTACAAAATACGGGTAAGCTCCGGCATGGTACGGAGCTACAGAGCGATTGGTAGGTATGCTCCAGTATCCGATTGGTATTCTACCGAATAAACTGGGTCAACGACAGTGGCGTGAATAGAATCCATCTGCCTACCGAACAAAATTTAATCCAGCTTCGGCCATTTGAGCGAAATCATCCTGGGTGTACCAATTCTGCCAATGATCCTCTAGCATTTGTTGGGCAGCATCGTAATCTACGAGTTGGCCCAACGTATACTCGTCTACCACGTCCGTGTTATTCGTCGCCTCAAAGAAGGATGGTGTTATCCCTATGCAATTCGTCAGCATGGTATTTTTACTATTTAATGAAGACTCACATGGTTCTAGTACAAACCATCCCCCACTCCACCCGAATATCAATAAGTTACCCACTGATATCTATCGAACACACACTTACAGATTCACTCCTCGTATCTTTGACTTGTTGAAGCTAAACGGCTTCCAAGCGTTTTCTCCAGTCGTTACTGGTGCACCGCCCGGTGGTGTTGGTGGATTTCCTGGCGTTACAGGTGAGGTTGGGAAAGGTACCTGTGCTATCAGACCGCGCGCTTTGAGCCGACATTTCATCGCAGCGTGAGACAGAGAGGCATGAGACAGCAGTAAAGCAGCTACTGCAGCTCCTTTGAGGACGAGAACCATTTTGGAATGATTCGATGGTGTGGGTGAAGGAAAAGCACTTGAAGAATTTGGATGATTCGAGCTCGGCGTGGACTGGGACTGTAATGCAAATAATAAATCAGGAGCCTTCGGAGGGGGTAAGGACAGAGTTAATGGACATAAGAGAAGCGACGTGGTGGTGGTGGAGAATCAAAATGAAATGACGAAAAATAAATACACGTTGTTCAGGCGCTGCTAAGCCGCAATGTTCACAATCTCCGCTTCTTGGAACTGTCGTGCGACGTCACGCGTTACGATCAGTTGTTTTTGTCTTCTCATCAAATTCTTTTTTTTCAACTTACAAGGAATTTCATCCAATGCGACAGTTTGCTCATATTCAGTCTCAAATATGTCTCGGATATGTTTTTTGAATTATAGATAAATATTCTTCGCACTGAATGCCGAAAGGAAACCCTTGGCATCTTGATGACTCTTCTTAGTATTTTATTATCTTTGCCCAGTACGGTACTGTGTGGCTCTCGGGAATATTGAAACATATCCCAATAATTAGACCGAATGCTAATGTTAAAGAGGTTTATTCAACCCGGAGTGAGCGCAAAAGTCCCTCAGTACTCCGTCGAGTCGCCCAAAGCCGATAGCGGCATCCGGCAGCTTACTTGGAAGGGAATGGGTGTTAATCCACTGGGGGCGGATCTGTCATAGCGGGTTTATTAAGAGTTGCCCACTCTCTAGTAAATATTTTCATAATTTGGCTCTTTTTTATTACCTCGTGTCCAACCTATTTTGTTACCCATTTCTGAAAGATCGCAAGCTTATATAACGCAGAGCTTTTACTCATCCAGATGGGTTCAGCTACTCGTTCTTTGTGAGTGATTTTTTTTAAATCAGGATTATACTAGAGGCGAGACTAAAAAGATCCATGAGACATGCCCTTTACACTTCTTTACCACCATCTCTAAAGGACCTCGACGGCAACAAACCGAGAAATTAAAGCAAACCCAACCATTTTATTGAACACTGATCGAGACATTCGGGAAACATAAATACTTTACATCGTTGCAGATTACAGGAATTCTTGACAAATGAAGGAGAGAACATACAGAGTAGACTCTATGAGATATTAATGTGTCATGGCCAATCAGGTAATTCTCGAAGGCTCGCGTTCAGACCCTGTAGAATAAGACTTATTACATGGACTTCTTCGGGTTGCGAAGAAGAACATACCTCTCGTACCTGGTTCTTACTCGCTGTGTCATAAGACTGCTTATAGCCGATATTCACTTCCTGCATCTGGAAAAGGGAAGCCACAACAGAATCTGTGGGTGACTTAATAATGAAAACCAAGGGAAGATCGTCACGTAAGATGCTTACCTATCTTGGTCTCGCAATCCTTAATCATCTGTGACACTGTATAGGAAATTCATTGCATTTGAGATTATTAATGAACATACCGCTTGTAGGTTGGCCGTATCCTGGGCTGTAAGATATTGCCCAGCAAGAAGATTCCTCTGAAGTTCGGAGCGGCGATTTTCCCATGCCTTCTTCAAATCCTCAAAAATAATAATAGCTTGATTCCAAACGGAGGGGTTCCATGATTCCAGTTCAGCTTTACGAGACTGGATAAAAGCACGTGGATGCTGTTGTCCATTTGGTCCAGTTTTGTATTGCTGAGCAAAATTCCCCTGTTGTTGAGTGCTATTCCAGGCACCGCCATTTGATCCAGTACTAGAGCCTCCGCCCGAGCCACCAAAGGGATCGAATTCGCTAATCATGCTTTGCTGATACTGTTGCTGAGGAGGAGGGGAGACTGCCGGTTGCTGGAACTGCGGATAACCGGTATACTGCGGCTGAGCTGGAGATTGGAACTGTGGACTATATATGTTCTGTTGACCATATTGTTGACCATATCCTCCCATTCCAGTCGCTTGCGCCTGCATTGGCGAAGAAAAACCAGAAAACCCTCCTTGGCCTTGGTTGTACATCAGCTGATTCTGCATCTGCTGCGGTTGGCCGTTCCATCCTCCGAACTGCTGCTGAGGTTGCTGCATTCCATAAGGCGACTGAGCGAACTGTGAAGACGGCGAGACGGATTGAGAGCCATAAGGCGAAGCACCAGTACTTTGGAAAGACGGCTGTGGCGAATCTAGAGCTGGGAACCTATTCGCTGCACTGGATTCCAAAAAAGGATTATTTGCTGGTGGCGGCTTCGACGATGAGTCCCAGGAGTTACTGTACATGATGATATTGAGCTATATAACACCTGGATTGCTCGGATACCTTAACAGATGTTCAGAAAGACAGTGTAAAAGAGCTGAGCGTCCGTGACTGCGGCTGTAATAGTGGACCTTTGTGGGTCCGAAGTGACCCTTCCAAGCCCACAGCCTCCATCTAATCGATCCCACATCCTGTCCGTGTCTGCAATGCCTATACGCGTCGGATATGGTGCTTGAATCTCGTCTGATACCTCGATTAACATCTAACTCCTAATTAGTGCGCGAACATTTTGCAAGTCCTCTTCTTCAGTTCGCAGAAGAAGACAACGGCAAGACATTCACATTAGTCGAGCACCCAGGTACGCGTCAGTGAGAAATGAATTGGCGATAATAATTTTAGGTGTTTTTTAGGTGGAACTGGGTCACTTATAACAGCTATGCAGAATAACGAAGTGGATTTGGTTATGTGTGTCTATTTTCCCAATACCCGTATAAACACCTTGCATGACCTGGGATTAGTGCCCTCACGGACCCCTTGATTGCGGGTATATGTCGTGGTTCCACTGCGTACAAGCTTGTGGGCAACTATATTACCACTCCCCTTAATTGGTATGATTCCTTTACATAATATCTAGAGACTCTCTGTGAACCTCCAATGTTTCTGCAAGGGCTGTTATCACAGGAAAGGATACCAAATTTCAGAACATTTCTGACTTAAAGGGAACAAGTCTTGGGATATCACGTCCCGGAAGGTACGCGATAGATTACTCGCCATATCGTATTTCCCTACCATAACATTTCTGAACTCTTGCAGTGGAAGTCAAACAATGGCTGCTATAATGGCTCTGAAACACGAGTGGTTCCCCTCAGATACGACCAATATTGCCAGTAAACTCGATTTCAAAGGTATGGGCTAAATCTCGCAGGAAAACATACAACTTGATGATCCACCTCTAGTAAATAACGATATCCATGGACTAATTGATTCAGTCAACGATGGATCCACAAGTGCATTCATGTGGGAGTGGTTTACAACCAAACCTTGGATTGATCGAGGGGAGGCACGATTCGTAGGCTTTTCTCCTGTCAAAATTCGCGCAACAGGACCAATTTTTCTTAGATTGGGTCTGTGCACACCCCATGGCCATCATGGTTAATTGCTGCCCACACATCCTCCGAAAGGGCACCACCCAAGGCTGTACAAGAATTCCTCCAGGGTCTGTCAAAGTATATTAGAGACTTTGACAGCGATGAAAATCGCAAGTCAGCAGATGTCGAGTTCATTAAGAAGAAATTCGGATATCCTGAAGAAGATATCAAGGTATGTATATGCCAAGAGACATGAATCTTCACGATCTGAGGAAGATTCAAATAGGCATGGCTTCAAACTGTCGGTTACCCATCAGATTGCTCCACCCTTTCTGTTAAGGTTATCAAGGATACACTTGCGTAAGTTGTTGTTGGATTATTGCCTTTTGGTGCTATTGATGGGCTTGGCCATCTAGCGTTCTAGAAAAGGCAGGAGTTGTCGAGCCTTCAGCAGAGGCCTTCGATATCTCCAAATTTGCAAACACCGAAATTACGAAGCTTGTCGTTTAGTAGTGTGCCGGGGCCTACATTTGACCATTTATCCTTGACAGAATTTTTGACATGTCTGCGATTATAGGACGTTATGGATCCATATCGCGCCTACATCCCTTTGTTCATATAGCCAGAAATACACGCCTCCGATGCTCGTCAATTATTACAGTCCTTTGCCTTCACTTTAGCTCCTATTTGGACACTCATTAGGCAAAATCGCCGGCCCGGTAAGACTTCCCTTGAGTTGGTGGACTACCAACATGCCCGAGGACAGGAAGCCGATGCAAGTGTCTACTGGTCGCCGATCGACCTTTCCGGGACTACTCGCCTTGCGGACTGCCCTCAATCGAAGCACACTGTATTCTTCCCTACATATCTCAATTTCCTTGGTCCAAAGAAGCCGTGGCCTTTCTCGCATGATATCAAGCGTGAGGTGGCCAGGATGACTAGATCGGGGTCCAGCGACGAGGAGGGGTGATTATTGGAAGTATTGTCTAAACTTGAGCAAACAGTAGACGTAGCAATTCTTATGACGAATCTCGACCCTGTTGCCTCTAATCAAGGTTGTCAGCAAAAGGTGTGCTTGTCCCGCAATATCTATCATGAAATGATTCACAATGCGTCGTGCGGAGCGACATAGTCGAACATCCTGCAGCTGATTGAGAGAGGCTCTACAATCTCGGCTTCAGGGGTTGCCGTTGCTTCTAAATCATCGACGACGAGAAGGATAACTTGCCGAACTTAATACACAGCTGGGAGAATTCCGTCGTTTTTGATCGGGGATTGTGGATTGTGTGAAAGAAGGTGGCAGCCCAGAAGGCTTCTGTACGTCATTTCCATTCCAGCATGCGATACACATTTATAAGGTCTTGTGTAAAAATAAATCTGGTTGTTTAATTCAAGCAGGGTGGAAAGGTATATTTAAAGTATTCCAGCCACCCGTAAGTATAGCTGTGAGTCTATGAATAATATGGAGGAGAAAATGTAAATTGGAACGTTCAGTATTATAGAGACGGCATTGCCGATTATGGATAGATGCGTGGTCGTCCCCACTCTTCGAGCACATGATGATCCATAGAAGGAAGGCCAGATTTGGAAAGGCAAGCTCACGAAGGTGACTATTACCCCCCAGGATGTTGGTCGGATAGCAGGGATATCATCAGGCCTGTGGCATTGACAATGTCTCGTTCTAGAGATGAAAGCGTCAGATATTTCCCAACTGGAGATATATCCTCCCAGGGGGAAAGTAAGTTATCTATATAGGTTACTCCCTGTGAGGAGCCCTTAGGCACGCGCTTGACGAGCGTTTGGAGGACAACAACCAGCGACGATGTCCACTTAAACTTGCCTGCAAAAGAACGCTAGAACATCGGAAATCAATTATGAGAAGCTTTCAGTACAAAGGGAAGATCGGTCCACAACGAAGAGACCAAACTCGTACGCCGAAGCTTGAGGATATGTAAATGGAGGTGTTCTAGGATAGATGCATCTCACACTATAATTAGGACATGCCGAATAATTTTATCCGTTGACGCAACTAATTATTTATTCACGCTACGCAATGGCGTACCAATCCGGCACCTGCAATTGATTTTAGCGATAAGTCTGGTCAAGTTAGGGTGATTGCGAGCCTCGGAGGAAGAAACAAGTTCACTTCTTCTTCCATCGACCCGCGCAGTCTGGCGGATCGGAAACGTAGGGAGCGCATACCGGTGATAACATTTCAGGATGAACTAGCGGCATTGAGCCGCCGAAGAAAAGACGCTTCTAAGGATAGAAGATGCTCCACAGGTTACTTTGGATTGGAAAGTGGAAGAGATAATGGTCGGATTCCTAGAATTTGGCAAGGGACTCAGCTGCATATGGTGGCTATGCTTCAGGCCGTTCGGCTCAAAGGTAAGTGGCATGTGTGCAATTGTCCTTTCCTGTTGCTTTCTGTCAGATGACTGTCCTCTGTTTGATGCAACAAAAAGCACAATACTCAGGAGATCAAGTAAAGCCGCACCTTGGTAATTACATATAAGATAGATCTTCTTTATACCAGAGACATTGCCTTGACGTTCGTCTGATCTGTGTGGAAATGATTCGCGATGACATTGCGAATCGTTAGATGGATGAACATGAACTTAGTCTTCGTAGAAACTCAAGAATTGCTTTATAGTAGGTGACCCCTTTGCCACGGCGACTTGGTCTCAACTGACGCGTGAATTCCAGGGGGAACTTAGGGAAGATAGAAAGTTCCCCAATTGTTACATACCGACATGCTGGATTGTGATTTAAATTACTTACACTCGTGCATCTCTCTAATTCGTTGAGTCCTTTTGGAACCCTTTGTGGTGACTAGCAGGAAGAAGGTTCTATGTTGTAGCTTTTCAACGTCCGTGTCGGAAAAACGGTCTCCAAATCAGTTGACATGCTGAATGTTGCACTACTAGAAATACAAAGTTCAACGGCATCAAGCCGAAAATTATGTATCAGGAAAATAACTGAAGAACTCATCGGTTCATACCTCACTGGATTGTCTGTCACTTACACATAAAG
>Ga0157379_10006420_pt1 | contig 10127 bp, 16 predicted proteins | sample S25metaG_FD_121802 | JGI IMG/M metagenome (GOLD analysis project Ga0157379, IMG submission 121802) | Switchgrass rhizosphere microbial communities from Kellogg Biological Station, Michigan, USA - S2-5 metaG | ecosystem: Host-associated > Plants > Roots > Rhizosphere > Soil | place: USA...
ACTACGCTTACAAGCGAGGGGTTCGTAGGTTCAAATCCTACTGCGCCCACCAGATTTATGCAGGTAGAAGGGCTGCCAGCGAGCTGGCTCAAAGAGCCAGCACTCCGGTAAGAGCCAAACGAGCATTATCGATACGTGGCTGAATCCCGGCCACGCCGCGGCCATGGCGAAGATTCGATCTACTACGACCAGGCCAACCACTACTGGGTGGCCGCCGTTTCCCTTGGTTACAAAGGCGGTAAGCGTGTCCGCCGGAAGGTGACGGGCCGGACGAAGACGGAGGTCCGGACCAGGCTCCGGGACCTGCGCCGCGACCTGGATCACGGCGTCCGGTCCAGCGCGACCTACACGATAGGCGATGCGCTGGACGACTGGCTGGCTAACGGGCTGAACGGCCGGTCTGACCGGGACCAGGGAGCTCTACCGGGATACTGTCAAGCTGTTGCGAGAGCGGCTTGGTGAGGTCAAGCTCAGGGAGCTGACCGCCGGGGACGTGCAGGAGACCCTGGACGCGCTCGCCGGGCGGCTGTCGACCCGCAGCCTGCAGATCACGCGTCTCTGCCTGGAGCGGGCCATCCGGCACGCCGAAGTCCGAGACCTGGTCGGCCGGAACGTTGCCGCCCTGATCAAGGCCCCGGCGGGACGGGCAGGTCGGCCGTCCAAGAGCCTAACCCTGGAGCAGGCGCAGGACCTGCTGCGGGCCGCTGTAGGTTCCCGTCCGTACGCCTATGTGGTGCTATCGGTGACGACCGGGCTGCGGACCGAGGAGCTCCGGGCGCTTCGGTGGAACGAGGTCGACCTCGACCTCGACGCCGGCACCGTCGCGGTCTACCGCGCCGTCCGAGTCACGGCGGACACCAAGACTCCGAAAAGCCGGCGCGTGCTGTCACTGCCACAGTTGGCCGTCCGGGCGCTCGGCGAGCATCGCGCTCGCCAGGCGGACGACCGGCTGCTGGCTGGCGCACTCTGGCAAGGTCACGATCTTGTCCTCGCTTCGGCCATCGGGACGCCCCTTGATCGTCACAACGTGCTCCGCGAGTTCAGGAAGATCACTCAGGCGGCGGGTCTGGGCACCGACTGGGTGCCGCGAGAGATGCGCCATACCTTCGTGTCCCTGCTCAGTTCCAACGGGACGGCGCTGGAGGACATCGCCGACCTGGTCGGGCACAGGGGCACGGCCACGACCGAGACGGTCTACCGCAAGGTAATCGTGCCCGAACTGCGGCGCGGCGCCGAGGTCATGGACCAGCTATTCAGCTGAGAGCAGCCAGCCTCAGCACCTCGGCTACTTATGGCTCCCATGCTGGCTCGCTGCCGCGTCGACCCGTTTGACGGTCAGGCGAACCCGATGGGTAGCTTGATGATGGCCGGTGCGGCTGGACGTGCCATCTGAACAGGTACTACATGGCCTGGCTTCGCTGAGTGTGGCTGGACGACCGTGGCCGCTGGAACCAGTAAGGCTCCCAATGGGCGATCCCGGCCGCCACACCATCCCGGCCGTCATCAACCAGATCTGCCGCTGCGATTTGCTGGTTCACCTCGGCCAGCAACGCCACGGACGGCACGGGCACCAGGTGGCGGCGGCGGAACCGGCCGATCTCGCCTTCCACGCCGCCCTTCTCATGCGAGCCGGCCGCACTGGGATGCAGACGAACGAGTCGAACCCGTAATGCGAGCGCAGCGCGATGATCATTACTATCGTCGTCAGCTGGCGGCGAACCCTCGGCATTGTGCTCATCGTCGGCGCGGCCCTCGCGCTCGTGCACCACGGACGCCATGACTTGCGGGCTGTTTCGGCGCTGATAATCGCGGTCCTGGGATCTGTCGGGCTCATCGTGGGTATCGCCGTGAGACGGGGCGTGGTTCCGATTTGTCCTCGATACCGCCGCGCGCGCGGCCGTGGTTCAGCTGGCCTCTTATCATGCTGGGTTCGCTGCTAGTGGTGGAGGCACTGCTGATCATTACGGGCCTGGCCGCCAGGCAAAGTACGGACGGCCTCGCCTATCGGGGCCTGCGTCAGGCTGCACCGCGGCGGGCGGCACCGGTCGCTTCAGAGGTTTGCCGCCGCGTACCCCAGCGCGGCAATGAAGACCAGGGCTGCCCCTTCGAACATGATGATGACGGCAGCGTTCCCGCGCACCTTTGCTCGGTGGGAATCGGCCATAAGGATCTCGTTGATGTTCAGCTTGCCGGCGATCCGCTCTTGCAGCTTCTCAAGCGCTGGTAGAGCCTGTCGGCGGCGTTCGCGTTGACGCGCGCGAGCCAAGCTGCTACTCCTGTGAGTCCTAGCGCGGCGATTGCGAGGCAACGGTGACGCTGTAGTGATTCCCGTTGATCGCGCTGGTGTATGCCGCGACGAGGATCACGTTCGCCACCAGGTAGTAGTTGACTACTTGCTTGAAGCGGTTTGCGAGCCCGTCGTACCAGGCCCAGGCGTGGTTGAGGGCGGCGGTGAGGAGCGCTGTGTCATCGTCAAGCAGTTGTTTACCGAGTTGTTCAATGGCAGTCATCCCCCGATGCTCGCGTAAGCCGAACTGCGAGTAAATGATGGCGGTCAAGCTGTGCCGCGGCGGATGACGCGTGCGGCGCGCCCTCCTCCCGTGGTCATCGTGAGCGGCTGGCGAGCCTGGGCCTGCACGGAGGAGGAAGGCGAGTCGTGCCGGGCGGAAGCAGGTTCCCTGGGGCGCGCCCAGGGTCCAAGCCGCGGCTTGCATGGTTACGCGACTGGAGCAACTATGAGGGCGTGTCTCTTTTCCTGGTCCTGGTCCTGGTCGGGGCGGGCGCTGCTATCTGGTGGCGGGTCAGTCACGAGAAGTGGGGTCTGGTCAGGAGGGTGGTCTTCTGGGTGGCTCTCGTGGCAGTGCTCTGGGTGCTGATGAACTATTACAGCGTGCCGCATCCTGGGGTTTAGGCGCTGTTCTTTGAAGCTATCCGTTCTATTATCGTCCGAGCTTGCTCCCTATTACGAACAGTTCCGGAGTGCTGAATTCCGCAGTGTTGAGCCGCGGGAGTAGTGTCGTTCCTCGCCGGAGTCTGCAGCGTGGTGGTACTTGGCGCGATCAACGTCGCCAGAGGCCTTAGTGGCGCTCCCGGCGACCTGTTGAAGCGCCTCGCGGTGATGGTGGTTAACCGTGGCACGTTCACGGTTACCAGGATCGAGGCGCTGTCCAGCTACGACGGCATGAGCCTGATTCCCAGGCCATAGGCCCGCACGCGTATCGAGTTTCCAGCGCATCCCGGCGGACCTCCTTCCCGCGTCGACCGTGCCTCCGAGGTCCGGGGGGTTTCGCTAAGTACGAGGAGGCTGCTGAGGCTGCCATGTCCGGGGTCTTGACGCCGTGGGACGGCGGGATCCGTTTCGAGAGCGACGATGTGGCCGCCGGGCTCATGACGGGCCCGTATCCACTGATGCGGTGGACAGACCGGTGGGATACGCGGTGGGAGTACCGCCGCGGCGAGGTGCGCCAGGTCCGCGATGACGAGCCCTGGTCTCCCTGAGAGCCCAGGTGCAGTGGCCCTTGCGGTCGTCACCTGCGCCTCGGCGTGCTGGTCGGCAAGCGCCGGGACGGGAACCCGCCATGGACGTTCCCGGGTGGGAAGATCGAGCCCGGCGAGTCGCCGGAGGACGCCGCAGTACATGAGACGCTCGATGAGACCGGGCTGCGGGTCCGGGTTACTGGGGGTCATCGGCAGCAGGGTGCACCCACGGACCGGTGTGCCGATCGTGTACGTGGCCTCGGTTCCGGCGGATGATGCGGATGCCGCCGCCGGCCGTCAAGACCGAGTGACCCCGGCACCAACGGTAAGTATGTCTTAACGGTTGGTCGGCATTGCCGGGACCAGCGGCTTTGCCCCAAGTCACGGCTGGGCAAGCTCAACCGTGCGGCTAGGTGGCCTCTGGCAGCTCACCGCGCCGGGCCTGACCCGGCCGGAGGCAGCGCGGCGGTGCCTGGCGGTGCTGCGGCTGCTGGATGCCACCAGGCCCGGCAGGTCAGGTAACTGTCAATTACCGGGGCGCCGCAAAAGACTGGGACCAGCCGCTTTGCCCGCGGGCGGTCGTGGCCGGGGAAGCTCGGCCGTACGGCTAGGTTGCCCCTGCTGACCCCCGGGGCCGATGCCCGCCCGGCGCAGCCGGCCGGGCGTGGCGCCGACGCGCAGCAACCGATGGTCGCGGTTGCCCGCACCCGCAGGCCACTGTGCGCACTGTCCCGGACGCCTGACTTACGGTAAGCGGCTGTTGTCGGCACCTCAACGCGTGGCCGGAGCTGCCGCGATGCCGCAGGTCACCGCGCGCGTGCACGCCCAAGACCGGTGCCTTCGCCTCCTCGTCGCCCTGCTCGAAGGCCGCGCCCCGGACAGCGTCGAGCCATATGTAAGGGGAACCTCGCCCTCGCGAGGCCCGCTCGCGAGAGGTTTTCTCATTATTTTCTCGCCGTGTCCGGGCAGCAAGTGCCAGACGACGAGTTGTGCAGGTGTTCGATTTAGGACGTTTACCAGAATAAACGACAATCACGAGGTGTTACTATGGGTGTAAGGTCGGTCGCACAGGGCGATTGAGCCTGGACTGAAGGAGACACCACGAATAAGCACCGCCCCGCCACGGCCGACCCGGCCGCCGCGCTGGCCGACACCGCCGATCAGGCTGGCTCCGTTGCCGCCGAGCTGACCGAGCAGGCCAAGGCCCAGCCCCCGGCCAAGGCCCCCCGCGCGCAAGGCCCCCGCCACCAAGCCGGCCCCGGCCAAAACCCCGCGAAGGTCCCGGCCGCGAAGCCCCCGGCTACTCCGGAGCCTGAGCTGGCCCCCGGCCGCAGACGCCCCCCTCACCAAGGAGCAAAAGCGGGTCCTCGCCACCGCGACAGTCGCCGCCGCCACCAAGGTCCTCGGCACCGCCGCCGTCAAGGGGCTGCCCGCCGACACCACCCGCGCGCAGATCGCGCAGTGGATGGCCTACCTGCCGCACGGCGGCCAGTGGCCGGCCGCTTTGCCCCGCCCGCCACCCGCAAGTAGCCCGCCGCGAAAGGGCCCGGCCATCCCCACGGGGCCGGGCCTTTTCGCCTGCCCGGAGCCAGGGCGGCGAGCACCGCGGCGCACCCCCGGGCCATGTTCGCCGTCACCGAGGCATACCGAGCGTCCCGCCCGGTGCGTCCAGGTCATCGGCTGGCCCGGTGCCCGCGTTGGGCTCCGCCCGCACTGCCCGTGTCCCAAGCGCTGCCTGAGCCCACGACCGTGAAGGTCAGCTAGGTGATGTATGGGGCTCCTGCCGACCTGTTGTGCAGTCTGCCCACCAAGTCCCGCCGAATCTGGGCAGATTGCCGCACTAAAGCATTAGCGCTCGCGGTTGGCATTACTAACAGGCACCGCAGCCGTTCGCCGGAAGTCCCGTGAGCACCCGAAGATCCGCGCCGGGCCGTCAAGGGGCGACCCGCCGACACCGCCTGCGCGCGGGTCGCGCAGTGGCTGAAGTACCTGCCCACCGGTGGCTCGTGGAACGAGCTGCTGGGCGAGCGCCCCAAGTAGTAGCCCCTCGCGCAGCCCGTCACAGGCTGACCCGGCCAGAGTCCAGCACCGGCCCCCGTACGACGTCGGGGCGCTGGTGCCGAGCTCCGGCCCGGAGGGCACCCTGTCCCCGGACCACCTGGGCCCCGACGCCATCCGCCGGGGTCCTCGTCGCATCAAAGGAGGCCCGTCATGCCAAATGACACCAACCCCCGGCTGGTCCACGGCCAGCCAACCTCAACCCGCAACAGCACGCGCGGGTTCGACAAGCACGTCTGGCCGCCCACCGAGGGCTGGCCCGACGGCGTCACCATGCAGGTGTACGACAACGGCCGCATCAAGATCGGCGCCAAGCACGCGACGATCGCGGTGGACGACGTCAGCACCTTCCGGCCCGGCCCCGGCCACCACGGCTCCGCCCACGTCGGCTTCCGGTTCGACCCGGCCGACACTGGCACCGGCTGCACCGGCCACCAGCCGCAGCCCGAGCCGAGGCTGAACGAGGCGCAGACCGCGCTCCGCGACCACCTGATCGGCGTGGCGCGTCGACTGGACCTTGCCGCCGACACCAACACTCTGGTCGGGGCCCTGCCCGGCTACCGGGCGGTGCGCGACATCATCGACCCGCAGCAGCAGTGGTTCAAGGGCCCCCGCTGCTACGGGATGGGCGACGCGCTGCGCGCGATCAGCGCCTATGACGATGCCCACGGCGTGCCCCGGACGGGCGCGCTGGTCAAGCGGGCCCGCGCCTACCACCCGGCCGCCGGCTGGTGGGACACCGCCGAGGAGCAGACATGGGACGAGATGGTGGCGTCCTGGCAGGAGGCGGTGCGTGCGGCCGTCGACTACTGGCACAGCGACGAGCTGCTGGAGACCACCGACTGCCAGACCGCCGTGGACGCGCTGCCGGCCCGCTGGCGGGCCCTGGCCAACATGGCCGACCCCATCCAGGACGCCGGCCTGATCGCCGCGTGGCGTAAGAGCGCCGACGAGCTGGAGGCCGCGCTGCCCAACCTGTAACCCAACCCCGAGACCCCGGCCCGGCCTGTAGTGAGTGGGGGCAGGCCGGGCCGGAACCCCCACACCCCACTCGCACCCCACTTGGACTGAAGGAGACCCGCCATGTCAAACACCGACTACTACGCCGGCCAGCTGCCCTACGGCCCCGGCACCCAGCCCCAGCCCGGCCAGCAGCAGTACCCTGGCGAGCAGTACGCCGCCGTGCCGCCGGTCAGCCCGCCGCCCGGCCAGCCGATCCGGCACGACGGCCTGGCCAAGGCCGCGTTCATCACCGTGTGGTTCGTCCCGCTGGCCGGGATCATCATAGGCCACATATCCAACCGCCAGCGCAAGGCGCGGCAGCTCAGCCGCGACGGCCTGGCGGTGGCCGCGCTGTGGCTCGGCTACGGGTTCACCGCGCTGTGGACGCTGTTCTGGATCGTGATGATCGCGGTGGCCGCGAGCACCCCGACCGCCAGCGCGTTTACCCCGTCGGCCGCTAACCCGCCCGCCGCCGTGGCCCCGGCCGCCCCGGCACCCGCCACCTCCGCCCCGGTCGAGGCGCCGACCAGCGACGCCCCGGCCGCGCCCGTCGGCACCGCGTCCCAGCAGCAGGCGCTACAGTCGGCCCAGGGCTACCTGTCCGACGGCCAGGGCTTCAGCCGGAACGGGCTGATCGAGCAGCTGGAGTACGAGAAGTTCAGCCCGGCCGACGCCGCGTGGGCCGCTGACCACTCCGGCGCGAACTGGAATGACCAGGCCGTCACGTCCGCGAAGGGCTACATGAGCGACGGGCAGGGCTTCAGCAGGCAGGGCCTGATCGACCAGCTGGAGTACGAGAAGTTCACCGTGGCGCAGGCCACCTACGCCGTCAACCACGTCGGCCTCACCGGCGGCAGCGCCGCCCCGGCCGCGCAGGCGGCCTCGGCGGTCCCAGCCGGGTACACCGACGCCGGCGGCGGCGTGTACGCCGGGCCGAACACCAGCACGGCGTTCGCGCTCGCGGTCCACCAGGCGTGGCTCGACTCCGGCAAGGCGAGCACGGTCACGGCGTACAGCCTGGTGACCGGCAAGACCTATACCATGACCCAGGCCGGCTCGTCGCCGTACCTGTTCACCGGCGGCAACAACGCCTCCGTGGAGTGGTGGGCGTGACCCCCAACGTGCCCGACCGCAACCGTCCCGGCGTCCCGGCCGTGCGCCCGACGTGGCTGATCCCGCTGGCCTGCTGGCCGGGGCTTCCCGCGATCGTCTGGTCGGCCACCGCCACGATGACCTCCGCGTAGTCCTAGCCAAAATCAACAACGCCAGCCGAGGTGCGCACTAGCCTGATCAAAGTCGGGTAGGAGTTATCTTGCACTTTGGCAGCGGCTGCTAGTACACCTCAGCCGCGTTCGCCACCCTATCCCTCGGCTGCCATGTCACCCTGCCCGCCGGGCGGAAAGCCAGTGACAGTGCCCTGGCAGAGTTGTTCTTCGCCTCGCTCAAAGGCGAATTCATCGAGACGCAGGGATCCGATGGCGGGATGATTCGGCAATTGCAGGGCCCTTGGAGTAGACATTATAAGCACCGCTTTACATATTTCTCAGACTTTGGAGACCGCACTATTCGATGCCGGTTTCCGCTAGGCTCAATAGATTCCTTCAGTTCCTCTGTCGTGAAATCCCAATTCGTCATAGGGTCAGCCAACGGCTGTAATTTTGTTCATCGGGTAGATACTTATAATCACACTGATCCCAATTGATACCCCCACATCCTCTCGGCCATTTCGGCTTTACCAACCCAAAAGGCAAATATCATTTTCGGATCATTTCGATCCAGGTGTCCCGTCGTGAAATTGCGGTCTACCTGCGATATTTCGAAGGGCTCGGCGTCGAGCATTTTGAATATTTCTGTTGACTCCACAGAAAGTGCGAGGCCATCGCATACTAGCCTATGGAGCTGCGAAGACAGGCGGAGGAAAGCTCTTCCAGCAGGACCAACATAGTAAGCTTCGCCTACGCGGCGCTCCTGTAGGACAAGGCCGCTCATCTGCAGCCTCGATATGCGGTCGCGCACAGTATTGGAGCTGACCTTGAATTTGTGGCTTAGGAAGCCAAGGCTTACGAAGCCATCTACGGCGATCGTGTGAAGGACCGCCAAGTCGAGACCTGGGCGCGCGACGTTAGAGCCCATCATGATAGCCGCATGCACGCGAGACGCGTTCAACCGTCCGAAAAGAACATTAAATAGAATATCTTCCGCGATTTCATTTTGTAGCTGAGATTCGATCAGGCCGCGTCGCTTTTCGGAGTCCGCGTCGAAATCCGCAGGTACCCAAAATACCTTGCGAATTCGGCGGGTCGGCGGTAGGCAGGCGGGCAAGTCGCCTCACGGTCCCCGCGGGCCGAGAACAAGCCATAAGTCCAGGTCTTCCCAGCCCCATGGCGCGGCCGGGGTACCGTCGGTCTCCCGTCCGAAACGGAACTGATCCGCGAGGCCGTTCCGCTCAAGGAAGAGCCTGAACAGGCCGGCAGCAGGCAGTCGGCCGGCCAACGTGGCGGCCTGCTCGCGTGCGCCCGCCTCCCGCAGGCTGCGCAGCAGGCTGGCCACGTCGCCCGGGTAGTCGAGGGCGGCGTGGGCGGCGGCCCGGCTGGCCGGCGCGGCGGCCTGGTCGTCCGCGCCCGCCTCCCGCAGGCGGTCCAGCAGGAAGGCCACGTCGTACCCCACCGCTGTGCCGGCGTTCAGCGGGATCGCAGCCTCTTCTTAGCCGCGCGTCGCTGGCTGGCGCCTTCTGCGCCGGTGCAGCCATCCGGGCTTCACGTGCAGGTAGTAGCGTTCGGTCCCAACGATCAGGTTCTTGGTGGCTGCTTTCACGGCGCTCTTGCCCACTGCCAGCCCGAGAACCCACATGATCACGTTCGTCTGGAAGCGACGGTCGAACGGGAGACGTGCCAGCACGTATGCCGCGATCCCGTACACCACCATCTGACGGGTCGCTGGGCTTGCCTGCGACGCGGACCCGGTAGGGCGCAGCGAACCCCCGGCACGCCTCTGGGCTACCAGGTCCGCACGATTCAGCTGCTCCGCCGTCCCGGCCCGCGGTGAGTCCCCATCGGACCTCCCCGTGGCGGTCTTCTCCCGCGCGGCACTCCCGGTTTTCGCAGTCATGGCCACTCCATCCGCCTAACCAAGGGGACAGGACGCAGACGGTAAGCGGGCATGGCGCACCGCCGCCTGGTTCATGGCCCACGGAGGGTCCGCCGCGAAACCGCTGCGCCGTACGCCTCGGCGACGATCCCGGCTGCCCTGACTCCACTCCGCGCCCCTCCCGCTGCGCCTTCATGCTTCGATTTCAGATCACGCGGTCAGCAGCGGCATCGCCCAAGCTTGGGTATAAAGGCTGCATGCCGGTCGAGTTCGCCGAGAAGTGGCAGGCGGACCAGGCGGACGTTAACGGCCGTCGCACTAGGTACAGCCCTCAGCCGGTCTGGTCGCCGCCGCTCCAGGTCAGACCGCCGAACAGCTCGGCGTAGTCGTAGGCGGCCCCGGGCTTGGCGCGTCCCCGCTCGTCGATCATCTTGGCGTCTTCACCGATCAGGATCCGCCAGGCCCCCGCCCGAACCCCGTCCAGGATGATGGTCGCCGCCTGG
>Ga0157379_10006425_pt1 | contig 10125 bp, 13 predicted proteins | sample S25metaG_FD_121802 | JGI IMG/M metagenome (GOLD analysis project Ga0157379, IMG submission 121802) | Switchgrass rhizosphere microbial communities from Kellogg Biological Station, Michigan, USA - S2-5 metaG | ecosystem: Host-associated > Plants > Roots > Rhizosphere > Soil | place: USA...
CCCTTGTTGAATTTCGACCGCAGTTGCTCAGTGTCGGTTCCTTCCTCCTCACTCTCTTTCCCTTCCTACCACAAATACCCCTCTACTTATTATTTACGCCCACCATCTCGCTAATACCGCTGCCTCCCATCCAGGTTGCTCCGAGTCCTTTCGACCCTCCTTGCCGGATCAAGGCCAGCTCCACCAAACCTGGACAAACCACCAAATACTCGACCCCATAACACAGGAATCGCCACTTTACTTAATAACGAGGCGCAGTCCATTCAAACACCCTTTATAAACAAATCGGCGAGACATACGACTGGTCCCCTTCCCTCTTCCTAATAATGAAACGTACCTTCCTCCCACTAATCCTCCTCGCCTCGCTGTCCTCTACCACACTCGCTGCCCCGAACCCTTCTGTCGATGCAGAACCTATCACAATAAACCTTCGTAGACGAGCAGCTCCTAATCGCGATAGCACATGGTATAAACACCAAGTCGCTAAACTTCGTTCCAAGTACGGCGGCGGTACCACCTCAGACTCCTCCTCTACCTCCTCCGACCCTTCCAAACGTGCGGTGGGGACCAACGAACTTGTCAATCAAAACACCGACTCTTCTTATTACGGCACCCTCGCCGTCGGAACTCCACCCACTTCCTACGACGTCATCCTCGATACTGGCTCCTCCGATTTCTGGCTCGCAGAAGCAGGGTGCCGGACATGCGGTGCCGCACCTGCATTTGACCCGACGACGAGTAGTACATTCAAGAATCTAAGTAAGCCGTTTGCGATTACGTATGGGAGCGGGCAGGCGGCGGGGACGCTTGGACAGGATACGGTGCAGATGGCGGGATTTAAGGTAGAGGGTCAGACGTTTGGTGAGTCTTTTCTTTGTTTCTCTTCCATTTTGTGTAAGGATGTTTATGGTGGTTGACTAGCCTTATGTGACTCCGTCTCGACTGGACTGCTTAACGAGCCCGTATCAGGCCTTCTAGGCCTCGGATTCCAAACCATCGCTACATCAGGCGCAACCCCATTCTGGGAAACCCTCGTCAAGAGCAATGCGTTTACCCTCCCTCTATTCAGCTTTTATCTTACCCGGTTCGTCACCGCCTTTCCCCTCAATTTATAATTTCTTATTAACCTCTATTCCAGATTCATCGACATCCCCGACGCCTCCACCCAAGAAGTCGGCGGCCAATTCATGCTCGGTGGCACAAATACGAGCTTATACACCGGCTCTGTTGAGTTTATCGACATCCCAGATGGTGAAGAGTCTTATTGGGTTATCCCCATCAAGAGTATGTCCCTCACCATCATCCCTTCATTTTTAATTATTTATTCCTCTCCCCCTATAACAGCCCTCTCTGTGCAAGGCAATGAACTCGTCTTCCCTACTACCAGCGTCTCCCATGCCGCTATCGATACGGGAACGACCCTCGTCGGCGGTCCCCAATCCGCGATCGCATCTGTGTATGCGCAGATCCCCGGATCAGTACGCGGGACGGGGGATTACGAGAGTTATTGGTTTTATCGTATGTCCTCCCTCGTCAACTTAAAAGGGATAGAAATCAATTAACCTGGTTTCTTTTTAGCATGCACCACCGAAGTTAACATCGCCATCTCATTCGGGAACAGTACATGGTCTATCAACCCTGAAGATTTTGTGTTGGGGAGATTAAATAGACAACAATGTATCGGAGCCTTTTTCGAGCTTTCGATGGGTGGGAGTGCGCCATCGTGGATTATTGGGGATACGTTTTTGGTGAGCTCTCCTTCTCTCTCTCTTTTCCTTCCCATCAATAATTATACTCAACCCCCATTTTTTCCCCTCAGAAAAACGTCTACTCCGTCTATCGCTACTCCCCACCCTCCGTCGGCTTCGCCCAACTCTCCACCGGCGTCGAGAGCCTCTACGCCGTCGGACAAGACCTGCCCAGCGCAACTATCGGTGCGAACCCTGCCTCGGCGACAGGCTCGTCCACACGGTCCAGCTCAAGGAATGCCGCCATGAGAGTCGGCTATAGTGGGCTTGGCCTTGGCCTTGGTGTTGTGGCTGGATTTGTCTTGGCCTTGGCGGGACTTGGGTGGTGGTAACGCGGGTGATAGCGGGTGTGGTGTAAGAGCGTAGAGGATTTTCATTTCGATTCATTTTTATGGGCGATGGTGGTGAAATTTAGGGTGTACCTCATGCTTGTCATCATCATCATTTGGACAAGTATGGCAACGAATGAGCGTATGTAGGGGTGTTGAATTTTTCCTGTGTATATTTCCTGTCTCTCTCACGAATGATCCGTTTGTTGCATTTTGTTTGCATTGCATTGCATCTCTCTTTATCCTTTATCCTTTATCCTTGGTCTTTTCATTCTTTATTACCTTCTGTCACTACAGTTTTCCTTTCATTCATTCTTCCCTTTCATCTCGCTTCATCTCTTTCCCCTTTTTCATTTCATTTCTCACCTCAACCCAATTGCACATCGACTGAGGCAAAAGGTACTTGGCATGTACATACAGCCGGGTTCGTGTATCAATATTATTATGCGTCTGAAAGACATCGTGCTGGAGAAAATGACATCCGCTATTCTAGGCTGTCCTCACCCGTGCGGGGTATTTAATACATGTGATTTGCCAAGGTGGTCAAGGTGTTTTTTTTTGGACCGGATAAGATCTTCTGATTAAGCTCTTGTGGTCTCGGATGAGACACCGGTAAATCAAATGTGCGTGTGGGGTTTGTGTGGGCTGGGCTCGTGTGACGGGTCAACTATAAGATGAGATGGCACTTAGAGAGCACTCAAATAGATCCCGTCCATTTAGATAGCAAGGTAGCAATATCAACAAAGATTACTTACGGAAAGGCTGGGCTAATAGCCTTTGGCCAAGGGAACAAGAGCCCAAAGTCGAAGGAATTGATGTCGTGAGACCGCATCGCCGAATCCCAAGCTGACTGAACAAGCCTTCCAAGGAATGGAAAGATGCGATTTTGAGGGCATACTCGTGTTTTTATGATCTCGCAAAGGAAGCGATGGACTCGTGATGTCGATGACCAACCTGCACATGTTTTGAAATTTCTTGGATGGAGGGGTAGGTGATGTCGGCGAAATATCAGCATAACGGGTATCGGTAAGTATTAACGAAATGTTCCTTCAAGTAGCATGTCAAAATAAGTTGTTTCTGGAGAAAGTAATAAAGTATTTTACTTACGTGGTGTTATGAGTAAAACTGGGTGCCGTAGGTATTCGAGTTGTCGGATATTTGCGAAAAAGGTATCGAAGAAGAGGGTGATATAATTCGTGGACGGAATCGTTGGATCAACGGCCTTAGAGAAAATGAAAGAATTCTGAAACAGAATTATTGAAGAACGAAATATCAAGATGACCCCCGCTTACTCTTATTTGGATAACTCTTCCAATTTGCGTCTTCCTATCCACAACGCGTGTCGTGCACCCAAGAGAGGGACATTATATATTTCCCATTGACCGGGGAGCGCCAACCATTTCTCGATGAATTCGCGGGTCACATCCTCAGAGCGTAGTTCTAAAACCACCAGAATAGTAACGGCGTTAAAGAAAGGGCCAGTAGGAGCTTGTGATGATGCCAGGTGATTGATAGTGGTAAGTAGTGGAGGAATTAATGCAGGATTATAAATACAATCAACAGCAAGAATAAGTAGGTGATTATTTTCGATGCTGGATGTTAAAAGAGTGCTATGGGATCTCTTCGAGGCATGTCCACGTTCGGGGGAAGTAGGCGTCGACCGAGAGTTAATGTCAAATAATTTGTGACGTAGATGGACAGGAGTCTCTTGAAGTTGAATCCAGTCGAGATTAATAGCAGATACCCGTGAAAGATTCTGAGCAGAAATATTGTGGGTTTGGTTCTTCCGGATGAGGGAGACAAGGTGGGGGAGATCAGTTGCTGTGAAGTGGGATACGAAAGGTGCGAGGACTATGCTGAGGATTCCTGTTCCTGATCTGGGGAACAAAATTAATTATTCGAATGGCAAGCTGGATGAAGACTTTACCCTAGCTCCACTACATGACAAGAATTCATATTAATTGGGTTGAAGAAAGAGTTCGAGGAGGGATGGTGAAGTTGGGAGAGAATTAATCGAGCAAGGTGGACACTAGTAAAAACCAAGATATATGAGAATTTCCTGGACACAATAAGTATTATTACCTGGCCCGCCAAAGGACGCTTCCTAAGCCGAAAATATTGTTGGTTACTTAATCACGAAAGGGACTAAAGTACTCTTACCAGTATCACCCTTTCGACTCCGCAGCCCAGTAGTATCCTGAAATAAAGTAAGTTCGAGAGATTTATTAGACATGTCTTTGCGGCGTTTCTTCGAACTTTCGGACGATTTTCTGCGTTTCGCATGCGAAGAGGAAGGGGGAGAGGTAGACATCATTGGTATTGGTATCGAGACCTCAGGAGACGTAGTTGCTGAAGGGGTATAATCGATCTCAAGCACTAATTCTCCCTTATTTGAATCAACAGAACCTAATCCGGACGATTTTAAATCTATCTCTGTTTGTGGTTTTCCATCGGAAGATTGAAGTTGGCTGTAAAGCAAAAACACCTATGTATCGTTAGTAGAATGAACCTCGCAAAAATGGGGACACATTATAACCTCTTCGTCTGCATCCTGGACGAGCCAAGAATCTTCTGGTAAATTGAAAGGAAAGAAATCTGTTGGTCGTGTTTCCTCGATATTCATTGAGTCGTGAGAGAGTTTCGTAGGTGCGCCTATTCAACGGGCCCGAATGTTTGGCTGGTTCGCAACAAAACGCTTTTAGAAACATCCATGTACAAATAGAGGTATTTGCAAGATTAACTATGATTGAGAATGCTATGTAGTAGTAGTACGATCCACAATACTGAAAATAACATACAATGCAGAATTATACAGAAGTGTGATACAAGATGATGTCAACATGCAAGAAAGCGAGAGTCCGTCTGTTGTATCCCCAGGAGCGATCAAATATATCCCATCCTTTTGGCATATGCAAGTTCTTCCGCTGGTGTCAAGGCATCAGAACCATTCCAGTTCGCACTGCTCGTCCTCATACGAATACGCTCCTTGGACTTCTTATTGCCCTTGAAGATTTCTTCCATCTTGAGAGGTTTAACAGGACCGAAGATGTCATCTGGATTCAAGCGGCTTTGGTCTTCGAGGGCTCGAGTCAAGACAGGAGATTGGGCCCAATCTGGTTGATCGAACGTTTTGGGGCGATCCTCGTCTTCTGAGTTGGAGTATCTGGAGGAAAAGAATGTAAGCTCTTGGTATATCTTGCAGAAGTAGAAACAGACACGTACTCGCTATTAATGTCGGGCAGCTCGATAGCCTCGCTAGCAATAGCTGGATCGTCCTGTCTAGCCTGTAACATCTTCTCCTCAACCCGAGCTTGCATCTGTGCATGAATAGCCAGCGTTGGGTGTCGGATATCGTCGAACGTCTCCTTGGCCTTCCCATTACTCGGTCCTGGTTTAGAGAACATCGTACCCATACGTGCTTCCGTCTGAGCGGTATTGACGAGCTTGATGGTAGTGTGAGCGGGGACCGGAAGACCAGTTTGCTTTTTCGTTGATGTGCTTGCTCCTAGATGCGAAGAAGCAAGGGCAGGTTTTCCGATGCGAGTTGTACCTTTGTCCTTTGAAGGTGGCTTCTTAGAAAGGACAGGCTTCTTCTCGATCTCGACCACTTTGCGCCTTTTCGTATTATCTTCGCTGGCCTGAAATAACAATGTGAATACCAAAGCTGGTAAGATGTTAGGGAATTATCTCACCTTTGTCGACTTCCCTAGCTGTCCTGTTTTCTCGGTCTCATCGCGTTCTCGCTTCTTTGCCTTTTCGTTAACGGCTTGCTCTGCCTTCTTGTTAGCAGCGGCCGCCGCCCTCTTTTGTTCCAGCTCGAGCTTCTTACTGGCTTTCTTCTCCTGCTCCTCTGTTTGCTGTAGAGAAGAGATATTGAGTTGGTCGATGATGCAGCCGCGCATAATGACTAACCTTCTTCTTCACAAGAGCCGCAAGCTGAATACTCTTGACATGCGGCTTATTACCTCCCAAGGCCTTGGCCACGAAGTTAGTCGCCTGAGCGATGAAGCCATTCTGAGATGGCGGCAGAGACTCCTGGCTGGAGGTTTTATGTTGCGATCCTGTCTCATCCTAGCACTTTCATTAGCAACAAGATTTAGCTGTAGAATATAAGCATGCCTGAGAATAAGGTCCTCCGTTGGTGGTGGTAGGCTCTCCAAGTAACTCATCTTCCATATCCTCGACCGCATCAAATCCTTCGTCATCAAAGTTGAAGGATCCAGCTTTGTCGACTTTCATGGAACTAGAAGAAGCAGCCAAGATCTGATGTCTAAACGGTTCGATGTGAGCATATATCTAAAAAGATTGTTAAGTGAGCGTACCCATCTGCAGGTCTGATTTCTTTAGTGGACGTAACAGTCGTCGTCTTCTCTTCATAATACGACTGCGAATCAGGCAAAGTTTGCGTCTGCGTATAACCTTGACTATAATCCGTATCTAATGATGATTGTGTCCAAGTATTATTACGATCGAATATCGCCGATACGTAGGTGCCTTGGGTGGACTGACTTTGCTGCTGAGAGGGAGACTGGGATTCGCTTTGTAATGAAGCATAAGATGGTTGTGCCGAAAATGGTCGCTGGACTTGGAACTTCGGAACTGGAATAGTAGCAGGTCGTTGAGGAGGAAGATTAGATACAAGGCGAGGTGGGAGCTCGGTGACAAGACGTAGAGATGGGAGATCGTAAGCCGCTGCCTGTGCATGGGACGGGGGAGGCGAATCTGGTGGCGTAGTAGAGATACTCATGCGAGAATCCACGGAAACTTGGGGAATAGCAGCACGAGGAGGGTTCGAAGGAGGCCTTTCACGCGCCTCATGCGGTTCGGATGTCTTGGGTTTGCTGGAGTCACCTTCGAAGTTGCCAATAAGGTCTGATACGCTCAATCTTCCTTGTCGGGCGTCATCTGATCCCTTGGCGTCCCTCTGGGCTAGTCTTGCCTCAGCTGCGGCCTTCGCTTCTGCAGCGGCGGCAGTAGCAGCAGTACCACCTAAAGATTTCCCGAAGCTCTTTCCAGCGCGAGCACCCATAGTATCGATAGTGCGCTTCAGAATGTCAATCATGCCATCTGTATTTTCCTCCGTATTGGACGGTACTTGGACGGTATACGTTTCACGAAGAGGCAATTCCCTGCTAATGGGTTTAAACGGCGGTATGGTTGGCCTGTCGGGTTGTTTTCCCTTGTCTTTGATCGCCAACGCGTCCGTAACGCCATCTTCAATCGAGGTCTTCGCAATCTTGGTAGCTCTGCCATAGGCAGCAGAAGAGTCGACATCCAATAATTCTCCACTCTTGCGTTTCGGACCTGGACCGGGACCCGTAACGACGCTGGTGCGCTTTACGTCTCGAGCCTTCTGCAGCCAAGACGTTTTACGAGTTCCCGTTCCCCCAGTGGTGCTTGGCTGACCATAACCCATTGTGGTGGATTCCCTAGTTGACTTGTGAAGAGGCGACGGCATAGGAAGGGTAGGGAAAACAGGGATACTTGGTTTGCGGGTTAAGGTTGTTGGGGCTGGTGAATCCGGAGGATGTGTTTGGATCGTTGGCTGCGCAGAATCAGAAATAACAGCTGGAAGTTCATGGGTCTCGTAGTCTCTAGCAAATGGATCGAGTGGAAATGAGGCTGTGGTTGTTGTGGGTTCAGAGTCGAAGAAACTACGGTCGTCTTCGTAGTATGGGACGGTGACTGTGTTCATGACATCGGGATTAGTTGGATCGCGGACCTTATATGAGATGGAGTTGTCATGAATAACTGGTCCGTTTTTTTGTGGTGATACGGCGCGAGATTTCTCAATTTCGTCTATCTCAGCGATGATTGAGAGATCCTTCGCATGACTCGGTCCGGATGCGGCAGGGAGTACGACTGTAGAGTTCGGCTTTGACCTAAAGTTGGCTGTAGGAGATACAGATTCCTCTCGCTGGAAATTTGCGATGGACGAGAGTGGTTTGGCTGAGGGTGGTGTAACCATAACTTCGACAGCCTCTTCCTCCGCATCCTCATCTTCGTCTGTATCTATCCGTAAAAGTTTAGACTGAATGGTAAATCCTCTCGAACTCGTGGGATGGGATGTCGTTTCCACTGATTGATTATTTTCGCGATTGGCCTTTAGTAACGCATTCTGGAAAGGGTTTGATGCCTTGGAGCCCGACGGCTTTGGCGATTTTCCAACAAAAATATTCTCTTTGTCAGGTGACTGGCATTATGGTCAGAAACTAGATGCACCTAATTTCATGAAAAAGGCTCACCCAAGGGCGCGAATTGTTTACTGCAACGGCCCTGTCTTTCCGCGACGCCTCTTTGCGTCTTCCCGGTGTCTTTGTTAGCTCAATTATGGGTCTACAACGTCGTTAGTGACCCTTCTATATAAAAAGTAATAGTACATACACGGTGCGAGCTCCAAGAAAGATATCTTCAAGATATTCATCAAGAAACAAGAAACCATTACAGAGGATGTGGTCTTCCAAGTCCTGTCGTCCCAGATCATGGGCCATCCTCGAACGAACGCCTGCCATCCATTTCTCGATTCCAGATAGCTGCGAGGCCATGCTGAATGTCGCTGTCGCGGATGAAGGAGAAGAACAAGAAAGTGTAACGCGTCACGCGTGTGTCACGGTTTTGTTCAGACGCGTCCGCTCATGTGACCTCGGCGTAACGGAGCCAATCATAATGGGGGATTGAGTGGTTGAACATTTTTCGGAAATAATTTAAAGAAATAATACATGGGAATATATTATAATTGGTATGCAAAACACTTTTCTCGGTGCTAATGTTTGGTAATTTTACAATCATGTAATGCCGATATCACGATCTTGTTCTCATTCCTCGTCGGAAAACTGGAACTCTTCCTCGTCCTCCCCTTTCCCAGCTGTGAAATGAACTCCTACTCGGACCGCTCCAACGCGAACCCGACCTCCCCTTGGTTCCTTTGATTCCTCAGTGTCTTCATATCCGCCTAGGAATCTGAGGCACTGGTGACTACATCCCCGCCAGCGAACTAAGTAACATGTCGTCGGCATTGTTGCAGGATTGAAAATAAAATAACGTACTTGGTACCCATCCACTGCGACTCTCCGCGATTTGTACTCCTCCCACCGTCCCTACCCACTCCGTGCGCTCCTCGATATGATCACAGAAGACATAGCTGCGAACGCCACCATGTCCAGGACAGATATTCGCAGTGACATCCTCTTCGGCGTCGAACGGCTCTTTCTGCTCCTTTAGCCTTTCCTTTCCGTGCCCTGTGGATGCCCTTATAATGTTCTTGACGTGCATCGGGAGTGGGAGCCCATCGATGTCCGACAAAGGCAAAAATGACTCGATCCGTGGATTCTTTCCATTGGAGTAGTCCGGCGTCAGGAGAGAACGAATGGCATATTCCGTCAGTGACGGTACGGCCAAAGTCTCTTCCAAAAAACCTTCCTGTGAAGATGTTCTTTTGCCGCGGGTTAACAGAGACAATGCTCGACTCGATTGAATTTTCAATTCATCCGGACATGGCAGGAATGGGTTTGGTTGCAGGTGTAGCGCAGAGAGATGGAGGTTTTGAATGTCACAAGGAAGATAGGTTATTCGATTGTTGGCAATGTTCAGCTCCCTGAGAGATCGTAGCTGACCTATAGCGGGTGGTAGCGATGTAAGTTTGTTATGGCCTATTAATAATAGGTAAGTACAGGGAAACGTCGAGAGGAAAGACTGTCATACGAAGACTGAGCACAACCAAGGAATTCAGAGCGAATAGTTCACGCGGTAACCGTCGTATCGAGTTTTTGCTGAGGAATAAATGAAGTTCAGAGTGTTTGGTTTTATCTGAGAACAGTTGTCTGGGTCGTGAAAATGCCAATGTCCCCATAGTGGTGGCTGGAGCGAATGGTCGTGTGCTCGCAATTTCTGGAGACGGGAGGAGAGCAGGTGCTGTGATGCTACGCCCAAACAACCTTGTATCCAAAGCTAGCGTTTCAACCTTTTTTTCGGGTAACACAACTAAATCTTTCAGGTGAAGAATAGATGACGGGATATAGGTGAGTTGACGAGCACTGGGCGACGCTTAG
>Ga0157379_10006427_pt1 | contig 10125 bp, 9 predicted proteins | sample S25metaG_FD_121802 | JGI IMG/M metagenome (GOLD analysis project Ga0157379, IMG submission 121802) | Switchgrass rhizosphere microbial communities from Kellogg Biological Station, Michigan, USA - S2-5 metaG | ecosystem: Host-associated > Plants > Roots > Rhizosphere > Soil | place: USA: Michigan...
GTTCGATCGGGTCGATCCGCCGTGAATGCCTCGACCATGTGATCATCTGGGGTGAGGCACATCTTCGGCAAGTCCTGCAGGCATACACCGCATATTACAACGCGACGCGGACTCATCTCGGAATTGACAAGGACGCTCCAAATTGTAGGCCGATCGAAAGGTGCGGCCTCATCGTCGCTGAAGCTGTGCTAGGCGGACTTCACCATCGCTACGCGCGGATATAGTTTTCGGAAGGGACAACCCAACGCCGCCGATGGATTGATTGTAGTGCCCAGTAGCTATAGGGCAAAAGAGACGATGGATCGGCTTGTGACCGAAGTCACGGCAAAGGGTCTAACAATATTTGCGCGCATTGATCACGCTGCTGGCGCCGCGCAAGTCGGCCTCCCCTTGCGGCCGACTGAACTACTAATCTTCGGTAATGCCAAGGCGGGCACGCCACTCATGCAATCTAGCCAGGAGGTTGGTATCGATTTGCCGCTGAAAATGCTGGTCTGGGAGGATGCGGCAGGGAAGACGTGGCTTAGCTATAACGATCCACGGTGGATAGCAAAACGCCACGAGCTAGGGCCAGGCATGGATCAAACGATCGAAGCTATGGTTGCGGGGCTCAGCGCTATTGCGACAAAGGTGACCCAGCGCCCATAACGGCGCCACACGTTCCGTCAGAACCCAACATTGGCTCAAGAAGAGGTGCCGCGATGATCCGTAGCTACAGTGACCATGCTGCAAACGAGCGGACCTTTCTTGCCTGGCTCCGCACCAGCATTGCCGTCATTGCGTTCGGCTTCGTGGTCGAGAAGCTCAACCTATTTGCTCTGACCGCAGTAAGTGCTCCATCCCTTAACGAGGCAAGTCGATCGCAGCTCGAGAAATTGTCGGGACCGCTTGGGCGAGGTGCTGGCCACGCCTTCATTGTGGTCGGGATCCTTTTCATCGTAGTCGCTACATTTCGCTTCGTGCGCACTGGCCGGCTGCTGGACGACTCGTCTATTCACTCACCTGGCATTCTGCCCGATCTGATCTTTGCCGTAATCATTTCGTCCCTGCTTATTGCGCTAAGCACTTACCTCCTCCTGGTTTGAAGAGTGGCGGCGTTTACCTCCTGAATTCGGGTGCTTTGTTGTTGGCGAAAGCCGCAGGGCGTCACTCACGGCAAGCGTTGCAGCGTGACGGGGAACAATCGCCGCTGGCTCGTTCTCACGCGGCCTTGTCGGATGGCGCCTCCTCGCGCCGTAAATGGGCGCTGCTGCGCTCTCGCAGGCTTTGGAAGGTGACATAGAGCATCGGGATCACGAAGATTCCGACCGCGCTGGCGGCGATCATCCCCGCGAACACCGGGGTGCCGACGCCATGCCGGCTCAACTCGGCCGCGCCCTGCGCTATGACGAGCGGATAAACGCCGAGGATAAACGCGAAGGAAGTCATCATCACCGCGCGAAATCGCATCTGGGCACCGAGTGTCGCGGCTTCCCGGATGTCCCTGCCCTGCGCGCGCTGATCCTTAGCGAATTCGACTATCAAGATGCCATTCTTCGCCGTCATCGCGATCAGCACTACCAAGCCGATCTGGGCATAAAGATCGAGCGACAAGTGGAAGACCAAGATGCCTAGAAAGGCCCCCAGGACCCCGATCGGCACTGACAAGAGCACTGGGATTGGGATGATCCAGCTCTCGTAGAGGCCCACCAGAAAAAGGAACGCGAACAGGACAGCAAGGCCGAGGATCGCCCCGGTCTGCCCAGAGGCGGCAACCTCCTGATACGCAGTCCCGGTCCATTCGTAGCTGTAGCCGGTCGGTAGTGTATTGGCCGAGACCTCCGCCATCGCTGCGAGCGCGGTGCCGGATGAGGTTCCCGGCGATGGACTTCCCTGGATCGGGATGGCGCGGTAATTGTTGTAGCGGGTAATCACCTGCGGGCCGACGACGATCCGGGCGTCTGCGATCGAACGCAGCGGTACGTCGGTACCGAACTTGTTGCGGATGTAGATCTGCCACAGCGACGGGACATCGCGCCGGTCCGCCGCCTCCCCCTGGATGTTAACCTGCCAAACCCGGCCGAACAGGTTGAAGTTGTTGACGAAAAAGCCGCCCAGCGTGGTCTGCAGCGCGTTGAAAACGTCATTCATTCCGAGGCCCAGCGCCTGCGTCTTCTCGCGGTCGATATCGAGATAGATGGACGGGTTGCTCGCGGTGTAAGTCGAAAAGACGCGAGCGAGCCGGGTATCATGATTGGCGTTCGCGATCAGTCCCTGCATGACGCCGTTCATCGCGGCCGGTTCCTGACCTTCCAGGCCTTCCAATTCGTATTCGAACCCGCCGGTCGTAGACAGGCCGATGATTGGCGGCAGGTTGAATGCGATCACGTTTCCGGCGCGCACTTCGCGGCCCTCCGCGAAGACACGGCCTATCAGCGCCTGCGCCGAATTTGCGGCGCCGAGGCGATCCTCGAAAGGCTTCAACAGCGGAACGATGAACCCCGCATTCGGTTCGTTGACGCCATCAATGATTGAAAAGCCGTTGATCGCAAAAACCTTGTCGACTGCTGGCATCTGCCGCAGCAGCCGCGTGATGCGACTGACCACCTCGCGGGTGCGATAGACCGAGGCGCCGTCGGGCAATTGCACGTTGACAAAGAACGCGCCCTGGTCCTCTTCCGGCAGGAAGCCCGTCGGCGTGCGCAACGCCAGCGCCCAGATCGCTACGGCGCTGGCTGCGACCAGCACGAGGCCGAGCGCCGAGATTCGCACCAGCCGGCGTACGATGGCGGCATAGCCATCGCGCACATTGTCGATCCGCCGCAACACCCAGCCCATCGGCCCGCGCCGCGGGCCGCTAGGGCGCAGGAAGATCGCGCACAGCGCTGGGGACAAAGTCAGCGCGTTGAGCGCCGAGATCAGCATCGCAACGCTAATAGTCACCGCGAACTGCCGGAACAGTTGGCCGGAAACGCCCGGGATGAAAGCCACCGGCACAAACACCGCGAGCAGCACTAGTGTGATGGCGATGATCGGGGCGGTGATCTCAGTCATCGCCTGTTTGGTAGCTTCGGCCGGAGAGAGACGCGGGTTTTCCTCGATGACCCGTTCCACGTTCTCGACTACGACGATGGCGTCATCGACTAGAATGCCGATCGCCAACACCATCGCCAGCAATGACACAGTGTTGGCGGAATAACCCATCACCAGCAGCACCGCGAAAGTGCCGATAAGGCTGACCGGCACCGCGATCGCCGGGATGATGGTCGCGCGCAGGCTGCCGAGAAACAGGAACACGACGATCATGACGAGGCCAAAGGCGATGACGAGCGTAAGCAGCACGTCCTTGATCGTCGCTCGCACGAAAGTCGTGGTGTCGTAATTGACGACGTAATGCAGGCCCGGCGGGAACCGTTGGCTCAAACGATCCATCGCGGCGATGACCGCCGAGGCGGTTGTGACCGCGTTAGCACCTGGCGACAGGTAGAGACCGATGGCCACGGCCGGTTCGTCGTTGTAGCGTCCTTCGACATCCTCGTTCTGGGCGCCGAGATCCACTCGGGCGACGTCACGCACGCGCAAGAGCGAGCCGTCTGGGTTCGCGCGCAAGACGATGTTGCCGAACTGCTCCGGCGTCGTGAGCCGTCCCTGGGTCTGGATGTTCAGCTGGAATTGCTGGTCGCCCCCGATCGGGCGCGCGCCGATGCGGCCAACAGGCGCCTGCACGTTCTGCGCCTGGATCGCACTGATGAGGTCCGCCGGCGTCAGCTTCAAATCGTCAAGGCGCTTGGTGTCGAACCAGATACGCATAGAATAATTGAGCGCACCGAAGATGCGCGCCTGCCCGATCCCGGGCACTCGCGAGAGCACATCGATGATGTTGATGACCGCGTAGTTGGTAATAAAGAGCGGATCCTGCTGACCGTTCTCGCTGTAGAGGGAGAGGAACTGCAGGACCGCCGACGATTTCTTTTGGACTGTCAGGCCCTCTAGCTGCACCTCCTGCGGCAGCTGAGCCAAGGCCGTTTGTACTCTGTTGTTGACGGCATTGGTGTTGATGTCGGGGTCGCTGCCGAGCTGAAAACTGACCGTCAGGTTGTAGGAGCCGTCATTGGCGCTGGTGGACTTCATGTAGATCATCTTGTCGACGCCGACGACCTGCGCCTCGATCGGCTGCGCAACGCTGGCTTCGACAACCGCGGCGGAAGCGCCGGGATAGACGGCGGACACCTGCACCTGCGGCGGCACGATTTCCGGGAATTGCGCGACCGGGATGCGGGTCAGCGCCAACAGGCCGGCGATCGTGATCACGATCGCGATGACGACCGCCAGCCGGGGGCGGTCGACAAAGATCGCCGAGATCATTGGCTCGCCGCCGGCGCCTCGGCGGATGGCCTTGCCTCTCCGCTTGGCGGCGCTGCGCCGCTGCTGGTTCCGACTTGCGGAGCGGGGGTCGCGGGAGCAGGCGATACGGCCTCCCCCGGTCGGACCCGCTGTAGTCCCTCGCTGATAACAAGCTCGCTTTCCTTCAGTCCGTTCGTTATGACCGCGATAGAAGGCGTCGATTGACCCTGTTGAATGCGGCGGACCTGCGCCTTGTTTTGGTTATCGACAATGTAGACATAGTCGCCCTGCTGGTCCGACAGCACGGCAGCGCGCGGGATCGCCAAAACCTCGATCGGCTGCACCCCCTGCAGCAGCACGGTTACAAATTCGCCGTCGGTCAGCTCACGCGCGCCCGGCTGCCCCGCTTTCATGCCCGGGAGGAGCGGGTTAGGAACGACACCACGCAGGGTAACTGTGTCGGTGTTTTCGGCGACCGTTGGCGACACATAGTCAAGGTTGCCTTCCTGGCCGTAGATCCGGCCGTCGGGAAGGCGCAGCTTTATCAGGACTGCGCTGTAACCGCCCTTTCTAGCGTAGCGGGCCCGCAGGTCGAGCCCTGCGCGCAGCGCAATCGGGAACAACACGTACATCGGATCCTGGCTGACGATAGTCGCCAGAGTTCCGCTTGTCGGCGAGACGACGTTGCCTTCAGTGACTTGCGTCGCGCTAATCTTGCCGTCAATCGGCGCGCGGATCTCGGTATAAGCGAGATTGATCTGCGCAGTTTGCAGTTGCGCCTGGGCGCCAGCGATTTGCGCAGCAAAACCACGTTCGGAGGCGAGCGCGGCATCGACGTTCGACTGCTGGCCGGCGGGCGTGCTCAGCAGCGCCTGCGCCCGCTGAAGCGCCAGTTCCGCATTCCGATGCTGTGCCTCGAACTGCTCTACGCTGGCTTTTGCAGCATTCACCTGAGCCTGAAACGGGGGCTGTTCCAGCACATAAAGTAGGTCGCCCTTCTTAACCTCCGCCCCTTCCACGAACAGCCGCTTGTCCAGAAAGGCGCTGACCCGGGCGACTAGTGCGACACGGCTCACCGCTTGGATGCGGCCGATGAACTCGTCGCTTTCCGTGACCTGCTGCCGTTCGGCGCGCACCACCCCGACCGCAGGCGGCCCGCCGGGCGCGGGCTGCGCCGCAGCGCCAGTCGAGAGGCACGCGAACAGCAGAACGCCATGGACGACCAAACCAAATCGCTCCGGACGCATGCGCGCACCCTACTCGTGCTGCGGTGCAACTTAATCGAAACATAGTATAGGCCTGCCGGAGCCGAGCGTATCTCCTAAAGCGGCCTGGACACGAGTCAGTTTCGGCCCGATTGCCGCAGGCGCCCAAGGGCAGCTTCCTCCATGCAGCGAGGGCCGCGCTGTATCTCTGCGTCGCTTTATGCTTTTCGGCGTCAACATCGTCTTGCAGCACGTGCACTGACGGATGGCGCATTAAGGGTGGCTTCGTGCTAGTGCACGCTTTGAATGGTCGCTCACACTTCAGCGGCCCCCAAACCCACCTCGGTCGTCCAGGCGAGATATAATGAGGCGTTTTTTCCCCGTCCGCTACATGACTCGGCATTTGACACCGGAAATGCTTGGCCGCTAAGCGGCAGTCTTGACCCCATCGACGACGATCGACTGGCCGGTAAGAAACGGCGCTTTGCAGGCAAGGAAAAGGATGGTGTCGGCGATTTCTTGAGGAGAGGCGGCGCGTTTGAGCGGGACGCTCTGGAGGAAGTTCGCTTTACCCTCGCCGCCCCCCGTGAATCGGTTGAGCATCTCGGTCTCGACCGGCCCAGGCGCCACGGCATTGACGCGCACGCCGGTCTCGGCACCCTCAAGCGCCGCAGCCTTGGTCAAACCTTCGACAGCGTGCTTGCTCGCGGTATAGACGGCAGCATTCGGCGCGCCGACCTTGCCCAATGTCATCTGATCCTCCGTCCACTGTCATTGAAGCTGAGCATGGAAGCGGTATCGCCCCGCACAACCCCCTAAGCTCAGAGTCGTTTCGATCGCCCGCTCTGTGCTGTCGTCCTTTTTGGCACTTAGCCGACCTTCAGCTCACCGAGCTGGCTTGACCCGTTTCGTCGCCCAGCGGACCCTCGACTAAAGCCGCAACTCGCCCTTCCTTTTCGCAGGAGAATGTGATGCCAGACCAAATCCACCCTTACGACCCGCTCACTTCCGAAAACGCCGCGCTCGTCCTCATCGACCACCAAGTCGGCCTCATGACGGGGGTTCGGGATTATTCGATGGGAGAGCTCAAGCACAACGTGGTCGCGCTGGCCAAAGCAGCGAAGGTGCTAAACTTGCCGATCATCGTCACCACGACCGCGCGCGATAGCATGTGGGGCCCGACCTTTCCCGAGCTCCTGGAGGCGCTGCCTGGCGTTCCGATCATCGATCGCTCGTCCGTAAACGCGTTCGACGATCCGAAGGTCGCCCAGGCCATCGCCGCGACCGGCCGCAAGAAGCTGATTTTCGCCGGCATCTCACTTTAGGTCTGCGCGGCGTTCCCCGCCATTACCGCCGTCAGCAAGGGTCTCGACGCCTATGTGGTGGTCGACGCCTCCGGAACTTTCAGCGAGACCAAGCGACAGGTCGGTCTTCTGCGCATGCTGCAGGCGGGCGTGATCCTCTCCGACTACGCTACGTTGATGATGGAAATTCTCATGGACAATGCGCGGCCGGAGGCTTCCGCCGTCTACGGCGCCATCGACATGCCCTGGGCCAAGCTCGTGGGGCAGATCGCGCAGGCCTACGGCAATTAATCGGTGCTCCGTGGGCTCTTGAACTGAAGCCTCGATCTATCGGGCTCCCGAAAGCTCACCAACTTCGTTCATAACGAGGTCGTTTGGATGTTTGAAGCAGTACTCTTCAAGCTTGTCGATACTTTGTAGTGTTTGATGTTTATCAACAATCGGGTTCTTGCGGAGCCCCTGATAATAGCCGCTGATCCAAATGGCGATTAGCTTGGGATCAGCGATCTCGTATTTGACAAGTTCATCACATGTAATTTTCGACACGTCGACAGTGACCTGGGCAGGAGCCATCGAACTCGCAGTAAGCAAGACAATCACCGAGCTAACCAAGAGGATTCTCCTCACGAGCGACTCCATTGTCCCAAGCATGGCCTTGGCTTGCTCTTCAGTGCCGTATTGCATGGGCCTGCGGCTCCAATGCTAGTATGGCAGGGGACCAGTCTAGCCGGTTAGCGAAAAAGATAACCACCCTTGGGGTCGATCGGACCGTCCAGCTTTCCAAAAATGGATGACGATTCGGCGCGAATTTCGCGTGCCTAACGGAGCGGCACCGAAAGACCGAGGATCCGATCGTCCCGCGCTCGCGTCGCGACGCTTACCATTGTTCGATAAGGGTCAGGATCGAAAGCATTGCAGCTCAAGGCAGTGCTGCAGGTCCTCAAGCCAGTCTCACGGCGTCTTCCGCCGCGTGAAGGACACGATGTAGGCGGGTGACCGCGCGGCGAAGATTGGATCGTCGGTTGGTCCAGCGACTCCGTCGGTGACGTTCCCGGGGAGGAAGGTACCCGCATCGCAAGTCGCTTCTGGCACGATAGCCTCAATGCTGATCTTGCCGAGTGACGTCGTCGGGCGATTGTCCTCATCGTCCCAGCGTAGCGTGGGATCACTCGTTTGGTCGCCCTGCCTGCCTATTATCGCCAGAAGATCGAACACCACCGGTCCCTTGGCCAAGCGGTCCTTGAGCTCATCGGCATAGAAATCTTGACCCTTGGCTTTCGCCTCCTCGGGCGTGAGCACAAGATCGCCTGCTTCTGGAATGAGGTGGTATTTGAAAAGGGTCTGGCCGCCAGCTGCATTGGTGAAGGTGAAGGCGTGCACGCCGAAATAGCCAACGCCGGCATAGCTCGCCGGCACCGGGTGCGTCATGAGCCAGGCGTTCTGCCGGGTCGATTCTGGATGAGCCGCAAAGAAGGCGTTGAGCTTGTCCTTGTCGCCGGTCGCGACGGTCTTCAAGAACTCCACGAACAGCTCAGGCGTCTTCACGAAGAACAGAGGTGCGGAGATGGTCACGATGTCGGTGCTCGTACCATTGCCGAGGTCGAATTTGACGGCCAGCCCGCGCACATTGTCTTGCGCGTTGTCAGGCGCGTTGGGATTGCCGCCGCCGAGCGAGAAACGAGCGCGTATGGGCACCTTTTTGGCGAAGTGGGCCGCCTTCGACAGCTTCGGCGCGTCCGCCGACGGCGTGAACGACCCCGTCAGGCAAATGCCTTTAGTGTGGGCGGCGCGATCACCGGCATGCTTGCCGAACAAACCGTTGAGGGCGTCGACGAGATCAGCTGGGCTCGTCTGCTGCGCGCTCGCAGCCACGCCGAAAGCAGCGATAAGAAGAAGACCCAGAAGAGGAGCAATTATTAGAGTTACGCTGCTTCGGCGTTTCATGAACTGGGTACTCCTTCATGACGTCGATGAGAGACTCGGAGCCATCGAACCGAAGCTTAGCGCACGAATTTGATACCGGCGCAGGCGGCCATTATGGCAAGTCGCAACTCCGCCTAACGTCCGTGCACTCATAAGTCGAGTTTATGGGTCTAATCAGAAAATACAATTTGTATTGTGAGAGGACAGGATCATAAACCCTATCTGTGGTTGTACCCCCAATCACCGTTCCACCCAAAGGAACCCAGGAGGCCCATACCCCCCGATGGGCCTCCTTCTGTCAGTTCGTCCTGCGCTTAGGTTGAAGCCCACGGCTGGCTGCTTGACGTGATGATTTTTGCCCTGCTGCGTGCGGAGTATGATCCCTACACGGAACGTGCCTATGTTGACTTCCGTGCATCCGATGCGGATGGCGCCGAGGCCAAACCACCGTTTCTTCTCCTATAGAACGGCGGAACGACTAAGCAAACCTCGCGTTCAGGAAGAGGTTGTAAGGAAAGCCCGGCATCTACTAAAAAAGGCTTCTTTAGCCGCATAATTGGCCGCGTCATATGCCCGATCTGTCTGTCGCAGTGGATCGCCACGACAATTGTTGTTTCAAAGCCCAGCTCTGGGCTGTCTGTGATCTATCGCAGAGAAGGACGTGTGATGGTCGCGGTCGATCCGATGCGGAATGATCCCACCCCACAAAGAGGACCGCATCACTCCGAAGCTTCCGGCTCTGCACTTCTATCAACTGTCACTGCCGGTGCCGAAGCCGCCCTCGGGCGCATTCGACGTCGCTGCTGCCGGGCGCGGCGAAGCGCTTTTCAACGGTAAGGCACGTTGCGCCACGTGCCACGTTCCGCCGCTATTTACGGAACCTGGCTGGAACTTGCACAAAGCTGAGGAGATCGGGATCGACGATTTCCAGGCCAAGCGCGCTCCGGATGACCGATACGTGACAGCAAACTGCGAGCTCTTTGGGATACGAAGAAAATCCACAAGGGCGGCTTTTACCACGATGGACGATTTGCGACGCTCGCCGACGTAGTCAATCACTACGACAATCACTTTCAGACAGCCCTGAGCAGCAGGAGAAAGCGGATTTGATCGAGTATCTGAAGTCGATCTGAGGGTTGGGGGTTGTTCTTGTCTCGACACGGCCACATTAAAGGAGCAACCTTTGATTCGACCGCGCCGCCATTGCAAGGCGACCGGGTTCAATTCCAACTTTATGAGAGCCATTTGGGCAGCCGTCGCCTTCAGCCGGAAACGGGCGGAAGAGTTACATGTGGATTCAAAACATCGTCCATAACGCGTGTCCAATCTGCGGCAAGGAGATCACTCTTGCTGTGGTCGAACTTCATCCA
>Ga0157379_10006428_pt1 | contig 10124 bp, 10 predicted proteins | sample S25metaG_FD_121802 | JGI IMG/M metagenome (GOLD analysis project Ga0157379, IMG submission 121802) | Switchgrass rhizosphere microbial communities from Kellogg Biological Station, Michigan, USA - S2-5 metaG | ecosystem: Host-associated > Plants > Roots > Rhizosphere > Soil | place: USA...
CGGAAACCTCACAATCTAGTAGCTACCTAACCTTTCTTATATAAGCCAGTTCCTTTACATTAGATCCATACCCATAGGAATCTCAATGGTCGCTACTGCTGGATCGACGCCGGTTGAGCTTGCTGAGCAGCTATTGGCTTTGGTGAAGACACTGTATCCCAACCCCAAAGCCATAAAGGAGCAAACCAACCTGACCCAGACTCTCACTCTCGGACCCGCCGACTATTACAATGGAAAAGTACAGGTGGAAGATTTGATAATAAAGCTCCAACAAGCTACTTTCGGAAGACATGAATATACAAGTGTACTGGCAGGTTAGTACCTCAAATGGCAGGGACATTTGAGGAAGGATTAACCTCATCTTTTCAGAATCCTGCCACGAAAGCTCGGCCTTGGGCTTTATCGCCTCAGTGGGCGTAGCAGATGCAGTTGGAGATAGATCCTTGACTGTCGATGAACTCTCTGAAAAGACGAAAACGGATCCTATATTTCTCAGTGAGAATGGCTACTATTTGACGAAACGAAGAATTATATAGCGAGACTTATAGATGTTGCCCTTCAAACTTTAATCAAGCACGGTTACTTTGAAGAAGTCGGCGAATTTGGGTCACAAATCTATAAGAACAATTATAATTCAGAAATCCTCCGTAAAGATCACCCTGAAACTCTCAAAGATGCGGTCGAATTCATGTACGTCTTCATTATAACTCTTATTTAAACTTTCCAACCGGATAGTCTCCATTAGTTGTGACGATAGCTTCAAAGCGACGGCATACATTAGCGAGGCAGCAAAAATTCCAGAGCCTAGCCAAGAAAAACCGCTACCCGCCGGAAATATTGCCTTCAATCATAAAGAAAATCTCTTCTTTTGGCTAAACAAACCGGAGAACCAGTGGAGAAATATCCGCATGGGCAGCGCTATGCGTCAGCTTCAGCGTACGTTGAATGACCATAGTGTCGAAGGTGGGACCTTTCGGGTTATCGCCTGGCATAAAACCAACTTGATCTCATTCATAGATTACTCGTGGAAGGCCCTCGCTTCTCCAATAGTGGATGTGGGTGGCGGTATCGGTACATTGGAGCTCGAGATCTTAAGGCAACCCGAAATGGAACAGCATGAATTCATTATTTTCGATCTCCCGAATACAGTCGAGAACGCAGAAAAAGTTTGTCGGAACCTTTACAATTTTATTAGAAGACTAACATGTAGAGTTTAGTTTTGGAGCACCAAGCCCATCAGTGCATGGAAAAATGTCTCTTTCCAGCCAGGAAGCTTTTTGCTTTCTACTCTTGAAGAAACACACCTTCCCTTGGGGAAACCAACTTACATCATCCGCCACGTCCTCCACAACTGGACCGACAAAGATGTGATCAAGATCTTGAAGCATGTTCGCAGCGCAATGCTCTCTGTCCAGTCATCCGCAAAACCAAGATTGATCTTGTGCGAAATTTTGCTTAACCCCCAAAGCTCACGTTTCACAAGAGCAACTGGGATGCATCTTTTGGCTCTCACCAACGGTTATACAAGATTGCTTCCGGAGCTGCTCCGCTTAACCAAAGAAGCGGGATTCGAACTCGAGAGAGTTTGTCATGTTAGATCAATGGATACGATTGTCGAATTGCTTCCCACTTGAATTACAAGTAGGACTTCATAGCACGACAAGTAGTATCATATAATTATTTGATTTAAATGGTCATCACTAAATGAGCTTCTGAATGCAATTTCGCATGAACGAGAAAGGAACATAAGCACAGCCGATTTCGGTGTCACCTACAGTGCGCGATGGGTGCTAGTCCTGATGTCCTGGGTGATGGATCTCGAAGCTTGGGCGTTGGGTGGTGGGCCATTGTCTTTGATACCGTCAGAGCCGGGTTCAGTCCTCCTCTTACTTCCACATAGCTGACAATCGTGATGTGTATTGAACGTTATGAATGGTTATACAAGCGTACTAGTGCTTTATTCAGTGGGGTTAACATATAACTTGTTATAAATTTGCTTTGTTTTAGACTGCGTATATAAATTGAAAAAAAAAAGAAAGATAAAAGAGTCCGATAAATTCTTGAGAATCAATTTGCAACGCCAGTTATCCTGCTGCTGTTTCTCTGATCATTTTTTCAACATTCTCAGCTCTTGGAGTAATGATGCAAGGATAATCAGGAGGGTGCCTGCCGACTGTCAGTATATGGTGTAGTTAAATATAAGAGACTTACTGGACGAAAGCTGGTTTGGGAGTTAGAGCGTATTTAATGTCGATGTCGTTCCCATTTTCATCTTTTGCGAGAGAAAAGTTGAAGGCTGCGAACAAACACGCCGATTCTAACCAGAGCATATTTACTGCCAACATCCGCCCCGGACAAACTCTAAAATCATTCACCTGCTTAGCAACTTCCTCTCACAAAATAAAACTGTGAAAAAAGGTCTCACCTTCGTCCAAAACCAAACGTTCCATTTGACAGAGGGTCGAGTTCAGGCGTGTCTCCCAGGAATCTCTCAGGTTGAAAGACCTGTGGATTCTTGTAGTTCTCTTCAGAATGGAGCATTCCCCACGCATTGGCGAAAACAATTGACCCCTTAGGGATCCTCCAGCCGCGATATTCATCTTCTTCTGTCACAGAATGAGGTACCCCTGTGCCCAGTGGTGGATGATGACGCAGTGTTTCTGAAATTACTGCTTCGAGATATGGTGTGGATGGACGGTCGTCCCATGTAGGCAAACGGAACTCCAATGAGTCAGGAGGGCCTAAAACGCCATCAAGTTCATCCTGCACCCGCCTCTGGATCTCAGGATTTAGGATTAGTTCGAGGACCAACGAATGAACCCCAGAAAGGGTTGTGTCAGAACCAGCTGAAAAGTAAAGTCATTTGGTTTCTTAGAAACCAATACATTAGATAGGTTACTGAGTACAATACCTGCATACGTCGTTGAGGCGACTTCTTTGATATCCTGCCTCGTAGTTGGATCATCCCCCTCATATTTATCCTCAAGAATGTGTTGGATGAACGATCCTGAAGCCTTTCCCTGTGCCTGCAAAGGTATGAGATAGAACTACTACAAAATGAATTCCAAATGTTCACAATTCGTTCGACAGCTTCATTAAACGGTTCATTTAACAATCGCTTGCTCGCATCCCGAGTTTCTTGCGCAAAGCGTTTAAAACCCGCACCCGGAAACCAAGCAGGGACATAGTTCACTATGGAACGGTGAGGATGTCGTCACTGCATTATCGAGAAGAACCTTGCTTACAAATGGGGAAGACATTCACCAAAAACTTTGGCTGGAAACCTTCAGTAACAGCCACCGGTGTCTTTTCCGCGAGTTTAACAAGTTGATCATCTCCAGACGTTGCTCGGTAACCATATGCGATATCCAGGAGTACATTTGCTGAGACATACGAGAGATGTTTTTTGAGCGGTTTTGGATCGGATAGTAACAATCTGAGGAGCATGTGGACACCGTTACTCTGTTTTGTAGAAAATATTTGCTTGATAGTTGTGGGGTTTATATGCTGAGTAAACAATCGGCGATGTCTTTTCCAACGTTTAGAGTATCTCATTCCTGGGAAAGCCCATCCACAATCCATCCTAGAGGAATTTAGCGACTCATAACACATTCCATACAAGCAAGGTCTTACAGATCAGGTTCATCCATCATTGGAAGGGATGGTCTATCAGAGTAGATTGCGCTACGTTGATCCAAAAGTTCCGTACAAGACGTTGCTGAATTTAAAATAATTATATGTTTACCCAAAGCGGTGATATGGCAAACATCTCCGTACTCCTCGCCCCACTTCGCGTACTGCAAATATTCATGAGCTAAAGGAAGGTCTAGGGTATTTCCTAGGAGTGGAAGCGGCTTTGGGCCTGGAGGTAATGGCAATCTCTGTCGACTCTTCGAACTAGAGACGTAATAATATATAAACGAAAATCCAACGAGGATCCAAAGGTATGGAGAATACGCATAATCCAAAGCCATCATTGCTGCTGGAACGGCTACAACAAGTCCGAGAGGAGGGAAATGTGAAGCTTGAGAAGATGCTAGACGAGATTAAAAGTTTCTCACCATTTTATATTTACCCACACGCGAGATGTGATCGAAGCATATAAATAATTGTCATAAAGTGGGAACGTGGGAATAATACTCTGTAGTACGGCAAGAAGACATTGAAAGAAGCAACGCTGCCTGGAAGCAGAAGTCCCTCACTTGGAGTGTGTTGGGAATTATTGAGAAGTAGAAAACAGCGGCGATATCTGTCAAAGCAGATATGTGAGGAGGGACATCTCAGGGCCCTGGCTTCCAAGAAGAGCCTTATCTCTGACCGCGTAACTCCAGACAGATTATGAGGAATGTATTTAACTGGTTATGGCCTACTGGCCTCAAGATGGTATATGAGGGAGACTATTGTGCATCGCAATGATTAATATTCCATATGGTTTCGATGCATCGCCTGATTACTGTTCAACGGTTCTCATAAGGACAATCCTTTGCACCGAACACGAAGAGAGAGAGAGAGAGAGAGAGAGAAAGGCTTACCTTTTTCTCGTCCCATTGGTTAATTCCAGATAAGCATTCCGAAACGACAAAGTCGCATACTGTAGACAAGACGATAGCTAACGAGGGATATTACACCATGCCTTATCGATACCAGCCAGTAATGGCCGAATATCGCCCTGTGTTCCTTGGGGAGAAAATGTATGAGGGAGAATATTGTCTTGTGGGTACCGCATGTTTCCTGGTCCGAATCGGCGTAGTATTGGTGCAGGAATAGAAACGCACGGCCATGGTGGGACAAGATGTTGCGTCACAAGAGGAGGATAGCAATCGGACATGACCGGAAATCATCCTGGGGGCGGGCGATCAGGGACGGGCTCCAGGATATTCAGAGTGACAGGAATTTGATCAAATCGCCACTGGTGACTGCGATCAGATGAGTGGCGTTTACAACGTAATCCTAATCCTGTGATTGAACCCATTGAGGCCTCTTCATGCTTCACAAGGGGTCTCATAGAGTTTTATTCTATCAGTCTTTGCGTATCATCTAGTCTTCGTTCCTTCTACTGTCAGTGCCTGTGAGCACCTTGCTGATAGAACGATTGGAGGAACATGTGCTGACTTTGTAGAATTTCGCAAACTTTCAGAGGCCATAAATAGAATATGGCGCCCCCAGCCCATCAGGTGCAAACGCCCGTGACATCAACAGAATAGCCACATTTCCTCTCACTAGCCCTAACCGCCACACAACTCTGTCTGCGAAACAACATGGCTATCCAATTACCCCAAAATCCATTTGAAGAGCTTCAATACCAGATGATGAACGGTATGTGATGAGAATCAATCAAATCTTTTGAGTAGATACTCATGTATTTAATCAACAGCGCACAACGCCTTCAAGTGTGGATATGATTCAATTCTAAGGCATCTCGATGCTCCTCCAACAGATGACTTGGGGAATTTTGCTGGGTATTGCCGAGCGTGGGCTCAAGCCATTGACGTGCACCACAACAGCGAGGTGGTGAACTTTATAGACCTTTCTTGATTAATAATTTACAGGTAATTTTCCATAGGAGGTGGTAGTCTTCCCGTTCCTCAACACTAAGATGGACTTCTCTGGGGAAGCTGAGGCCCACAAGGTTATTCACACTGGTATAGATGAGATTATCGAGTACATAGACGAGTTCTGCGAAGATACTTCCAAATTCCACGCAGAACGCTTGAAGGCGTTAATGGTCAAGCTCAAGGACCCTCTTGTAAGTCTCTAGGGTTTTTTCCCCAGTTACCATTTGTTGATGAACATATATCTAGTACGTTCATTTGGACGAAGAAGTCGAACACATTTCATCCGAAAATGTGAAGAACGCCGGATTCACTGAAAGCGAGCTTCAAGGGATGATGGACGACCTAGTAAAGTATGCTCGCGCACATGGAGACCCCTTTTTGACACTTCCGTTCATGAGGGCGTAAGTGATTTCCATGGAGGATTCATTATTCCGAGTCTCACCACGGTGAAATAGACATACAACTCTTGAGATGAAACCTATTTGGCCCGCACTTCCATGGCTCATGCGTAAAGTTATAATCCCATATGTGCTTGCAATGAAATATTCCGGGTGAGGTTACACATGACTACTGCCGCTTACCACATATCTGACCTAAGGAAAAGATACTGGAAATATGCACCTTACCCAGTTTCATAGGGATTGTTCGTAGCTGCCTGTGCAACTACTATAGTCCATTTGCTATTTTCTACCAATGTACCAGAGAATTCTGCGGCTCCTATACATCATTTCATGTTTCTAGGTTCAAGCACGATGAATTAGCAATTTTGTGGATCATTTACGTGGCTACACTAGGATTTAGTCTCCCCACGTGTAACAAAATACGCGTGATACCCCTCCGTTGAGCATTTGGATACTCGCAAGAGTATTCAGGTAGTAATGTGACAAGAAATCCACTAGCATGAATGTGTGAGGTAGTTCACATCAAAACTCATAGGGCCCAATTACCAGGTTCCTCAAAAGCGGGGACCACTAACATGGAGTGTAAGGTAGCATTTGAGTGAACTGCACGATAATTAGAATTTGGTTATTTCAGAATACTTACATTTGAACTGTCACAATTCACTGGATAGCGCAACTTCTCTGAATGCACTCGGGCGCTATCTTCCACTCTACGAGGATAAAAACATATAATATCTTACTTATTCCGCAAAATTCTAGAGGATACACTATAACGGGTTTGTGCTCTATTCCCAGGTTCCATGGCTTTTGACATGACCTCAAGTATTGCAAAGTACTAAAATATTTATCGCACAAAATCGATTTATTCACAAGAGGGGGGAGAGTCTATGAAAAAAGAAAAAGGAAACCGTCTCGGACATATCAATGGTATGGCTTTGCAATACTCAAGCAATGGAATTTTGACTTGGATATGAACTACTAAGATTACATATTCCTAATGGTGGCGCCTATGTTAACAATTTGTAATCGCGCACTTCAACAGAACCATACTAAACGCGTCATAAACGTAATCACGGGAAGTATCCGAGGTAGACGTACTCCACTCCACCTTGAAGCTCCCCTTCTGCATCAGCTTCACTTGATACCACGCTCAACCGACTTTCGCCGCCCCAATTCCCACAGGAAACACACATATCCGGACATTATAATTCCCGGGTATCACTCTCTATAATGGTCCCACAAGGTTTCAAATCAGCCAGCGCTTCGGGTACAGGCTGTAGGACCCTTTTTTTTTGTTTTTCAAAGTCTGCTTAAACTTCGATACTCTCCATGTTTCTGTGTTGATGCTAAATATGGTTTTACTCTTATGGAACCCAGGTCTTCCCTTTAAGGTGTCAAACAGACATCACCCTGGGAGCATGCTGCAAAGCTGGTTTGCCAGTTTCACAACTGAAGACGAAAGCGGGAGACTTTAAATTTTCATTTTTCTTTGCAAAATATGTCTAGCTTAAAACTTGCCATAGAAACGGCGTAGGGCAGCAGGAAAAGTTGTTCAGCACAACGGACAAGAGTGGGTTCAGAAAGGACAGTGGAGATAAAGTCATACCAATAAATACATTTCCATAGCTAATCAGGTCATCCTTTCTATACTACAGCCTCCACTTTCTTCATTTCGTATGCCCCAATTGACTGGGTTGAGACATATGTCTCGCTTGCTGTTGGAACAAATCGTGGGCTTGTGAGTCCTGGGCTGTTTGGGAATGTTGGGCTTAGGGGTCCTTTGGCCATTCGTCTGCTTCGGTTAGTGGAAGACAGGTCTGTCCCATAACCATTACCAAGATTGTCCGAACCTCTGCCATCAGAAAGCTTCAAATTCAGGAAAACTCGGGTTCCCATAGTCACGACTACGAGCGTCGAAAATGGGACCGCTGAAGCTTTGGCAAAAGCGAAGGCGGGATCTTTGATAGAGAACATCGCGAGGACGGTAATGTTCGTAACAGCGGTAACCGTGAAATAGAAAAGGTTGTCTCGGTAAATACGCTGGCCAATTCTTGAGCTGCGAGTTTGATCATTGCTGCGTATTTTGAATACTGTAAGTGTAAGGACGACAGTGTCGAAAGCGACGGAGGATGCGGGGTTGAGAACTGCCCACGAAGGTATTGTCGGATTAATGCAATTGGATCCAATTGGGGAGTGAGGTCCTGTTCCCAGTTTAAAGCGTGTGGAAACAGTAACCTAATAGCAGACCCAAAAAGTGTCAATACTGCGAGTATTATAGAGAAAGCGGGAAACACTTGCATAGGAGGCAACTGTGAACGCATACATAAGTCCGACAAAGCCTTTCACGAGGATGTTGTCTCGATATAGAGCGACGACGCGATAAGTGAAGAGACCACCAGATGCGATTACAGCGAGAATTACACCGAGCTGGCTTAGGATACCAGCTTCCAGGCAGTGATCAGTCTGTAGAGACGTAAACCATAGGGAAGGTAATGTGGCCATAATTCCTGAGTATCGAAGGATGACAAATCTTTACAAACGTAAGTGCTTGGCAGAAGAGAACCTCAATCCAACTCACAACCATGTTGCTGGCGATTTCCAAAGTGCCCTGTCGCGCGATGTGTACAGAGAGAGTTCATCAGGTAATAGAATAAAGCTAATTGCCAATTAGCCACTGCAATTGTGGAAAGCTTGAAATGAACCAATGCAAAACGTACTAATCCCACAAGAGAATCGCAAGCACTGCACCTGTAACAGTCCCAAAGCTCGCTGTTTCATGCGTTAGGGAATGCATAAATACAACTAAAATACGAAAATAGCCTACCTATCTGGGCTTGGAGATGCAAAAACTGCTCCAGCGTAAATCCCGGGGGAATCAAAGCCAGGGAGGGATCGGTAGTCAGATTGGACAAGGGCCCAGGCCCAGCTGGCGATCCTGACGACATTCTTCTTCGTTTTGTGTTGGAGAGAAAGAAAAAAGTGTTAGCGTGTAAACTGAGACTGCACCTCCGCGGAGATTTGTATGCGAGGTTTTAGCGAAATATAAAGGTTAGGATTTCAAGAATGCCCCTGGGCCCATACTTACTACCATTGGGTTCATCAATGTACGACCTGTCAATGCTTTCACATCTTTTAGGCTTCGATCATTCTCCTGTCATAGCTTGTCAGTAGCGAGGTGCTCCTGCCTCAAGGAGCGTTCTGAATCCGTCCAGTGACGGCAATAAGTGTCGGGGTTGGAGCGTTCTGAATCCGTCCAGTGACTGCGATCAGTAGCATTTACCACTTAAGTATGTGATCCTCCCCCCAGATCAGAGATTGATTATGATTCACATGATAAAAACCAAGGAGTCTCACAAAGGTATAAATAGACTCCAGCGTAAGCATACAGCTTGACAATTGGACCCACGCTTTGCGTGTGCTCGTGTCAATTTTTCCCCTGTCCTCACATGTTAGTAGACTTCCTGTGCAGAAAGGACAACAGGTATACGAAGGAAGGGCTGACCATCACCGTGTGTATTGATGTGAGGTGGAGATTGAAACTAGGGACGCTGACTTTGGGAGAACTTGAATGCACACAAGTGACGTACCTCTGTCGCACAGGAAAAGGGTGCCAATTTTCCTTATCAGAAAATGAACTGAATATTCATTTGTTGTAAGTAGGAATGTTTTCTTCGCGGAATAATGAAAAATCTCCAATATCTTTCTGGGATTTCAATACAGACACAAAAAAATTATGATAAAGAAAAGCAGATATAATTTGTCTTTGTCTGCTTTACAATAGATTCTTAGTAATTCACAATAAATACACCTGGCTTCTTTGTTTTTATATGCGTACCTCGAGCTGCCCGCTTTCCAAAGACCAACGTCTTATTGAATTCGACTAGCAAACCACGGCAAATATGTACCAATTTTCTGAATTGCTGAGTTGTTTACTCTGATCGCTCATACAAGGAGTGGCCGCAACTCCCCTCTCATAAAATGGGTAGAAGATGTCATTTTGCCTAAGTAGAAGTTATTTTATGGAATAAAATGAAAGTTCTTATAATTTTCGGCAGATATCAATTCAAAGGGACCACCTTATAAATCCCAACTCCTAAATTGGGCGAGGTCCACGGAAACGTTTACATTTTTGCATTATATCTCTCAAACGGATCCGCTAACCCTGTTC
>Ga0157379_10006430_pt1 | contig 10122 bp, 8 predicted proteins | sample S25metaG_FD_121802 | JGI IMG/M metagenome (GOLD analysis project Ga0157379, IMG submission 121802) | Switchgrass rhizosphere microbial communities from Kellogg Biological Station, Michigan, USA - S2-5 metaG | ecosystem: Host-associated > Plants > Roots > Rhizosphere > Soil | place: USA: Michigan...
TTCAAGATATAGCCTCAAAGTGTAACATCAAGCAAACATGAAAACTTCAAGAAAAAACGCTTTTTCAGAAAGCTTCAAGCCTCGTTTATGCACAATACCGATCCATATTATATAGGCTTAAATTTGGACTTGATATACCACGTATGGTTTCACCATCCAGTATTTTGCTGACGTGTTTGCATCGCAGTGTCAGGGTGTCCAACCACACTTCTCCTGGCAAACAGATTGTTCCCATTGCTTGGAATATATAGTATGATTTCAATTCAATCTTATGCTTTAGATTATTAGCGGGAGATAGTCTGCTTCAACGTATTATTCAAGAAATCAAGATATTCAAGATGCATTTCCTCAAGAATCCCTCAAGAATGTGTATTGCTGGCTAAGATTCTACTGCTCTGCTGTGACTTCAAGCTCAAAGCATCAAGATGCCACCCCCGCTATCTCGGTATTATGATCAGTGAATAAGGCATCTTAGATGGACTTCAATCATCTAATGACATTTACGGCTCTCGGAATAGTTGGATCTCCTCAAAATAAATAGAACAAGTGCGCAATGGAATCCGAAGACTTCAAGATCCGACTTAACTTCAAGAGCATTTATTCGCAAATTCGAAGCGGCTAGGGCCAGTTAATTCTCTTTCTGTGTGAGCCTACCATATTGAAGACCCCATCTGAAGAGGGATCAAGATTCAAGCACGCTTCCAGCGGTGATTATAGAAGGAAGGCAGATCAAACCGAGCGATAGGTCCCCCCAGCCCCATGCCGTCCCCAACTACGAAAAATGTAACAGGGCAAATTCTTTGATCGGGAATCGCACATTTTTAACACTCTTTTCGGGCCAATTCACTCAAGAAGATGCAAACCTAATGGAACAGCGGCTGTATCGGATACTCTCAGGAGGCTTTTTGAAGCCGAGGGCAAAGGATTTATATTATTGCAGTCCCCCAGCTTGACCTCCCCCGCCCCCAACACTATTCTACATTGTCCTTACCCCACACCGATGCGTCTGACAATCGCTGACCTCCTAAACCCAATCGAGCAGGAGGCTCCGGCGCATCGATCGCCTGATGCCGAAGACCAGCTTGTAGCAGCCCAAGACACCAACACCACCACCGACGGCCTTCCCCTTCTATCCGACAAAAGAACTCCGAAGGCCTGTACTCAATGCCGACGTGATAAGTCACGCTGCGACAGAGGAAGGCCTTGCGGAGCTTGTCTGAAGAAGGGGAGAGCCGCGTTGTGCGTGAATGGGTGCTATCCCTGCAGAAGGGATAAGACCAGGTGAGAGGGGGATACAGTTTATCATCCCACGTCTGCCAACTTATATACCTTTCAGCTGCGATGAAGGTCGACCATGCAGCAACTGCATGGAGGAAGGGAGAGCCTGCGTAGAAACGAAGCCCCCTGATCTCGCACCTCGCCGAAGAGGAAAGAAACGGCGCCAACTTCCCACCCACCCACCACCCTCTGCTCCTGTAGCCTCGCTTTCACGTTCACATTCCCATGTTCCACCCCAGATCGATTTTTCCGAAGACAACCGTTGTACGGCATGCCAACAAGAGGATTTAACTTGTGACGGAGGAACGATCTGCTCGAGCTGCGCACGTCGTGGTGAATCTTGCGTCTATGGGGTTGATGCGCCGAAAAAGATTAAACCTCGCTGTGAACCTTGCCGTTTCTTCCACAACAAGAAATGCGGTTCAGAACGACCTTGCGCATTTTGCATTGAAACGGGCAATAATTGCATCGATCCCCCGCGAAAAGGAAAAGGAGCGGGCAATAGGGTGAAGAGAGCTTGCGCTAACTGTCGCAAAGATAAGCTTCAGTGCGAAGAAGCGTAAGTTACTTTCTCCTAGTTCGCGCACTCCATCTTCTAACCTTTGGACCTTTAGGCGTCCTTGTGCTACGTGTGCGAGACGAGGCTTCGAATGCATAGACACGCGATCGTCTGGGCGCAACAAAGAGATTAGCCCAAATGCTGATACAGCTGAGAACTTCAATTCCGCAACTGGCGGCTCTGTAGATAATTTGTTTAGAGACCCTAGTGGTATGTTTTATTCTGATTCTTTGTATTTTACATTAGCTTGATGTCAGTTACAGGGCATCGTCGTGCCAGTCTTTCAACGACACCTCCTTCCCCCGAATTTCCAGTATCTCCATTGGACTACATTCTCCCTACCCAGCGCGACTTCCCTTCGACTGGACCCGTCACCCCTCACAGGTCGACACCACTTCCATCCAAAACCATCGTTCCTCCGCCTCTTGAAAGCTTCGATTTTCCTTCGCCACCCCTCCGTAACCTTTCTTACGAATATTCCACATTCTCTCAAGTGTCCTTTAACTCGTTCAATCGCTACCCACATTTCCTCTCTTCAGCACTCGAGGAACCACTCTGGCCGTCTGTGAGCAGTATCCGCTCTACCGCTCCAGATGATTTCCCCGAAAAGAGGTACTGAGGCTATCGGTATCCACGTCTTTCAGGATGGATATACTGTGTGTTGTATAATATGTATCCTTGATTCAATCAACTCCTAGTTTTCTAATTGCTTCCAAATTGCTACTGCTGCTATTGCTTATGGACTCAGTCCCCCTTTTGTTGTTGTTTGCTTTATGTCTTTTTACTTTTTCCTGGAAGTCTTAAAATATGAATTTTTCAAATAAATCAGTCCTGTGACGCTGAGGATCCTTTCAAAGGCCTTTTCAGCGGCTTGGGCATTGTGATCACCGAATTGCTAATTTGTCAGACTAAAAGAAGGTTACATTCAGGTTTTCTTTCATCATTTATTTAGTGCGTCAAGTGTAGACCATTGCGCCGAAATGTCATCGTGCCTCGTTTCTCGAGCCTTAGCCGGCTAACAACCCGCCTCAAGAAGCACTTTGTGGCCTGACAATCGCTTCGGAGAAGCTATAGCCACAGCCCCTCTTTCAAAACCCAGCGCGTTGCAGGGTTGAATAGGTCTAGGTCTGCCGTTACCTGGTACCTTCTAACGCAAACTGCTCCACCACATGGACGCTTGGACACGAATCGCTTTACGAAAAATTTCATATTCTCAGCAGATCTTCCTTACCTGGCCATAAGAATGTGTCAGCGCCCTCAAAGACTTGAATGGAAGCTTCAGTTATGTACAAGCGCAATTAGTTGTAGAACGATCTGTTCCGAAATATACGAGTTCGCTGAAAGAAACTCCCAAGAAACTACTAGCTTACGAATTCCTCCTGTCGTGGTGAGTGGATTGTTTGACTAGTAGCAATGCACATATGCACACTATTACCGTTCGGCTCTGAAACACGTTGCACAGTGATCCATTATTTCCGTTCGAAAGTCAATAGCGGAAGAATGGCCAATCCAATATCTTGATTTATCCTTGTTCCTTCCCCATACAATCGAACCAATTGTCATCCCTGCACCCTGCACTGCATCATCATCCTTGCAAATTTCCCGTAAGGTCCTCCGCTGAATATGTCGCAAAAACCGTTTTTAGCTGAAGGGCCTGACGAACCTAATTAAGCCTGACCAGGATTTTGGTGGGTCGGTCAGATTTTGTCTATGCGTTATTAACCTAAATTTGACGACTAATGGCTCCCAATCTATCTCTTCGACTAAATCAGGTCTGATTAGGAAGAATGGATTTTTGCGACGTAGTGGACCTCCCCAATTATCTTGCAAACATACACAGAATGGCCATATATAGACTAATTTTGAGGGGATACCAAATGAGGAGTTAATGAGTTGACCACGATGTTCAGGGGTTGACATTCTCCTGATAATCTGCTTGCTCTACGAATCGACAATGACGCCTTTGAACACCTTCTTTGCCTCAAATGTGTTTCTATTTTCCTTTTCTATTAAATTCCCCCTAATGGGTCTAGACGGCTATAATCATCCTAATTTCTTCGTACTAACCAGTGGGCGCTCCGATAATTCCTATCCTCTAATACCATCACACTTTCTAGAAGTGTGAAGCTAGGGAAACTGACCTTGCCTAGTGATTAATAATTACCATGGCGGAAGGAGAACGAGTGGCATACACTTTGTTTTCTAAGTAAATGGGTGTTCTCGGCGAAGACAAGAAGCCACCAGTACAGCTTCTCCCCAATACCTGCAAAGGAGAGTACATGGCATCATAAACCAATCCATTGAATAAAGTAGAACGACGAATGTAACTATGTAATTACTCCTGGAAGCGAAATTGGGAGTCTAGCGTAGGGGCTTCCCAGAAGTTGTTGAAGAACATCATCGAGTGATTCCTGAACGAAAGTTTTTCGGTGGTAATAATACCCGCAAAAAAGAGGGAGATCGTTTCTAGGTGGGACAGGTAGCTGAAGACTGATCCTCCCCTTATCGACACATCTCCTTGCTAAGGAAAGATGAAAAAATGGGAGTGTGTCCAAGGTTATTCAGTGGGATAAATACACCACAAACGCTTCAGAATAAGCCTTTTGACTATAATCAAGAAGAGATTTTTGTGGAACATATGATTCTCTATTGTCAGCGTCCTAACCTCGCCCAGCTCCCTCAAGATAAAATATTTGAGGGGTTAAAATGCCGGTCATGTCCGCTGGGAGTAATTCTAAGGTTTATATATATTAATCACGCGCTCGCATAACTTCAGGTGGTTCAGTAAACTATTCAGTATCCTTACACACCAAAAGATTGTTCGAGACAGAAGGACGGCGCGGCTTGTGCCGAGACGAAGTCTTAGAAACCCTTGGTTTGATCACCAACCAAACACCAGTATTTTCTCAGCATTTTCGTCCTGCCCACATTCATTTAATAATGGAATCAAAAATGCTCTATCATTGATTCTCCCCACCGTTGGCTATTTTCAGAAGTATTCTCTACTCTCTCCGTCAATTGCATCCTGGTTTCTCCCCCCAGTGTGTATTACCTCCTACGCACTGTGTGCCACGTTTTCTGTCGCATTACACCTCACGGAAAGTCCGACACCTTCTTCGGCTCTCCTCGGCTCACCACAGAGCTCTGACCGCATATAAGGAGGTATAATGCTTACCTCTCGCCGTAAAGATCTTTGCCAATCAAATTAACACAATACAAATTTCGAAGAAGCTCCAATTATGTTGGTGTTTGTTCGTATTTCGTTTGAACAGCTAGATCACTTCTTTTCGCGGATCGCATATAGTCACACAAAACCCTATTTTGACCTGCCTTAATTGCCAAAAGAACCTTCATCTGGACGGTTTAACGCTCCACTTTTGCCTCCTATTCTGAGTCGAATCAGCATCTCAAAACCAAAGAACATAGGGTTGTAGTTGCATCCCAGTTCATCCGGGGCAATTGTCGCGTTTGTGGGGTTTCACATTCCCAATCGAGACTATCAGAGCCATTTAACAGGGAAGCATCACTTCGATGAAATGTAGAGACAATCGTGAAACGGACAACCCTCCTCCCCAAACGCGAACAGAATGCCTAGGGCGAACTTCGTTCATTGCGATTCCTGCGACCTCAGTACCTACGCACAATGTCTCTTCTCCTTCCAAAGGAGTCGGCGCTTCGTTCCTATGATTTACCCTCAGCAGGACAAGAAAATGGTATCTTTTGGTATTCATACTGCTGCCTGGCTTTGCCTTTCCAAGTCTATCAACCTCGGCAGTGCAGCAGGATTGAAGGGATTCGTCGAGTCCATGGCACGCATCTATCCTTGTGAAGATCGCTGGGCAGCAGGATTTGACTTGTCATGCAACAATCGAATGTGTTACCTCAATGGTTTAGGTACATATTCTTTTCAAAAAGAACCTCTGTCTTCGGACGTCCGTTTTTGGTAGACGAACGCGAGTGGATGTGCTGACAAGAAGTACGTGCCTGGTTTTGCTGTGGTACTGTTATATTCACGTTAAATGAATATATACCTCGTTCAACCGAACTACTTTTCGCCCAGAATTTGGGTGGACCTAGAACACCTCAGACATCACATCCTTCACCTAATCTTCTACATCGTTCAGATCTGACAACGTTACTCAATCAAGCCGGGCAAGGTCGACAATCCTTTCTAAAGGAAATCGTGAGTCTTTGATTGATACCCTTCCTGGATGCATTCCGATCGTATCCAGGACATATTTAGGCACGGCTGAGAGATGGTAATATCTACCCCGCAACACCTACGATTTGGACGTAGAATCTGGTGGGTTATACTCCAATTGGTTCACATTATCCCTTACTCTGCGCACCAGAAGTATGTTACCATATAGTATCTCTTGCATCCTGTCTGCAATCGTTTCTCTCCCCACTAGATCTCAGACACTGGCCGCTATTGGAATGTTCATTAGTACTCGGACTACGGCCAAAGACGTAGTAGAATATATTAATGACCCAAGAAACGTCCTCCTCTTAGACCCCCATCCCCTTGGCCACTCCGATAGACGTTTTTCTTGGGGGATTGAGGCGGTCACTCAAACTGATGGAAAGGTGTGCCTTTGTCTCTGCCACAATATCCGAATCTTAATCCTTAGAGTAGCAGGTTAAATACTACGTTCGAGCCATTTGTGGATCAAGATTTCTTCCCCTAGGATTGAAAACCAGAGAACTAGTTTTTGGACTCGAATCCCATGATAACGGTATTGACCGACCAGATCCGAACTTGCGCAATTTGAATCCTAACGTCGCCCGTATTATGTTTGCATCCGGGGCCGCAGAGTTATTTGAGAAATCCTTTAGAGATCGAGACGATGGCTTTTCAACATTTAGGCATTCTTCGCAATGACATCTTGTTAGTGCTTATTGTAGTGACGGTTGTAATGCGGAAGAATACGCAAATAAATTTATATCATTACCATGCTCAGATATCAGAGCTTTACCCCAATCGAGTCAACATAGTGCTATTTACTGTTCGTCGACACTTTAACGACTTGAAAGAAGGGCGATAGATAATATCTCTGAAGGCCACAGAAACGGTAATCCTACAATGACTGATTACAAAGTGTAAAGGCAGCAGAATAAGGTGGTACATTTTAAATTAAATCAGCCTATACGTAACCCGCAGCAAAATATCCATACGCCATGTAAACAAACATGTATCACTGCATCTCCAATAATCCTGCATTCTTCGCGGCTTGTACAATCCGCCTGTAATCGCGTAATAATTCGCCGATGTCACACATGCTAATATCCTCGTCAGCGCATTCCATAAAGTGCTTGTTCCGTTGTGGTATACGTTCGTGTGGAAGCAGCGTGCATGAGGCCGCTTGAGCTACTGGTTTGGAATATATAAGTGGTGGGGGACGCCAGAATGGGGTACGGGAGGAATAATTGAAATTGCAATTGACAAATAATTGTGGACGAGGATGCTACAAGAAGAAGCGTGTTAAATGATCCGGCTACTGAACAATCTAAATGCAAAGCATACTTTGTTGAGCCTTCTTGCTTTTACATTGCCATCATCACTGGAAGTAAAGTTTCGCCTCAGCGTCTTCATCCCAGACGATGAGTAAATCAGGCCAGTCCCCTCTTCCGTTGGTTCTCTTCCATGCTCGCCTTCCATGCTCTCCGCATTGGAATTGGAATTCATAGCGATCTGTGCCTCCTCCTCTTTCAACGAGTTTGCCTCGTCCCCGTCAGTACTCTCGCTGGGACTACTTCCCATTTCGTAGGGCTCATAGATAAACGACCCATTCAGACGGCTATGCCTCGATGCAGGTGTATGCAACTCCAGCTCCAGAAGCATTTGATCTTCTTCCTTTTCACTGAGTATAGGCATCTTTGGTTGTCCAACAAAAGATACTGTATCGAATGAACAAATAGAGGCAGGAGGCAATACTCTGAGTCTGGGTCGTATGGAGTTCCAAGGTGCCGAATCTTGCAGTTCACCATGAGGTGAAATTAAATCGGTAGGTGAATCCAAAATCCTGCATAATCTGACGAAAGAGGACTCGATAAAGTTCCCAATTCCCTTGTTCATTGATCCTCTTGGTTCAGCCGATCCTTGGATATGTCGATCGACGGGACTGCTAGCATAAATAAAGCTTAGGTATGAATTCATGGAAAACCAGGCAGCAACGCACCTCCTGACAAGGTCACTCTTAATGGCCAATATACCATTATCCATTTCCTCCGAGAATGACACAGGTACCATTAGAATTTTATTTGGGCAACAGTCGTTCCGTTCACCTGAGCTACGTCCGCGGAAGTGCTGAGTAGACCGCAGATTCGGAGAAATAAGGAGTAAATTAGACTTCACGATTGAAGTTGAGTAAAATGGAAGGGGGTTGCTTCCAGTGAATCTTAAGGATAGGTTTAGACGGAGTTCAAGTTGGTGGCTCCAGATAGTAAGGGTGATTCTGAAGCTGAAGACTCCATACGGGCATCGCTGAATCCTGGCAGTGGTCGGAGATACCTGCTATGGACAAGCCCTTTCAACGGAATAGAAAACGGTGGGTACTGGAGGATTCGTTTCAAGCATTGCAGGTGCAATACCCTGCGCTTCCCCATTTATGTTCCCCTCCTCCGAGAGAATCCAGGTTAGGGTCTGCAGGGTCTTCGGACGTAGGAAACACGGGAATACCTTCGCGGGGAGTTTGAAGGATCAATGTATAAATATTACGTTTGATTTGGGACCCTGTAGGAGTCAATTTCCAAATCATACCCTTGCGTAGCGTCATAGAAAACATTTAAAGCTGGGAAAACCCTTCGGAGAAAGAATACCATATGCAGTCAAATAGAGTGTCCTATATAATGCGTCTCGGTAAGATGTAATGGAACCTTTTTATTCCCATATATAATCAGCGGGTTGGAAGAGGATAGATAACGAGTTGAAAGACGACACTCAGCGGAAAGACTCATGCTTTCGGTCAGTGTCACGACCTTTCTCCGACACTTGCACCCCAGAGATTGCACGCCGTCGAATCCGACAAGAGATTTGGGTTGAAATTAGAGACGACATAGCCAGCATTTTATAACAGACGGGGAGGATAGTGATAGAATAGGCGCCAATGTCCGGAAATCGCCGGCACCACCTTTTTAAAAGTGTACTTTTACGACATTTGCGAGGAATTTCCTAGGTATCGTGGACATATTTGTAGGTAATATGTAAGGCAGGAACATACATCCCTTGCGTAAGCCAGTTCATTGTTCAACGACGGCCGCAATAGTGACCACCACACTCAGTAATGGAGGAAAACATCGCCAGGGAATCATGGTGTAGAGAGTTGGCTTGGATTATCTGAAGTTATTATATCAATTTATGTATTCATTCTCAATATATAAGCTATCCAATTCAGAAAAAAAAGTCCCTTCAATTGTTTTCGACTTATCCAGCCTTGCGGGCCACTTGCAATTTTTTTTTGCCTGACCAAGTTTGGCGTCGGCGCCTATTTGTATAAGCGTCCGTATTTGTCTCTTTATTTCCCAAGGTAAATGCACTATTTCCTCGCTATTTACGGTCTAATAAGTTATAATTCTATTTTATAGATCAATACTGGGGAGCGGTCAAGTGGCGGTACCAATCGTCCCCAAGAACAGCCGACCTCGATGCAATAGTAGAACGTGCTTGCTTGGATGATGTTCCGCTCCTTCAAAAAAAGAGGTGAGTTTTTAGAGAAAAATACCAGGTTGCGCTAACCTTATTGTTTAGGTATGCAAACTGCGCAGCGTGGTTTATTTCGAGTTTAAAAATTCATTTACACTGTGCGAATACGAAGTCGTAAAGCAGAGAGCGCCCGCGACGTCACCCGAGCCTTTAGGTTCCCCCCTACCCCGACTTTCCTTTCTGCCTGAAGGTACGCTACCTTCATCCTCTTCACTTAGACCGCATCTGAGACAAACCTATGGACTCTAGGCCTAAATCACGCAGTGGGATTACCCACCCACTCAGATGCGCGATTTTAGGGACCCCTAGGCCATTATAAGGAGGCGGGGGGAGGAGCCACTCCCCCGCCGACTTGCTTTACCTACGCTAGGTACGTGCGGTGCAGCGCTTTGTACCCATCTTACTCACCGGACTGCGCCAGTCCGCTTTGTTCTTTTCGACGCCCTCCCATCCCTCCCATGTTGTCTTTTTGTTTCTCTCATTTCAGCGTTAGTGTCTCAACTTCCTGTATTCTTTAACAGCCTGTATATATTTAACATCCTGTATTCTGCGTTTGCGTGGTGCCCTACATGTACATTAGGAA
>Ga0157379_10006433_pt1 | contig 10122 bp, 7 predicted proteins | sample S25metaG_FD_121802 | JGI IMG/M metagenome (GOLD analysis project Ga0157379, IMG submission 121802) | Switchgrass rhizosphere microbial communities from Kellogg Biological Station, Michigan, USA - S2-5 metaG | ecosystem: Host-associated > Plants > Roots > Rhizosphere > Soil | place: USA: Michigan...
GCAAATGAAGTATTCAAAATCGATCATTGCAGGCGCTCTCGCGCTTGGGGTCACGAGCGCATACGCCGGTCAGATCACGCTTTACGAAAGGCCGGATTTTCAAGGCCGTTACGTCGTGGCGTATGAAGGCATCCAGGCCGTCGGACGCCAGGCCCTCGGCACCACCGCATCGTCGGTCGTCATCGCCGACGGCACCTGGGAAGTGTGTACCGACGCGAATTTCCGTGGCCGCTGCACGCAATTGATGCCGGGTAACTATCCAGGAATCGACGTCAGCCTGAATGGCCGCATCGCATCGGTGCGGCAGGTAGGGTTCGTCGATCCTCCGCGCGTAGCGTACGTCCCGCAACCCTACGTCAATCCGCCCACGGTCTTCGAGCCTCCGCTCGTGACCGCACGCGCGATCTTGTTCGAAGATCCCAATTTCGGCGGCGTGCAGGCGGTGCTCGATCGCGGCGAGGCCAACGACATGGATTGGGCGCATTTCACCAATCCTTCCCATCGGGCGACGTCGGTTCGCATCGAGGGTGGCCCATTCCTGGTTTGTTCGGAGCTCGCGTTTCAGGGTGAATGCCGAGTCTTGAGTCCGGGCGAATACGCGCAACTGCCGGGGGCGCTGGCAGGCGGGATTTCCTCGGCGCGACAGGTCTCGTCGCCGCAATACGGCGCGTACTACCGACGCTGGTAGCACGTGCTGGATGCGGTGCTGCGGAATGAAACATAGCGGCGCCGCATTGACGTAGCGGGTGCGAGACATGCGGCGCCGCGGAAACTAACAAAGCGGCGCCGCACGCAGATCGAAGTACACCAGTACGGGCAGAACGCCGGGCCGCCGAGCGGCAACCCGTGGCTGCCTATGCCTTCTTCAAGTCGTGGTTCTTCAACGGCAGCTCGCGAATGCGCTTGCCGGTGGCGGCGAAGATTGCGTTCAGCACCGCCGGCGCGGCGACCGCGATTGTCGGCTCGCCGACCCCGCCCCAGAAGCCGCCCGACGGCATGACGATCGTCTCGACCGCCGGCATCTCGTCCATCCGCAGCACCCGATACGTGTTGAAGTTTTCCTGCTCCATGCGCCCGTCCTTGACCGTGCATTCCCCGTAGAGCGCCGCGGACAGTCCATAGGCGAACGAGCCCTCGACCTGCGCCTCGATCTGCTGCGGGTTGACCGCGTAACCCGGATCCGTCGCCGCAACGATCCGGTGAATTTTCAGAGTGCCGGTTTCGCTCACCGAGACTTCGGCGCAGGCGGCGACGTAGCTGCCGAAGCCGTGGGTCTGCGCCAGGCCGCGGAACACCTTCTGCCCGCCGACGTCGGCGGCGGGCCGGTCCCAGCCGACGCGCTCGGCGACCGCGTTCAGCACCGCCAGCCGCTTCGGGTCCTGGATGAGCTTGCGCCGCAGCGCCAGCGGATCCTGCTTCGTCGCGTGCGCGATCTCGTCGATGAAGCACTCGACGTAGATCGCGTTCTGGTTGAGGTTAACGCCGCGCCAGAAGCCCGGCGGCACGTGCGGGTTGCGCATCGCGTGGTCGATCACGAGGTTCGGCACCACATAGCCGAACATCGCCTCGCCGCCGCCGTTGTTGAGCCCCTGGAAGACGACCGGGTCCTTGCCGTCGCGCACGTTCTGCGGAAAGACGGCGGCGACGATCGACTGTCCCGAGATGCGCATCGACAACGCGGTGACGTTGCCCTGCGCGTCGACGCCGGCGCGCAGCCGACACTGGGTGACTGGGTGGTAGCGGCCATGCGTCATGTCCTCCTCGCGCGACCAGATCAGCTTGACCGGCTTGCCGGGCATCTCCTTCGCGATCGCGACCACCTGACGCACCCAGTCGTGCACCGCACCGCGCCGGCCGAAGCCGCCGCCAAGGTGAATCTTGTAGACCTCGCATTGCGCGGGCGGCAGGCCGGCCGCCTCGGCGGCGGCGGCGAGCGCCGCCTCGCCGTTCTGCGTCGGTGTCCAGACCTCGCAGCGATCGGCGGTGCAGCGCGCCGTCGCGTTCATCGGTTCCATCGTCGCGTGGTTCTGGTGCGGATACGAGTACACCGCCTCGATTCGTGTCGCCGCCGCGGCGAGCGCGTCGACGGCGTTGCCGTTCTGGTTGCCGACCGCCGCCTGGTCCGCGTCGAGGCCGGCCTTCAGCATCGCGTCGATGTCTGCCTGCTGCACCTTGGCGTTCTCGCCGAAGTCCCACTCAATCGGCAGCGTGTCAAGCGCGGTCTTCGCCCGCCACCAGGTATCGGCGACGACCGCGACCGCGTCGTCGCCGACCTTGACGACCTTGAGCACGCCGCGCCGTTGAGCAACGGCAGCGGCGTCGAAGCTCTTCACCTTGCCGCCGAACACGGGGCAGGCGCGAATCGCCGCGTTGACGAGGCCGGGCATCTGCAGGTCGGCGCCGTAGACCTGCTTGCCGGTCGTCTTGTCGACGGTGTCGAGGCGCGCCAGCGGCTTGCCGGCAAGCTTCCACGCCTTCGGGTCCTTGAGCGGCACCTCGCTCGGCGGCGTCAGCCTGGCCGCCGCGGCGGCGACCTTGCCGTAGCTCGTGCGGCGGCCCGACGCGGCGTGCGAGATGACGCCCTTGTCGACCGTGCATTGCGAGGCCGGCACGCGCCATTCGTCGGCCGCCGCCTGCACGAGCATCATGCGCGCCGCCGCGCCGCCTTTCCTCACGTACTCGTGAGATTCGCGCACGCCGCGGCTGCCGCCGGTCGAGAAGTTGCCCCAGATGCGCTGGCGCTTGAGGTTCTCCGTCGGCGTCGGGTACTCGGTGCCGACGTTCTTCCAGTCGCACTCGAGCTCCTCGGCGACGAGCTGGGCGAGGCCGGTGAGCGTGCCCTGCCCCATCTCGGAGCGAGCGATGCGGATGACGACGCGCTCGTCCGGATGCACGACGACCCAAGCGTTGACCTCGGGCGTCGCGCCTTGCGCGGCGGCCCGCACCGGGAAGCCGAGCACGAAGGCGCCGGCGGTGCCGGCGGTCGTGCAGAGGAAGGCGCGGCGCGAGACGGCGAGCACGGCGCTCATGTCGTCCTCCTGTCGACGTGGATGATTTCCTGCGCCGAGGCGCTGCGCGCGGTCGGCATGCCCGCGGCCTGCTTGATTGCGGCACGCACCCGGTTGTAGGTGCCGCAGCGACAGATATTGGTCATCGCCTCGTCGATGTCGGCGTCGCTCGGCCGCGGCTTCGTCTTCAGCAGCGCCGCCGCCGCCATGATCATGCCGCTCTGGCAGTAGCCGCACTGCGGCGTGTCGAGTGCGACCCAGGCCTTCTGAAGCGGGTGGCTGCCGTCACGCGACAGCCCTTCGATGGTGACGATCTTGCTCGCCGGCTGCACCCCCGACACCGGCATGACGCAGCTGCGCACCGCCACGCCGTCGATGTGCACAGTGCAGGCGCCGCACTGGGCGACGCCGCAGCCGTACTTGGTGCCGGTGAGGCCGAGCTGCTCGCGCAGCACCCAGAGCAAAGGCGTTTCGGGCTCGGCATCGTGGTCGCGCACGGTGCCGTTGACGTTCAGCTTCGCCATCGTCGGCCTCCTCGCATCGCACCGCGATCGTCCGACCGGCCGCCGCGGGAGCTCGATCCTACTGCGCTGCCGACGCCGCCGCTCAGGCGAGGCAGTCGGCCCAGATGTTTTTCGCCCAGCCCGTCGCGTAGCTCGCCTCGAGCCGGCTGCGTGACGCCGAGACGCCGCCCGAGCCGCCCACCACCTTGAAGGTCTTCTCGGCGGCGACGTACTCGTGGACGCTGGCGACGTGGATCACCTCGTCGGCGCTGACGAAGCTGTAGCACGTGTTCGTGAGCATCGGGCGCGCGATCGGCGCCTCGCCCGCGAGCTGGGCGACGATCGCCGCTGCCGCGACCTTGGCGTGGCCGTTGGCCATGTGCCCCGACTTCGGCATCAGGTTCGCGACCTGAATCGAGTCGCCGACGACGTGGATGTCCTTCGCCGCGGTCGACTCGAAGGTCTGGAAGTCGACCGTGCACCAGCGCGCATTGGCGTTGGCGAGCCCGCTCTTCGCCGCGACCGCGCCAGCGCGCATCGGCGGTAGCACGTTCAGGACGTCCGCCTTGACGTCCTCTTCCACCTCGAAGCGGACGGTCAGCGTGCGGGCATCGACCGAGGTCGCGCGGTGCCGCGCGCGGTACTCGACCATGCCCGGATAGAGCTCGCTCCACGCACGTCTGAAAAGGGCCGGTTTCGACGTGACGTCGGCGTTGGCGTCGAGGATCAGCACCTTCGAGCGCGGCTTGGCGGCCTTGAAGTACGCGGCGACGACGCTGGCGCGCTCATACGGGCCGGGCGGGCAACGGTAGGGCTGCTCGGGAACGGTGATCGCGTAGGTGCCGCCGTCGCGCATCGCCTCGAGCTGGCGGCGCAGCGCCAGCGTCTCGGGGCCGGCGCGCCACGCCTGCACGATGCGGCCCTCGGCGTTTGCCGCGCGTAGGCCCTCGATGCCATCGAGCATCAGCTCGACGCCGGGCGAGAGCACGAGCTTGTCGTAGCGGATCGTGGCGCCTCCGGCGAGTGTGACGGTCCGCGCCGGCGGGTCGATCGCGCTCACCGAGTCGCGCACGATCGTCACGCCGTGGCGGTTGCGAAGGCCGTCGTATGGCGTCGTCAGGTCCTCGAGGAGGCGCATGCCGCCGACGACCAGGTTTGAGACCGGGCACGACACGAACGCCGGCTCGGGCTCGACGAGCACGACGTCGATCGCCTGCGCCGACCACATTCGGATGTACTTGGCGGCCGTGGCGCCACCGTAGCCGCCGCCGACGACGACGACCTTGGCGCGCGACGGCGCCCCCGACGTCGCGGCGCAGCCTCCGAGCGAGGCGACGGCGCTGCCCCAGGCGAGTACTTGCAGAAGGCGGCGGCGTTGCATGGCGCTCCTTCTGTGATCAGCGCATCGCGGCGAAGTACGCCGCGAGCGCTTCGATCTCTTCATTGGTGTAGCCCTTGGCGAGCTGATGCATCACGGTCGCCTGCCGGCTGCCGTCGCGAAACGCGCGTAGCGAGGCGGCGAGCTCCTCGCGCGGCTGGCCGGCGAGACGCGGCATCGCCTCGCCGGCGACCGCGCGGCCGTCCGTGCCATGGCAGGCGGCGCATGTCGCCGCCATTGCAAGCATCGCCGGACGCGCGGGCACATCCTGCGTCCGCGCGGCGCCGGCACAAACCAGCAGGAAGACGACGACGGATGCTGTTCGGGAACGGGTAGCGGCGGGACTGGACACGCGACGAGACTCCTTGATCCGACATCGACGAGTGTCGCGCATTGTGCGGCGTTCGCTTGCCACTCGGCACTATCGCAAGTTGCCGTGGATCCGGCCAGGCAATTGGAATTCGAAAGCCTTTCGCGCGCGACGCTTGACATGCCTACCGGACGTTCCGATTCCCAATCCGCACACTTGTCACGCCGCTCATCTCAAACAACGGTCAATCGAGCGTCGGCTTTCGGGCCGCGAAACCAACAGGTGGCGAAGTCCGCTTCGGGTCGGGAGCGCCAGTTGGCGTCCAAGAAGAGCAGACGTTCAAGCGACCACAGCGAGCTCGCTCACCGTTAATGTCAGCCGTACGTCCGAAAACGGTCATCGATTCCGAGAGATCGCTCGCGCTCGGACGACCGGAATGTGTCATAGACCGTGCATTCAGAACGACGCCATTACCGACCGCAACCGCTGCGGAGCTGACATTCCGCTCGGCGCGAGATCAGCACTCGATCGGAAGCCGAAGTCGAATCGGGTGTTCTCGTTCGATCATCTATCGGGCGCCCTCCGGCAAAGCGTGCGGGACTTTTGCGGGACTGAACTGCGCAGAACTGAGCAGGACAGAGGGAGAACCGATGGAACGGACGGCATGCACCCCAATATGAATCAACAACTTGCGATCAGACAAGGAACTACGAACCAAGGGGTCGTGGGTTCGAATCCTGCCAGCCGCACCAGAATTTCCAGTTCTGAATCAACGGCCTAGACGCTGGACCGTCTAAGCCGTTTTTCTTTGGTTGGGGGACTTTGGACTCGCGTCCCCCATCCCCCGTTGCTGCGGCTTCAGCATCGCCGGGCTCTTGTTCCACCGCCCGGCGTCGTCCTTGATCTTCTCGAGCGCTGCGTGCAGCTCGACGATCTGGGCGACGCTGTAGGGGTGAGTCATCGATGCCTTGTCCTTGTGCGTCTCGAGATAGTGGATCGCAGCCTGTTCGAACGATCTGTCGATCCGCTCGCGATGCACGCGAGCCTGTCGCAGCTCGTGCAAACGCTGTCGAACTGATCAACTTCCGCTCAACCAAGCGCGCACGCCGGGGTTGACGGCGGGCCCCGCGCGGAGTCACTGCCGTATTGGACCAAGGTCCAATACGCCCTTGCCAACCCGAGCAAGAACATCCGTCCGTGATGCAAGCCCGCGCGAAGCGCAGCGGACCTCCCGTGGCCCGGCGATCGCGGTCACCTCCAGGTGTCTTCGCGTGCGTGTGCCACCGTGCCGATCACCCGGCACGCGCGATCGGTCCACGACGGTAGGTTGCTCCGGTCGCGTTCAACCGTGCTCCGCTGACGTTTCCATCGTCAACACAGCGATGACGCTGGCCGAACTCACCCCCCTCGCGATTCAGTTCAGCATTGCGCTGATCGTCTTCAGCATCGCGCTCCACGCCCGCTTTTCGGACCTGACGTACCTGCTGCAACGTCCCGGGCTGCTCGCGCGCTCGCTCGTCGCGATGTTCGTCGTGATGCCCGTGCTCGCCGTTGCGCTCGCGGTGCTGCTCGACCTCCACCCCGTCATCGAAGTGGCGCTCGTCGCGCTGGCGCTGGCACCGGTGCCGCCCGTCCTGCCGAAGAAGCAGATCAAGGCCGGCGGCGCGCCGTCGTACGGAGTCGGCCTGCTCGTCATCGCCGGGCTCATCGCGATCGTGTACATCCCCGCGGCGCTCGCGCTCCTCGGCCGGGTCTTCGGCCGACCGGTGCACGCCGACGCCGCGGCGGTCGCGAAGATCGTCGCGACGTCGATCCTCGCACCGCTGCTCGCGGGACTGGTCGTGGGCCGGCTGGCGCCATCGTTCGCCGCGAGGGCGGGCAAGCCCGTCTCGATCGCCGGGACGGTGCTGCTCGTCGTCGCGGCGCTGCCGATCCTCGTCAAGGAATGGCCGGCGATCGCGGCGCAGATCAGCGTCTTCAGCGTCGTCGCGATCGCGCTCTTCTCGGCTGCCGGGCTTGCCGTCGGCAGCGCGCTCGGAGGCCCCGATCCCGACGACCGCACGGTGCTCGCGCTGGCGACCGCCACACGCCATCCCGGCATCGCGATGGCGATCGCAGCCGACATGCCGGACAAGCAGGCGTTGCTCGCGGCGATGCTGCTCGTCGTCATCGTCGGTGCGGTCGTCGCCGGTCCTTACGTGAAATGGCGAACCCGCAGCCACGCGACCGTGGCGGCGGCGCGTGATTCGCCGCGTTCTTAAGAGGGCGCAATGCCGACGATCCCTCGCTCCGGAGGTCGCCCGAACCGACCGATCGACGATGCAACCCCGCCCGCCGGCGACGCGTTGTCCGGGCGGAGCGGTCCGTCGTCGGCCTCCGCGGTCGACGATCTCTTCGACGGCGGCCCGCCGCTCAAGCTGCAGGCGAGGATCGGCCTGGTGCAGCCGGGCCGGTTTCACGGCGCGGCGCGCGCGCTTCTCTTCGTCGCGATCACCTGGCTGCCGCTGCTGATCCTGGCCGCCATCGAAGGAAACCTGCGCGGCCGCGAGGGCGGGATCCACTTCCTGCTCGATCTCGGCTCGGTCGGCCGCTACGTGGTCGCGGGCCCGTTGATGATCGCGGGCGAAGCGGTCTGCATCGTCATGCTCGGCAAGATCGTACGGCGTCTCGTCGAGCTGTGCGAAACCGAGGGCGTCGACAGCTCGAGCTTCCTCGATGTGCTCGCGTCGATCCGGCGCTGGCGCGACGCACCGATGGCGGAGGTCGTCGTCGTGCTGGCGGCGTTCGGCGCGAGCTTCGCGGTGATCCGCGCGGCCCCGCCGTCCCAGCTGCCGGTCTGGCACGGCGCAGGCGCCGATCGTGCATCGCTGTCGTTGGCGGGATGGTGGTACGCCGTCGTCAGCCTGCCGCTGCTGCTGATGCTGATCCTCGGCTGGGCGTGGCGGCTCGTGCTGTGGATCCGTCTTCTCTTCGCGGCGGCGCGGCTGCGCCTTCAGCTCGTCGCCGTCCACCCGGACAAGTCCGGCGGGCTCGGCTTCTTCGGTCGATCGGTGCGCGCGTTCGCGCTGTTCGGCGCCGCGCTCGGCGCGATCGTCGCGGGCACCGTCGCCAACGAGATCGTGCATCGTGGCGCCCCGCTGGCGGAGTTCAAGTACATGGTCCTCGCGCTCGTTGCGGGCACGGTCATCGTGTTCACCGGCCCGCTGCTCATCCTGACGCCGATGCTGCACGCCGCCTGGCGACGCGGCGCGCACGAGTACGACGAGCTCGCGACCGCCTTCGGGCTCGCGTTCGAGCGCGCGTGGTTCGCTCAGCGAAAGCCCAGGGACCAGAGCCTGCTCGAGCGCGAAGACTTCTCCGCCGCGACCGACCTCTACCAGGTGGTCGATCGCGTGCACGACATGCGCCTGATTCCCGTCGACTACAAGAGCGTCGCGGTGCTTGCCGGGGCGACGCTGCTGCCCTTCATTCCCGTCGTCATCATCGCGCTGCCGTTCGATGTCATGCTCGACACGCTGGTGGGGCTGCTGCGATGACTGGAGTCGACAGGAAGCGAGACTGGAAGCGCATTCAGCCAACCCTTTGAAGGGAAGTTCAAGCGAAGGAGCGAGCAATGGCATCGAAGGGCAAGCCCAACATCCTCGTCATCTGGGGCGACGACATCGGCATTTCGAACCTGAGCTGCTACTCGCATGGCCTGATGGGCTACCGCACCCCGAACATCGACCGACTCGCGAAGGAGGGGATGATGTTCACCGATGCCTACGGCGAGCAGTCGTGCACGGCGGGGCGTTCGTCGTTCATCACCGGCCAGAGCGTCTACCGCACCGGGCTTTCGAAGGTGGGCGCGCCGGCCGCGCCGCAGGGCCTGAAGGCCGAGACGGTGACGATCGCCGACCTGCTCAAGGACCAGGGCTACGCGACCGGCCAGTTCGGCAAGAACCACCTCGGCGACCGCAACGAGTATCTGCCCACCGTGCACGGCTTCGACGAGTTCTTCGGCAACCTCTATCACCTCAATGCCGAGGAAGAGCCGGAGTTTGCAAATTACCCGAAGGACCCGAAGTACCGCGAGACGTACGGGCCGCGCGGGGTCATCCACTCGTGGGCCACGGACAAGGACGACACCACCGAGCAGCCGCGCTGGGGTCGCGTCGGCAAGCAGAGGGTCGAGGACACCGGGCCGCTCACCTCGAAGCGGATGGAGACGTGCGACGACGAGTTCGCCGCCGCCGCGACCGACTTCATCAAGCGCCAGCACAAGGCCGCGAAGCCCTTCTTCGTCTGGCTCAACACCAGCCACATGCACTGGATCACCCACACCAAGCCCGAGAGCCTGGGGCAGTCCGGGCGCTGGCAGTCGCCGTACCACGACACGATGATCGACCACGACAAGCTGGTGGGCCAGATGCTCGACCTGCTCGACGAGCTCGGCATCGCAGAGAACACCTTCGTGATGTATTCGTCCGACAACGGCCCACACATGAACTCGTGGCCGGACGCCGGGATGACGCCGTTTCGCAGCGAGAAGAACACCAACTGGGAAGGTGCTTTCCGGGTGCCGAAGCTCGTGCGCTGGCCGGGCAAGATCCCGCCGGGCAGCATCTCCAACGGCATCGTCCAGCACCATGACTGGCTGCCGACCTTCCTCGCGATGGCCGGCGACACCGACGTCGTCGACCGACTGAAGAAGGGCGCCACCGTCAACGGCAAGAAGTTCAAGAACCACATCGACGGCTACGACCTGCTGCCGCACCTCACCGGCAAGCAGAAGGAGAGCCCGCGGCAGGGGTTCTTCTACTTCAGCGACGACGGCGACGTGCTGGGGCTGCGCTTCGACAACTGGAAGATCGTCTTCATGGAGCAGCGCTGCCAGGGGACGCTGCAGGTCTGGGCCGAGCCCTTCACGCGCCTTCGCTTGCC
>Ga0157379_10006434_pt1 | contig 10122 bp, 8 predicted proteins | sample S25metaG_FD_121802 | JGI IMG/M metagenome (GOLD analysis project Ga0157379, IMG submission 121802) | Switchgrass rhizosphere microbial communities from Kellogg Biological Station, Michigan, USA - S2-5 metaG | ecosystem: Host-associated > Plants > Roots > Rhizosphere > Soil | place: USA: Michigan...
CGGCCATGTTGATGACCTCGCACGGCCTACCGGACTCGCGCATCGCGTGCTCGAGCCGGTAGGGGATCGTGTCCTCGAGGTTCGCCTCGTAGCCCATCATGAACGAGTCACCGAACATCGCGACACGACATGCGCCCTCGGGTTTCTTGAGCGGATATTCGACATCGGACCGAAAACCGGCGCTGTTGATGCGGTACTCGACGCTCACATCTCCTGTGAAGTGCTTGTATCGAGAGCCTGGGATGTTCCCCCTGACGCCGTACGAAGTGCCCGTTATATAGCGCGGCATGATCGCCACGGGAGCGAAGAGCCTGACGAAGACCTCGCCGAGACACAGCACGTAGATCGTCGCGGCAAAGACCTTCAATGGCATTGGCGCTTTCATGGCTTCAAAAATCGAAGTAGATGAACTGCCGGCTGCCCTGTGCCGCCAAGAAGATGATCGAGTAGACGACCAAAGCTCGAGATGTCAACGCCGGAATCCCGGACATCGCACCGAAGATCTCCAACCGCTTTTGCCAAACTTGCGCCGTTTGGACGAGGACGAGGCCCCCGATCAGCGGCAATATGAATCCCCAAATCTCGAAATCGCCGTGGGTTAGATGGGCGAAGCCCACCAAGAACGACGAGACGGCATCGATCGAGCGCGCCCGAAACAGCAGCCAGCTGAACAGGAGTATCACGCTCATCACGGCGACGGCGAAGAAGTCGCGAGCCATGTCGATCGCCTTCGAGCCTGATGATTGCGCAAGCTTCGCGTCGATGCCGAGCGCGCGATAGACGATCAGGACGGAGCCGTGGTACGCGCCCCACGCTATGAAGGTCCAATTCGCGCCATGCCAGAGACCGCCGAGCAACATCGTTATCGCTAGGTTGCGGTAGCTCTTCCACCGCCCTTCGCGATTTCCGCCGAGCGGAATGTACAAATAGTCGCGCAGCCAGCTCGACAGGCTGATGTGCCATCGCTGCCAGAACTCCGACGGAGTCCGGGCGATATATGGAATGTTGAAGTTGAGCGACAGCTCGAAGCCGAGCAACCTCGCCGTCCCGCGAGCCATGTCCGAGTAGCCCGAGAAGTCGCAGTAGATCTGGAACGCGAATGCCAGCAGGCCCGCGAGCAGATCCGTGGATGCGTAAGAGCCGGGGCTCGCAAAGACCATGTCCGCGACCGGCGCGAGATTGTCCGCGATCACAACCTTCTTGCACAGTCCCCAAACGAACAGCCACACGCCCGATGAGAAACGATCGAGCGTTATGGTTCTCCGTGCGAAAAATTGCGGCAAAAGATTGCGGGCCCGTTCAATCGGTCCGGCAACGAGTTGAGGAAAGAAAGAGACAAACGACGAGAATTCGATGAGCTGTGCGGCGGGCTTCTGCTGCCCACGGTAACAGTCGATGACGTAGCTCAGCGTCTGAAACGTGTAGAACGAAATCCCGACCGGCAGCACGATCGAGAGCTCGACGGGCGTCAGATGCCAGCCCACCGTGCTCGCAGCTTGCTCGAAGGTGCCGGCAAAGAAATTGAAGTATTTGAAGAACCCGAGGATTCCGAGGTTGCTGGTTACGCTGGCCCACATGTAGGCGCGCCGCCGCGCCTGTTGCCCTAACTTATTCTCGAAGACGAAGAGGGCGAGACACAGGACGGCCGTGTAACCCGCGAGCCACTCGAGAATCCAAGTCGCCTCGCGACCGGCAATAGCGACAACGGTCAGGCTCGTGCCCCAGAGAAAGGCGAGAGACTTGGAGATGTTCGCGGTGCGATTGCGCTCGCCGGACGCTCCCCACCCGAAGAGAAAGTCGGCCGCAATGGACACGATGACGAGCACCAAGAACCGTACGTCCCACCATCCGTAGAAGATGAAGCTGCCGAGGATGATCAGTACGTTTTGCGCGCGGACGCGGCGCGCCAATACCCAGTAAAGGGCGGAGAAGATCGCGAAGAACATCGCGAACGTGTAGCTATTGAACAGCATGCTCCAAGAGGTCGTCGATCCTGACGGCGAGCAAGTCGTTGAGCCGCTCATAGCCGGTCGGCGTGAGATGCAATGTATCCTTTGTCACGCCGCGGTTCCATGAACCATTGCTCATCAAAGCGGCGCTGGCATCGAGAATCGCGACGTCCCCGTTCGCGGAGGCAGAGCCGATTCTCTCGTTCACCGAGTCGACAATCCCCCAAATAGCCGAGTCCCAGACGAGCCAACGATAAAGCGGGGGCCTCGCCGGCGGTATTATCGTCAACAACAGTACGCCGCTTCCTTGCTCGGCAGCACGGCGCGCAAAATCTTTCAAGTTGCCCACGCAACGATCCACAATTGCATCGCGAAGGTCACCCGACACCAAGCTTGCGGCGACGAGATCGTTTATTCCGGCTTGAATGACAACCACTTGCGGCCGCAAGGCGAGGATGTCGTTCTCGAAACGCAGCTTCATCTGTTCGGTCGTTTCACCGTCGATGCCCCTGTTTACGAGCCTCGCGCTCGAACGGAGCCTGGGTTCTGGGCTCCACTCCGCGATGCGTGAGTCACCAAACAGCACGACGAGTGGCGTCGTCCGCGAGCCGCTTTGGAGGTCTGCATTGAGGTCCGAGTACATACCGCTATTGTCCGGCCGCGCGGCGCGAACCTTCGCAGAGATGTACAGGGACCTTACGGTTTGAATCAGAGCGAGGTTCAAACCGATTGACACGAGAAGCACGGCTCCCGCCGCTATCGATCTTCTTCTCATGACCTCGAATCGAATTGAACACGAGGACGCGTTGTCACCGAGCGCGTCCGTCGGATCTCAGGTGGCTTGGGAAACGGTCGGCGACTTCGACGAAGAGTCCCGTTACGCAGCAGACGGCGCCCTAGAGTAGGTATCTGTGCACGCAGGCGCATGACTTGATCGTCAAGCCTGTGCCCTCCGGCCCGGCCCAGCGTGGTGTATTGGCGCCGTGACACGGGCCGGGCTGGGCCGCGTTGCCGGCATTGCGAGGCGCACCCGCTCGGCCGCGATGAGGCCGGAGAAGTACCAAAACAGGAAAGACAGTGCGACCGAAATGTGAATGGCCGTGTAAAACAACATCAGCGCCATCATTGGCGTAATTCCGACCCACGCCGTGGCGAGCGCGCTCATGTAGGGACGACCGTGCTCTGCCACGAACAGCGCGTCTCGGAAGATCTGCCAGTAGAGGCAGATCAATGCACCCACCCCGAGGAAGCCGATCTCGAGCACCAGAGTCGCAATCGTCGTCTCTTTCGTAAACGGCTTATACCTTTCGAAATACTTGCCCACGAATTGGGGCCCGAGCGCGGAATCCAGCGTATTGCCGATCCCAAGGCCGAATACGGCACGGACTGGATCGGCGAGCGTTTCTTCCGCGGCAACCCGTACGGAGTCGACGCGGCCGACGTAGTTCGTCGTGCCTATCGCGCTGCTGGTGTCGAGATAAGACGCCGCCTTGTCCCCCGAGAAGAAATCCTCGAGGCTGTTGCCGGGAGTGTCTTTGTAGAACCAGTCATAGGTCGGAACGAAAGCCGCTAGGAATATGGCGAAAGACACGCTCGCCAACACTACCTGCCTCAAGCGTTCGCCGCGTTTCGCAGCAGCCTGAAAAGTCACGAACATTGCAAGTGGCAGCATGACCAATGTGACTTTCGTTTCGTTGATCATGGTCGGCACGAGCAACACCGTCGCCAACAAGAAAGCTTGCCACTTCGGCAAGCATCGCTTGAACGTCAGCGCCGCGATGACGCACACGACGGAAACGAGAAAGATCGAAAGAGGGCCCGAGTACATGAGCGTTCCGCTCGTCAGGTCGCCGCTCGTATTGACGAACCCGTAGTAATTGTCGCCCGTCAGGATGCGTTGCTCGATCGCGATGGGCACCTGCAATAGGCTGATACCCAGCAGCCACTTGAACTGCGTGCGGACGTGCTGTTCGCTGAACGCGAAAACGGCGGGCACGAGAAACCAAGGGATCGCCCGCAGGTAAGAACGCATACCGGAGAAAAGCGGCCCGGGCTGCAGCGAGTTCGCCACGGCGCTCGCCGCGACACAGATCGCCAAGAGCCCGAAAATCGCCCAGTACGCGGGACGAACGAACCGGAATCGGTCTCGTATGCCGAACGCGATCACGCACAGTAGCGCCAGCCCCCCGATTATCTCGGGTGCGTACTTCGCGGGGCCGGGCAAGATCGCCATCCGCCCCCAACCGTCGCCCTCGCTCAGATACGGCACCATCGTCACGCAGACGATCATCAGTAGTGCCAAGGGTTGCATCGGAAGCGTCTGTCAGCTGTAGCTGCGCTCAGCTATAGCTGTAGTGATAGTCCTTGATCGCCGCTCGCGAGCGGTTCAGCACGATGCCAGCGAGCGTGAACTCCGAGAGGAGCGCGATAGCTTCGGCGGCGCTATCCCGGCGCGAGCGTCCCTCGGAGAGCACGAGCAAGCACGCGTCGATCATCGGGGCCACGACGAGCGCGTCGTCCGTCGCGAGGACCGGCGGGAGGTCGACGAGCACGAGCGGCTGCGGCGCGATGCTGCGGATATACGAGAACAGCTTCTCGACTCCTCGGGTCGCGAGCAGCTCTGAGGCACGATTCGTGCTCGTGACCGATCCGGCGAGCAGCAAGTTGTCTACACCGATCGAGAACAGCAGGTCTTCGGGTCGGCCATCGCCCGAGAGGTACTCGTTCATGTCGACGGGCGGCACGACGCCGAGATTGTTGCACAGCGTCGGATTACGCATGTCGAGATCGAGCAGAAAGACGTTGCTATTGCCTTCGCGCGCGATGCTGAGCGCGAGGTTCAACGCGGTGAGTGATTTGCCGTCACCTTGGCTCGGGCTCGTCAGACCGATCGTGGTCCAACGATTCGACCGCACGCGCTGGAGAATGCGCGTGCGCAGCATGCGATAGCTCGCATCGGCGCCGGCATTCCAACGGTAGCCGTGCTCCGAGATCAAGATTCTCCTATTGACACAGCCTTCCGTATCGACAGCGAGCTCCGGAAACTGCGGCATCGGCTGACGCGGTGCAGAGGGTTGTTCCGCGGCGGCAGCACGCGCCGACTCGGCCCGCTTGTCGTCCTTGCGCCGTTGCCGCGCTCTTTCGAGCGCCGCTTCGATTCTGTTCTCAGCCATTAGGGTGCCTTAACGACCGCCGAAGCCACGACCGAGACCGCAATAACCGCTACGACGAGCGCACCGGCCCATGCCATCAGACGCCTGCGCCGGTCGGCCCTATTCAACATCAAGGGCACCGCCGCGAGCGGCTTGATGTCCGTGATCTCGGCGAGATCACGGACGCTGCGAATCGTCGGGTCCGAGCTATCCCTGATCGCCGCGAGGCCGATGCCGAGCCCACCGCCGAGCACGAGCCCGATCAGCAGGATCCCGAGGCGATTCGGACTAAACGGCTGCGAGGGATAAGACGCCGCACGAATCTGCGTGAGCTTGTCGCCGCGTTGCTCGGTCTCGAGTTGCTGACCCAGACTCGCTTGCGCAAGGCTCGCCTCGATGCTGCGCAGCTGCTCTTGGGCCATATTGTAGTCGCGCGTGAGGTCGGAATACTGCCGTTCGACTTCCGGAGTCTTCTTTAGGTTGCGCTCCAAGTTGTTGATCTGCTCCCGGTCTCGCGCCGCGCTCGCCTCGAGCCCGGCCAGCTCGCTCTTTGACGAGTCGAGCTGGCTCTGCACGGTGATGTACTCGGGGTTGTCCGGTTTACCGAGGGGCGTCTTTGTGTCGCCTACCTTCTGCTGCATTTCCTCGATACGGCGTCTTATGCGCCGCACCTCGGGGTGGTCGGGCGAGTATTTTTGCAGAGCGGAAGCCAGCTGTTGTTGCAGATCCCCGAGAGTCTTGCGCCAGTCTCCATTCGGATCGAACAGCTGCGGGTTGATCTGAGTGAGCTGCACTTCGAGCAAGCTCTTGCGCTCGCGCGCCCCTACGATCTGCCGGTTCAAAGCGTCGAGATCTGCGTGGAGACGGTCGAGCGCACCTTGGTTGTACGTCTGGGTCTCGGGCAGCGCGTCACCGTATTGCGCTTTGAACGCCGCGAGCTTGCGCTCGAGATCGCGCACTCTGTCGCCCGCTTCCTCTGACTGAGCTTGCAGAAAGTCGTACGTCTGCCTGGCGGCCGACGTCCGTTCATCGCGGTTGCTCTTGAGAAACAACTCGGCGAGCTTGTCCGTGACCGCCTGTGCGATCTGCGGATCTTCGTTGGCGTAATAGATCGAAAACGCGTTCGACTGTAGGAGCGGCTTCAGAGTAACTGGGTCGACACGTTCCACTTCCGTGTTGGCGGAAATCTGCCTCGCCTTCGCCTTCGGCGAGTCGAGCTCCGGACGGTTAGGATACGGATCGATCTCTTTCGTCAACGTTTCGAGGTTCTCGGTGCTCATTACGCGGCGACGCACGAGCTCGACTTCTTGGTTCGCGGCCGCCTCGACGCTCGTCTTGATGAGCTCCTTCGGGATCGAAGAGAGCTCGAGCATGAGCGTGGCGGACGATTGATACGTCGGCTTCAGCGTGAAGGCGAGATAGAGCGCGATCAGGATCCCCGCCGGCAGAAATACCGCGGGATAGACCCAACGGCGTCGCAGAACCGCGAAGTAGTCGCCGAGCGTATAAGGTTTCTGTTCAGCCATTATCCCGTCTTCTCATGGGCCGTTGAGGCGCCAAATCTTATCCTGAAGCCTTCATTCCGCCGAAGTCGTACATCCGGCGTGGTCCTAAGGCACTAGGACGACGTCGCCGTTCTCGAGCTGGATATTCTGCTCGAGATTGCGCCCCTTCTTGATTTCGTCGTACGCGAACCGAAACGCCTTCTGCTCGCGCCCGGAGCCGCGAAGAATGATTATGTCGTTAAGGGCCGCGAACGGCGTCGTCCCTCCCGCCAAGCTCAACGCTTGCAATACGTTGATGCGCGGGTTGAGTGGAATCGCGCCGGCCTTCGTAACTTGCCCGATCACATACGCGCGGTTGCCGTCCAGGCCGGTCACCGAGACCGTCACCACGGCCTCGGGTATCAACGGCCGGATCTTGCTCGTGAGCTCCCCTTGAACGTCCGCGACGCTGCGGCTCATCGCATTCACTTCGCCGGCCAACGGAAACGAAAACTTGCCGTCCGGCCGAATGAGCATCTTGCGCTGCAGCTCCATCTCGCCGTAAACGGACACCTCGATCTCGTCGCCCGGCTGCAGCGTGTAGGTGGCTGCTGCCGCGGCGGCGTTCGCGTTGCCTTGAGCCCGAGCTCCGGTTGCAGTCGAAGCGAGCGCCGCGATCGCGACCAACACGAGCGGCCAGTTCAAGTGCGTTCTGCCATCAACGATCCGCATCACGGCTCCTGTGCCTTCACGAGGTTCCTACCGAATCTATCACCGGATTCATTCGCTGCGACCTCCGATCGGCCGTGAGCAAGCTTGCCGGAATCGCCGCGCGCGACGCTGGCTGCGGGGAAATGGACCACTTCCTGCACCTGATAGTCCTTGATGCTCCTCGCGTGCGTGAAGATGATGAGCTCGCCGAGCAACCCGATCGCGAAGAGCTGCAAGCCGAGCACGGCTAGCAGTGAAGCCAGGAGGAGTGCGGGGCGATCCGACAGACCCATGTCGAAGAACAGCCGCTGGATGACCATGTAGACAATGAGCACCGCGCCGAGCAGGAACATCGAAACGCCGAGCATTCCGAAGAATCGCAGCGGCTTCTTCGTGAAGCGGACGAGGAACAACACCGTGAGGATGTCGAGTGCGCGATGCGCGTATTCCTTGATCGGGTAGCCGCCGTCATACCGGTCCTTCGAGGACTGCGGCACGTCCACCTCGGCGACTCGAAATCCCTGACTCTGCGCCAATAGTCCAATGAAGCGATGTTGGTCTCCGTACAGGGATATGTCCTCGATGACTTGCCGGCGCATCGCCCGAGCTCCGCAACCGAGGTCGTGAAAGTCCGAGCCTGTGAATGCCTTCACTATCCCGTGAAATGCCGAGCGGCGCAGTTTTTCGAATTGACCGCCAGCGCGCGGCCAGCGCCGTCCGATGGACATGTCGGCCTCGTCGAGAGCCGCAACGAGCGATTGTATGCCGCTAGGTTCGATCTGGTGGTAAGCGGGCAGAGTGATGATGATCGACCCCGTCGCTCTCTCGAGACCGGCTGCAAGCGCGGTCGCCTCTCCGAACGATCGGGAAAGATTGAGCACCGTGATGCGATCATCTTCATTGCACAAGGCGCGAAGGTGCCTGATCGCATCGGGTTGCGGACCGTCGACGACGAATATGGTTTCGTAGGGGCGCCCGAGGGCGTCGAGCCCGCCGCGATACTCGTCGTAGAGCTCGACTAAATCGGAGTGACGGCTTCCGACGGGGATCACGACCGAGAAACGCGTCATGGCGCTGACTTCGCTCATTGCAGCGCCCCGCGGCGGCCGACGGTGTAGTCGGCGACCCTTTGCGTCAGCCTCGCGAAATCGTGCTCGCGCAGATCGCCGAGCTTGTAGACGAGCTCACCGAGGGCGCCGCTCAACACCGAAATGAAAGCCGAGGCGAGAAAGATCAAGCCTGTTCCCGCGATGGGCAACGGCATCGATCCATGGCGAAGCGTGTAAAAGGCCGTATAGCTCAACGCGACGCACGCAATGACCAGCGCGGGAAGGGACAGCATCGCGAACCACAGCAGTGGCCGCGACGTGAACGAAGCGACGGTCTTGATCACCAACAAATCGAGCAGCACCTTGTAAACCCGCGACAGCCCGTATTTGGACTTGCCGAACTTGCGCGCGTGGTGGCGCACCCGAATCTCCGCGATGCGTGGTCCCGCGATGGATGCCATCGCAGGAATGAATCGGTGCATTTCGGAGTACAGCGGTATTTCCTTGATCAGCGATCCGCGGTAGGCCTTTAGCGAGCAGCCGTTGTCGCGAATCGGCACGCCCGTGACCTTGCCGATCAACCAATTCGCGATTTTCGAAGGTATCTTTCGCGAGACGAGCTTGTCTTGGCGGTTGTGCCGCCAGCCGACCACGATGTCGTAGCCCTCGTTTATCTTGGCCAGAAACTCGGCGATGTCCGCCGGGTCGTTCTGGAGGTCGCCGTCCATCGTGACGAGCACTTTGCCGCGCGCGTACTCGATGCCAGCCGCCATCGCGGGCGTTTGGCCGTAGTTGCGCCGAAACTTGACGAGTCGCACGCGCGGGTCTTGTCTTGCGATCTCGGTGGCGATCGCGACGGTCCGGTCCGTGCTGCCGTCGTCGACGAACACCATCTCGAAATCGATTCCCAAAGGTGCGATGGCGTCGACGACCGCGCTATGCAGTTTGGTTATGCTTTCTTCCTCATTGAAGAACGGCACGATGACCGAGAGTTCCGGAGCGCTTGTTGGCACGACGCTATTCCTTTGGAGGGCTCGGCAAGTGAGCCGGGTCCCGGCGTGATTCGGACGCCGCGCGCGACAGACGAGAATAATACAATGCCACACCTTGGTCAGACAGTGATTCGCGTCAAAAATCACCTGTTGAATCAGCGCCAATTCAGTGGCTTGCAGCGCCTGGGCTATGGCTCTTACGGGGTGCGCGCCGCGCGCCGGTATGTAACACGGATGTCACGCTTCTCGGTTCCATCGGCGCGCATAGGCCGGCGCGGAGCCGTGCGCCCGCGGAGTTGCCCTGCTGCGACAAGGGCCTCGGTATGACGCTGGTGGCGACCGACGCGGATCGCTCGAGACAGGGTCTCGGGGACTCGCACGAGCCGCTGCTGCGGGCGGCCGCCGCGATTTGCTTGATCGTTGCGACCGCTCTATGGGTCGGACCCGCTCTATTGAGAGCGGATCTGTTCGAGGACGACGCGACGCAACACATCTGGTGGCTGTATCGCTATGCCGATCCCGAGCTCTTTCGTGGTGACGTCATGGTCGACTACTTCAGGACCATGGCGCCGCTCGGGTACCGCGCCATTTACGGAGTCGCTGCTCGATTCATCGATGCACTGCTTGCCGCCAAATTGGTGAGCGGTCTGCTCTATCTTGCAAGCGGTTGGCTGGCTTGGAAGATCGGGACCTCACTCGGCGGCCAAGACAAACGCGCGATCCGCGGCTTGTTGAGCGTAGTCTCGTTCATCGTCGTCGTGTCCGTTGGACGAACGTTTGCGGAG
>Ga0157379_10006435_pt1 | contig 10121 bp, 4 predicted proteins | sample S25metaG_FD_121802 | JGI IMG/M metagenome (GOLD analysis project Ga0157379, IMG submission 121802) | Switchgrass rhizosphere microbial communities from Kellogg Biological Station, Michigan, USA - S2-5 metaG | ecosystem: Host-associated > Plants > Roots > Rhizosphere > Soil | place: USA: Michigan...
CATCCTCTACAATTGTACTCCCAGAGATGTTTGTTAACTCTTGTGTAATACATTTTATAGGTTGTCCAACGGAGTGGTATGCTGGCCCCAAATTTACTGGGAGTCCCGGGTTCGACTAACAAATTTTGTTCAGTCACTTGTCACGCACCCCCGTTGAACTCGTGAACAAACTAGGTATACTTGTCACGCTCCAGTACGACCGAACGATTAATCGAAGTCTATATTCGTACCCATCCGATTCACGAGGATTATCAACTAACCTTCTGCAGAAATAAAACTTTCGCCGCAAGTGGCACACAAAATAAACTCATACACAACTTTGTGCTTGCAGTGGATGACCCACGAACGTCCCCAATCATGTCTGATGGCCATAGCCGCAATTTCTTGAACATAATTGTCAGAACAACCATAGAGCAATACAGAAGACATACTTCGCTACGGTATTTATCATAACATACTCATTCTCTTTTCAGCAGTAACAAAATATTACAAGCTGCCTGTCCTACCTGCCGAAAGGATCGGCTTGCCTAGCGAAAGGGATGCCTGTCACTGTGCATACTCTTCTGGCCTCTCTAACTTCATTCGCGCGCTGGGAGCACCTATATAATTCTTCCGACCCAGCGCTTGGGAATGGAAGTGGAAAGGCCTACCTCTTTTCTCCTTCCTTCGGCAACGCCATTTGCAGGTCTTGGTCTCCTGGAGAGCGGCAGAGCGACACCAATAGTGGCCGTCGACTATGTCCGGGAGGTGCTCTAACGTGCAAGTTCAGTAAAGTGAGATTCGAGTGCAAAGAAACCGAGCTTACGAGCTAAGCCGCTTTCGAAGAATGGAAGTGCTTCGCGCGTTTCCTTCAGGTACTCTTTCCAAGTGATGTCACACCATTCCATGTCGCTTTGCAGTGTAAGTGTCAGTGAGCGAGTCAGACTGGAATACAAACCTTAGGAGTTGTCTGATGTATTCTTAAAAATCGAAAGAATAGGTTAACCCCTCTAAGCCCAACGACGAGACACGAACCTCTTTGCAGAGACGAAAGGGACAAATTTGTGTCATCTTTCTCCACAAATCTATATCCGACATCTGACAATCAAACCAGTTCCTTCGTAATGAGCTCCTAAGCACAACCAGAGCACTCTCTGTGTGTGAATATGCCTAACATGTGGCCATCGTTGGTGCTGTACGATGGTATGGCTTGGGAATCCTTAGCGCAGAAGGTTTTGCGAGAGTCCGTCCAGACACTTGCGGGTTCCGCTGATTAAAGATGATTTGCAAAGGTTTATTGACTGCGGTGAGCTTGTCTAGGTCTGGCCGGTGCAGAGCTACGGGTTCGAGGACCTGTCATGAAGAAGAGGTCAGTGGACTATCTTGCGTGATACACAAGGGGCCATCAGGAAAATAGAATACCTGGTATAGGCTGTATATACACCTCAGACCTCTCAGACCTCGCGTACACCTCCCCTATCTGAGACTGACCGCTCGGTCTGAGTGGTTTACGGTTGTGTTCGGTTTGATTGAGAAAATGTCTATAGCCGTACGTATTATTCTTAAATGGATTTTCTTTTTCTTTTTCTTCCAGTTTCTAAACGAGTTCATTAATGTAACTTTACATGAAGACGTATTGAATAGATACTTGTATAGTACACGAAACAACTAGCTAAGGCTATAGCTCCTTCCCGACTGTAAACTACGCCCTCTTTTCCTCTTTTATCCTCTCTGTAAGACCACCTGCGTGCACATTCCTGCAATATAACATCTTGTTAGCGTCAGCTTGTGAAACACACAACATACTACATAGATACAATTAGGACTCATGGGCTATCCTCGAAGGTGACGGTTCTGCCAGTGATAAACGTCGCGAACTACTGAAGCCCAGATAAGTCGGCCTCAGCACGAATAGAAGATGTCTCACAAATACCCAAGTAAAGATCTTGGGGAAGAGTGAAGAGGGAAGGAGGGAAGGAGGGACTTCAAGAGGGAAGTGCGATGCAAGGGACTTTTTGGGTTATTATACTTTGGCGCACCCGCGTAGTAGACTCATGGGCTGTCTGGGAGATCTAAGCTGTCTGATTCTCTCTAAATCACTTTGATCGTGCACTCGCTTCATTGGTCGAATTTGACATGATTGCCTATGGATTCGTGTAGACCATCTGTGCTAAGTATCTGAGTTATGTACATTGTCTGTGCGGTGCCTTACCTGCCTTCATAATATCTGGATGAAGTCACGGAAAGGCGCAGCCGTCAGGTAGAGCAAAACTATCAGTATGAAAGAACTCGACTGTGGATACTGTAGTTTTGTTCACAGAAGTAAGATTTCTGGGAGAAATGCTGCCTGGAGAAATGCGACCGCGCAACATGTTACCTACTCCGATGCGTCTCCCAGATGATGATGAACGATACACATGTCCCCGGTGGTATATTACCGGGCCTTTTGGCCGATAAAACATTCTGCGATTTTCTCACCTCTTATAACTCCAATGCTTTGTGGGGTCAGTCTTACAAGGATTTTTATGCCCCCGGCCTTTTCCCCTCTCCCAGAGGTTGCTATTATTTCAAAGTACAGACATATCCACAAGATGTTGGAAGTTCTCTCTGTCCCGTAAGTATTATATATATCTTATCCGTACGATTTCTTTTGATTCATGGTGATACAAGTTTGTGGAGCATTGTTAAATAGCGAGCCCATAGCATAGGTGTTTGAATTCAGAGTTTGTCCGGTTGGTATACTTTCCGTGCAATTTCTTGTTTTAATTCATATATCAATGCAACTAAGAACCTTTCTTAATTAAAGAAGATGCTACAATCGATTACTACAGTTAGTTTCAAACTTTATCGTAGCTCACAAGTCCACCGACATTATGTCAATGCGTAGACTTTTTACAACGGTCAAGTACAACGATTTCGACGAGTATCTGCGCGATGTGGTTCTCATTTTGGAACATCACAAGGCTGAAGGTATATTTTATTTGCTTAGTAAACTGGTTGATGGGGTTATCTGACGCTGCCATCGTTTAGTGGGTCGTCAAACGTCACATATTCCTTGAGGAGTGCTGTGGATAATTTCATCGATGGGCATGACTGACCGGTCGAGTCTCTTACACCTATGACGAAGAAAATATTAAGAAGCTTCGCGACGTAGAAATCTCCTTTCACTCTGTCTCTGAGGCAAAATCAGCGATCATGAATCATAAACCTTCTACTTGAAATACATACCGCTGGGTGATAGGAGTTCGTATTACCCCATGATGTCTGCCTGCAAATAAATTTTCGTGTTCCTGAAAAAAAGTGATAGATATTTCGAGGGTTCCTTCCGAAATATTCGCTGCAACGATTAAACAGCGCGGTAACTGCCAGTTTGACTCAGTAAATGGAGAGAGGCTATGTAGAATATATTTCTCGGACGGGGCACTCAGCAAGAGCGCACCTTTGAAGATTCTGTTTTGAGTTGTATATTAAGAGCGGATTATTTGACTCTTTCACTTCTAATTCAAAACTAGCTGACATTTCGAGGCATTATAAGGCAATGGGCCAAGTTTGTTATTGCGTTCGGAGTTGAACTGCCAGTCGATCTCCTGGCGAACTCCCTCGAGATCCCAAAGCTCACGCCTATCCCTACGAAGATAATAGATCTATGACTGTGAATTCGAGAGAAGAATTACACATTTTACTTTGTTTTAATAAAACAATTGCAACTTGAAGGAACGTTTGGACTCCAACCAACTTCAAGTTCCTATCATGTCATAACACGATGTATTTACTTGGTATATACTTCTGTTACGAGGATATTAGGGTATATAGGCTTTAGATTATTGGATCCAAACATAGAAGTAAATAATCCTTCTTTGCCTGGGAACCGACTGGCCAAAAACTACAGTGAGACACCATAGAAAGGAAATGTTTTCCTAAATATCATATAAACATACCTTTAATTGTTGTCGGCCTTTCTATTGTCGATGTCGATGTAATAAAGGAGTTTAAAATTGAAAAAAATTGGGGGGTTTGTTCGCTGATGGGTCTTAGTAAGCCAGACCAAGCCATACACCGAGCCTCCTTGGTTCCCTCTCACTCTTGCTTCTCAAGCACGCAATCGAACTCAGTGCAAAAGCAGTGGAGCTTCTGGATGACGCAGTGCAAGAATACTACGATGACCCAGATCCGGAACGGAGCAGAGAAATGATACCGAAAGACAATGATGCAGGTGTAGCAGGTATCTGCTCGTAACTGGAAGTCCCGAAGGAAGCCCAAAATTAGGCTCAAGATATGACCAGTCCGAATGAATAACTTAGGCAGGAATTTATGCTCTTTAAAGCCAACATCTACAGGAGATATGCCTTATCTACACCGCAAAACATGTGATAAGGAGCCAGATCAGAATGAGCCAAATTGAAAGAGCAAGAGCATTGGTATTCTGATGGAGGTGGATAAGCATGCAAGAACCGTGTAAATGATTGACGCGATGAGGAATGATATTTCTTTTCGTGCCAGAGCAGTCAATAAATCTTGATGTGCCATCTATTCATCCATAAAATCCCCATCAAGTAAATGGCATCGCCATGTGCGCGTCTTTATTTGGCTCATGCTTGCTACTCCGTGCGATTCGTCAATGATCTTCCACAATTGACAATATGTGTTGCTGTATATTCATCCATTGGGATGTCTTCGAATATGGATCTAATATCTTTAATTTTTCAACACCTTTCGAGGCGCCTGACGTTAGATCTTCTCCCAGCCCCTAATCTCCCAGTTCCTCGATTTGGTGCCCTTCATCCACCGGACCCTATCAAAATATGGGATCCGAGCTGATTTTGGACGCTCTAAATCTGTGTCATTATCAGCTCCATTCGGTTCTCTCTCTGAACCCTTGAGATGGGCAGCTGGAACGCTGAAGATCCATTTACGTGGTTAGGCAGCGATCACTGGATCATGACATGTCGTAAACATACAATTTCACAGAAGATCTCCGTTTGTCCGTTCTCCGTAATTCTACGGGCGGCTTCCATCTTCCTGGGAGTCGGAATGGAAGATAGCTCACCCACATGATTTTCGACGTCGAACAGCTGTTAACACTCTCGGTCCGTTGTAACGCTCAAGACAGCTTTATTCGCCAATCCTCTCCTCTAACGGGAAGTGGTCCCGAATAACCTAGTCTTTCCGGGTCATCTGAATCGCAACGTGGAAGAAAACCATTGGACCGAACCTTGACCTGGTTTATAATACTTCAAGCTGATGAGAGTAAGTCCTTCGATTTAATCTCGACTTTTTTTCCAGTTCCTTTTCTATGAACCCTTATCATTCTTGTGTTTATTTACCGATGATCCTTCTATCTAGATGTCACCCCTAGGGTTGTTCGCCTCGGTCACATCTCAAAAACTTCATGAATGTCCCTCGTTCGCTTAGATCTCCGAGACATGCAAGGTTCAATCTCGCCCAATCCTAACGTTTATCACATTGCAAATCAATCTTCTGCGTCTTCTCTCAGAAGCCACCAGACATCTTCAATTTAGACTTCGCATAACGGGTATATTCTTTGACGGTCACATCTCGAAATGGGTATGATTCTTCTGGCGGGCACGAAGAAACCACTCATATCTTTGCATTCACCATAGACCAATCACTAGTAATCTTCCCTAGACCTGTCACAAAATACTTTGAAACAAACGCGACGGTGATTTGGCTAGGGGTCCGCGACTTCATGCGGAAATGTATGTATGATCTGGAAGACAGCTTCATCGAGAAGTTAATAACTAGAGTTTCATTTATTTCAAATGCCTCGTGTCCTCATATGAAGATATGCAGATGGGGTTTACTTCGACTTCCTATAGACTGTGGTGCAAATTGGAGTTGACGGTTCCGCCTACGGTAATGGCGAATGTCAGCTTAAAATCGTAGGCACTAGGCACTCGTCGCCTACAATTAACTCTCTTCGACACGCAGAGTGGCTGAGAGCATTGTCTGGCGTTTCCACAGAGCGTCTAAATGCCTCATGGATTATATTACGACTCCAGAGGACGTTAAAACACTTTTCTTCTGTTCTATGGCCACTTCAAGAATCTGTGATTATCCGAAAGTTTGGGTTCAGGCCTCTTCATCCTTCGCTGCGGAATACGTCAATAACAGGTTCTTTTGAGGAGGGGTTTTACACGTGTAAATTAACTGCATATCAACCATAATGCTCCATTCCTGCCTGCGTTCCGGGGATCTATGCTCTCCAGCTCTCTGAGAGTCTGGACGACTTTCGCCATTATGGTCGGTTATATTTGCTACGTCAATACCGCGTTACCTGTCTTGGCCCTCTCGGATTTCCTTTCGTCTTATCTGGGACTCGCAATGTTTGGATTTTCTTTTCATTTTAGACATGGGCCATCATGATTCAAACTTTATCCTACAAGATTCGTCGTCGTTTATGGGTGACCATTAGCCAATACTCCACTCTCTGAAGCATATTCCTCGAGTGACGACAGGTTCATGCTCCATTTCGTCCAAGAGCCCCGCCAGCATATCCCAATCTTACCTGGCTGGGGTGTACTAAGCCCACCTAAATCGAGCGAGGTACAAGCTTCTTCTTATAAAATGACTTCACCAAGTCGTCTGAAAGTTTATGCTCCAAAATGATTATTATACAGTCTTTCATTGATTCTTTACTAAGGAAGGTATTTCAGTCGTATGACTCTCACGGTTTTGGATTTGCCCCTCCCAGACCGCCACTCCTCTCAAATGAGATTCAACATCCTTCACTACTTCGGATGAACCAACTAAAGACACACCATCGCCTGGAAATATGCTTTATTCATCATGTACCGCATCATACCATACCTCATTGATGGATGGAATGATGCTTCAGGACATGAATCTTAACACACCTTCGTCTTTCCACAAAGATCAAATCAATTCTACGTCGTCCTTGATTTCTGATAATTTTCTTCGCAATAGGTTAAGGTCTTGCTCTAAATGAAGTCCTCCGCTGCTCGGAGATGGCCCCTTCTTCCACAAATCGTCTTTATATTATCGTTTATACAATTTTTTTTACCTTAAAACCCCCATTCCGGACAGCGTTCATCAATAATGTTAAATTCCTGTGCTTGGCATGAATCTGGGGCGCGAGGCTCCACTGAATCTCGCAATGCACTCATCGTGAAGGATCGTCGCGGCCCCTTTCGGGCTCCAAGGGTCATTCCGTTCCGCTATCTACACGATACCGCCATCGATGAACTTACGCACGATTGCGTTGCCTCTTGTCATCGTCATCGTCCAACCCCCCTCTCCGTCAGCGGGTTTCATTCCCACTTCAGTTGACGTCCCCAATTATTTCCCCTCAATCGATACTTTACCCCCCTCATCTCATGCCAATCTATGCCTTAATCCGTGAAAAAATTAATCTGCAATATAAGCTTGGGTCCCGACGGCGGGGCGCGCGGGCGCCGGGGAGAGTTGGTTCCGTTCCGCCATGGTTTTTGACACCGGGGCCATCCATGATCGGCGGGATTGCTTTGCTTGTCTCCTTTTAATCGAGGGTGGAGGTGACCATGTTCTGTTCTTTGAGAGATAATGATTTATTTTACCCCTCCCGTCATCGTCCGGAGTTGGTCAAATTCGTTTAGAAGAATCCCAGCCTCTTTTCTATTTATTGCCACCCCCGGCTTTCCATTGGGCCTCCTGCTCCATTATCCTGCGGGATAACCAGCAGTAAATGCCCCCAATCCGTCTTTCGCCTGCTCTCTTTCGCTCAGACTTCAACAATTTTATTCAATTCCGTACCTCACTCTACCTCCAACTTCCTTCCGTTCTCCCTCATTACACTATAACTTCCTTCAGTTTTCTGATGATGGACCGCCTCCAGACTTCCGATATCCTTTCACGCACTTATCACATCCACTACGCACTATCACTGATATCCTTTGACTGTCCCTTTCCTCAACTAGGGAAGGAGTGATATATTACCTTTTCCAGACCTCTGCTTCGCATCGGAATTTTTTTTTTAAAAAAACCTCTCGTAATTCTCTCCGCTGCCCATAAACATACACACCAAAACAAGCATCTTCGAATCTGATGGACTGCAGTGCTTCTTCTCGTCCACTGTGACAAGGTCTAACCAACCAAAGCATTCCCTTATTCCCAAAATCAGATTTCTCCTTACCAGTTATTCGTACCCTGAATGATTAACGCTCCTATGCGTATGGTATAGCGCAGAAGAACCTCTCTAAAAGGGATTTGCATGTCAGCGGCGTTCGACCCAGATCCCCTTCTTCTTCCCTATTGAACGTTCCCAGGCTCTTTCATCCCATTATTTCCAAACGACATCGTCCCATTGTGTCGAAGCATGAGCGTCGGCGTCCTGTCCATATTCTCGGCCGGGATCAATGCAATTATGAGCATATCCTAAATTTAGAATGAACAATACACATGTCTTAATTGTCTTCAAACAAAGGCTACAAGCTTCTTCAAAGGCTCAAAGGCTCCGCCTAGATAAAAAGGAAAAACCCACAATTAAATTCGCCATTGTCGTAGTCATTATCAACTTCATTTCGATGCTGTACCCATCGACAAACAAACATGAAAGGCTCAATGAAATACTTTACTCCGCTCGCTCGGTAAGATAACGCCCAAAATCAAACGCAAATCAACCCCATCCCGCCATTGTCTGTCGATGTCAATGCTGTACATCTTTTTCATGTCATTGGCAATTACGCCTGACCAACCTCACTCGCGTGGCTACAGGCGAGATCGACATGTACGGACACAACTGACGAGTGACAGATTACAGCCTTACAGGTGCACAAAGAGAAGCAAGGCGAGATCGACTCATTAGACATTGATGGTTGTTGGGGAGAATGAAGGGATCTGCCCTGTTTGGGATCCTTTCATTTACATTCATTTTATCAAGTCCTTTGTGTGATGTCGTTGCCATTCATCCCGAAAAGTGACGTTGAATTAAGTAGAATGCGTTTCGGGTCAATGTGTTTGTTTCCTTTGTACATTTGTTATGTGTTCGCGTAGTAAATCTTCCTCAGCACAGAATGCCGCGGACAAACAAGCATTGATATATTCGTGATGGACCCATCTAGTTCGTGCTTGACATGTCTAGACCCAGGCCGAGTCGGGATAAGCGTCTACAAGGAAAAAGGACTCTTTTCCTCCACGTTGTTGGGAATCATGCCAAGGTACACAGCGATAATATGGTGCTGCGAACATATCTAGGGGTTTTCACTGATGTGTTAATTTCCTGTAGAGTGAGTAATAATATCCGAGTCCACGTAGCATTCTCAGTCTAGACTCGGAATCCAGAAGAAAAATCCGTGCATTAGCGTCCGAGTTGCATCATATCGATCGGAGGCGTACAATACTGTCACCCTTGAAGATTTTTATTCTCATCAAAGGAACTGCGGAATGGGAAGAAAATATTGCCCAACCACGTAAGTACGCCAGAGTCCTCTCGCAATAGGCTTTGGCATCACAGCATTCGTCAATAACTCTCTATGGGTCACTCCCCAAAAACTCTATAGTCTCCAGCCTAGCTCTACTCCTTCATTCCAGCTTTCCCTCTCATTTCCTAAATGAAGTCTACCCCGGACTATGTACACTTTGTCATCTCGCCTTACATACAGATCCTAACCTCGGCTGCCATCGTTACACTCGGACCCTTTCAATGAATGTAATCTACGTCCTTTCCGCTCTGGCCTTTTCCCTTTCCCCACATTTCCGAACTGTCACCCCAATCTAGATCCTAGCATCATATGTACGGTCCTCCTTCAATTTACTCTATTCATTCATTTGCACCGGGACGGAGGTCAGTTGCCATGTGTTAATCACTTCCTCCGCACACTCTGCAGTAATTAAACCCGCCAAATCCATCAATTGCGGCCCACAGCCCGACCCTAACATAAAAAGGCAGAAAGGAGGAATCCGATTAAAGCCTAGCTATCACATTATTCTAATAGCTGTACAACTTCTGACCAGCATCTGATTAATTCCATTACAATAAGGTGTGCCCTATAGTTCTGATCCGTTTTGTTCTGCCCTGTATTCCCGGACTGGTTCAAAGAGAGTCAGATGATCACTACCATACAATAGTGCCCTCGATGGATTTTACGATTCTAACTGAGTGCACTGGATAGGAATGGAGCACCAGG
>Ga0157379_10006436_pt1 | contig 10119 bp, 7 predicted proteins | sample S25metaG_FD_121802 | JGI IMG/M metagenome (GOLD analysis project Ga0157379, IMG submission 121802) | Switchgrass rhizosphere microbial communities from Kellogg Biological Station, Michigan, USA - S2-5 metaG | ecosystem: Host-associated > Plants > Roots > Rhizosphere > Soil | place: USA: Michigan...
CAAAGTGTGATTCGCGACTTTCAGCAACTGCGCCAGAGAGAAACAACGCTCCACATCCCGTTTCCCAGACAAGACAAACTGATCCAGGATACGACGCAACTGTTCGACGAGATTTTCGTCCACGAGCCGCTGCCGACTGTATCAAAGGATAACTATAAGACGTTCGTTCGCCGGATTGCGGGTCTCGTCGTCGACATGGAGCTCGCGCCATACGCGCGAGGACTCCGTAGTATGAGATCGAATTCCGCGGCGTCGACTCGTCTGACAGATAAAGCTCAGAGGAGGTTTGCCTGATGAAACCACAAACTTTGAAGACCAACTTGGATACTTTGCGCGTGAATGTTCCGCGTATTCTGAAAGTGCGCGCTAACCTTTCTGACTTGCATAAGGCTCTCACCGATTCGATCGCCGGAAATTTCTTGAACTATCTGAGGAATTCCAACGATAGCAGTCCTGATACTGGCGGCGATGCCAAAGATTTCTTAGCGCAGAAGAATTTCGTTTTCGACGAGAGTTTCGATCGACTTGCTGTCACCGTCTACGGTAACGGTCTACTCTTCGATCACGCCACCAATTTCGAAGACATCGTCCGTCAAACACACGCTAACAGAGGATTCGATGCTGCACGCGGTCGCATCGAGATGCTGACGCGCAGTGTTTTGAACGCCGATCAACTTAATGCTGAAGCTATTACTTCCGCTAAAGATATGTTGGCAGAAATGGACGGGCGCGCCGCGACGATTGCGGCTCGTCACCAGTGGCTCGCAACCGCGACCCACGAGATTTCGGGCCTGATCTCCACGATCGAGAATGAAACAAATGTAAACACCCAGCGCCGTACCGTCCTGGAAACGGAGCTCGCGAATTCTCAAACCGTCAGAACTGCGCCACCTCCTCCGGCACCTGCGTCGCGAGTAGGGGCCATTAAAAATCGATTGCAGAAGTTGTTGAAAAGAGATAACGCCCCGGCGCCGGCGGTGAACGCATCAGCGGGCATCTCACGCCAGCTTGAGAGCGACTTACTTCGTGCGACCCTAGAAGGGTCGTTGCTTCGCGCGGAGAGTCTGTTCTTCGGTTCCATCCTGAATCTGTTGCGCGACGAAGAAACGCGAATCGATCAGGCTGAAAGTGTTGTCGCAAATGGTGCTGAGCAGCATATTAAAAAAGGACAAAGCGCCGAGGTTTCGGGTGGTTGGAACATTGCCGCAGGCGAATTAACACTGAACGACAGTCTGCTCACGAACGCAGTCGTCGAACACTTCTGGTCTGACCGCGATCTTCTCTTCAAGTTGATTGCCTCTCGTTACCATGAAGTTAAAGGGCAGGAAATCTTTGTAGCCACTGAAGGTGTTTTCCGAGAAGCGGACCTTGAAGATATTGCAGGTGCGGTGGCCGGCGTTGTCGACGAAGCGATCAGCGACTGGACGATCGTCGACGTTTTCGCGATACGTTGTAATTCGGCTGATGACTTCACCGGCACCGTAATTGAGGCTATCAGGCAGGTAGCGTCGCGGCAGTTTTTGACGGTCGGATTCGATCAGTTTATTCCGCATCGAACGTACGCGACTATCAGTTACGCTGAAAGCAATAACCCGCAGGCCAACAGCAGCTTCGAAAACCTGCTCGAGGAAATTGTTCGCGTTGTTGATGCCAATGTCGAGGTTCAGCATGAGTACTTCGACAATGAAGTACTCACCTTTTACATCGAAGATCAGAGTGTGCCGATCACCGCAATGGATTTCTTTGCCGGATCGATTGACGAATACGAAGCCGCCGGGGTTCGAAACAACCCGCTTTACACGCCGCACCCGGATATCTATCAGCGCCGTACGCACAGTGCCGCCAGCCGGCAGAGTTTCGCTGCGGGTTCTTCATTAAGGAGAGAAAAAAACAGAGCGTGATCTTCAGACGAACAAGCTCCTCTAGTTCTCGGGAACGAGTTGAGCTCCTCCCAATTTCGCTACACCCTAAAATAGGGGAAATTGAACCAAAGAAATTAGCATTTTATTTTTCACCAGTTACGAGCCAGGGAAACGTAAGAAGTGTCACGTGGTAACGTGACGCTGCCGAGCTGCTTCATTCGACGATTCTTTTTCTTCAGCAGGTTGCTAAGTTTCTATTCAGAAACTTTCAGAAACACAAATTCGTCATAGCACTTTCTAACGTGGCTCAAAAATCGATCCAAAGGTGCGCGCTGGATTATCGTCGAGGGCAACGACAATAACTCAGCCCAATGCTATGAACTTACAGAGGCCAACCAAGCCTTGACTCCAGCTGTTTGTAAAAAACGAATTTACCTGCGGATGTTGGGCAAGGGAACACCTATAGCGAAGGACTTACCACCAGTTAGACTCAATTTGTCACTGCGAAACGACGAGCGCAAGAGAGTCCTATATTACCCTGCCCACTTTCATCGAAATAGTTTGATACAGAGTTTGCTGTGAGAATTGCTTTCATAGTTCAACTTCTCAACGCGTAGAAAATTTTTCGCCAGCCAAGTGCTAATGCACTTGGCTGGCGGTGTCTCAGGGTGGCGACGCGATGAAAAGGAATCTGGATAGACTATGGGTTTCGACGGCCATCGGATGAGAACGCTGCGAGGGATGCTTCTGTATGTGAGGGAGTGCCTCGCGAGTGACGTGGGTAGGTTCAACCGTTCCTGCCTGAGGCCATCACCCAGAGACTTGTTACGGAATGAAATTCAAGAATAGTAGCTTCAGAATTGGATGTAACGGTCCCACCGAGGAAGCAGTCAAGGACGGAGTTACTGTATTGAGTTCACGGAGTTCCATCGGAGCGTAGGCCAGGGCGATTGTCTTTGCAGGCATTGGAAAGCTCGGCCAGCTCAGCGAAAGTATTTACCACGACTTAATTAAGTAACTGCCGGTGTTTACTGCTATGCCTTCTATTTGGTATTCCCTTCCAATCAGCCATTACGAGACAGACCTAAGCACCAGCGAGGGGTGACGTTCGCGCAAGACCTGAACAAGGTGATCCTTTGTGATGTGTGTGTACCGTTGGGTTGTTGCGATCGAAGCGTGGCCCAGGAACTCTTGAACTACTCGAATGTCGACTCCATTCCGGAGCAACAAAGTTGCCACGGTGTGTCGCAGCATGTGTGGCGTAATGTGTCTTTCGATTCCGGCATCTTTGCGAAACTGAGAGATGATATTGGCGATTCCTTGTGTCGAAAGGCGTTCACCGCTTGCGTTAAGAAACAGCGCCTGACTTGTAGAAGCTATATGAGAGCGCATTTCGATATGCTCCTGTTGTATTTTTACGGTCTGCTCGTCAACAACAAAAGCCAAACGATCCCGTCCTCCCTTTCCCTTGACGCGAAAGACTGCCTCTGCCAGTGAGAAGTCCTCTAGGTTAAGTGCGGAAACCTCACCCACTCTCATGCCGGTCGCAAAGAGTAAGTCCACGAGCGCCAAGTTGCGTAATGAGCGGTATTCACGGAGAACGCTGGGTAGTTTTCCTTTTGCCATTACCGTAGATTTGCGCTGAATCTTTGCCGCAGATTGGTTCTGTTTTGCCTGCACAAGTAAGCCACGCATTTCCGACTCACTTAGGGACCGTGGAAGCTGCGATATGCGACCTAAACTGAGCTTTACTCGCCAAAAAGGTGACTCGTTGAGACCGCCCTTTCTCACCCAATACGAGCAGAAGACTTTGAGAACAACCATCTTTCGTCGCATCGACGCCGGCGAGTACTTTTTCATACGCAGATCCGCCGCCCAGTTTTCGATGAACAATGGATCAAGTGAACTCAAAGCAACATCACGTCCAGCGTAAGCCGCAACTTGATCAAGATCTGAGCGATAAGCGACCCTTGTCTTTACGCTGCGCTCATGGGTGGAAAAGTAACCATTGAAGAACTCCTCAATCGCTTGAACTAGTAGCACCGGCGTGCACCTCCGCAAAAACAGTCTTACCGACCTGTTCGATATATTTGAAAAGCTTGGTAGGCCGTCTTGGTGGGTTGGAAGCCGCCGAGAGTGTAATTAGAGAAGGTGAGAGATTCAAGGCAACTGCCGGAAGAAAGTTAAGGCAGGCAAGATCTAACAAAACACACGACGCAGCTATTGTCGCCCAATTCCTTTCGGTTCATAATTGGCCCTCAACACTCCAGACTTCACCACTTTGAATAACAAAACTTTTCATTGAGAGACAACCCCAACATTGAGAACACTGCCGAAGCGGTCCAGTTCTTTGTTCCGACGAATGAAACAAGGAACTTCAAGGTGATTCTATCTCTGGCGAATATATTTACGCGGCTCCCGAGCTCGACGTTACATTGGGTTGCGCATGTCTTGGGACACGTTGCTTATTGGCTGTACCGCAAGGACAGGCATCTTGCGCTGAAAAATGTCCGAACTTTTTATCCCAACGCGAGCAGCTCTATCCAACGGGGAATTGTGATTCGGTGTTTTCAACACATGGTGCATGCCGCGTTCGATCTCATGCGTTTCGGCGCAGAAGAATCAAGTTGTTGGCCCACTATCACGATAAGGCATTTGGATCGCCTGGACGCTGCTCTTAGAAGGGGTCGAGGAGTAGTCTTAATTACTGCGCACTATGGGAATTTCGAAATGCTAATGTTTGCACTGAAAGAATTATCTATATCCCCCGCGTTTCTGTGGCACAAACCAACAAGCAAAATTGGCTGGGTAGTCGATCAGTTTCGCATATATAGAGAGGGAATCATGACACGAAAGTCCGGTTTTCAACCGCTTGAGAGTTCTGTTCGAGGTGCAATGAAAGCGGGGCATCTGTTAAAGCGTGGTAATGTCGTCATTATGGCCGCGGATCTGATATGGGGCTCGGGGTTTCTCACACTCACCTTCTTAAATAAGCCCTTTCGGATGTCTCGTGTTCCAGCCTCAATCTCGCTTCGTACTCATGCTTCACTTCTGCCCATCATTGCGGTAAGACAGCTCGATGAACAGTACGACATCATTGTAGAAGAGCCAATCGAACATCCAACCACTAATTCTCACTCTGACGCCGAACGCACCATGACAGAAAGGTTCGCTCAAATTCTCGCGCGCTATGTTGAGTCCGCACCAGAACAGTGGTGTTGGACACAGCTGGGTAAAGACGACGAGGTAAACATTTAAAGAGATCCGCTCTCACACCTCAGGAAGAGGTATTAGTCACGGCTACATCATCCGCAGAAACGTCTCATCCGTATGGCGGTTGGCTTGGGCCAAAGTGGCGTTGAAGTTAGTGCGAGCAGGGTCCAAGCACCTCTCCCGACTACATGAGTTTGGCGTAATTATTAGTTTTGTCGTTATTAGTTTTGTCGTTGACTTTTGGGAAATCCAGAACTATCTTGCGTGGGACTTACGCTGGGGCTGCACCTCTACGAGCCTTGCATCCTTGCATACTCGCCTTGCTCAGCCTCGAAGAATCTGAATCACTTTAAAGCACGGGTTTGAATAACTAGGAATTATGGTGAATCCAGCAAAAGCACTCGCCAAACAGTTCCTGTGCCAAAGTCCCATGACATTACTGGGCGTTGGAGTGATACTTTCAGGCTTTGACTTTGCACTTCTCTACGCTGCAGCGGCGAAGGAATCTGTGCTTTTTATGGATCAGGGCATAGGACTTATGAACAACCGCGGTGTCCTGTCCACCGTAATCGGGAACGCTATCTCGCTTTATGCAGTTAGGAAATACTATGACTATGTTTGTTCGATTAGGACCAGCAAGGCGGTCGTGAATCCCAAACTTGTGGAGCCATCCCTTTCGGCTCTTACAGACATGATCAAGATGGGCGGACGGTCGCAATTTGTGATACTTAGCTTGCTGGTTGTGGGCCTCAGTGTTTGGCTCTCTAACATCGCATTTCATCTCTTTTCCAGTCCCGAAATCAGATGGGGTCACAAAGTATTTGATTCGTTAGATCATCCGCTTTCGTTCGTTGCCAATCGGTTTCACAACCTCCTTACATGGCTGCTGATCATGCCGTTTGTAGTGCATGTCATGATAGTTACGACATTTCAGCTAAGGCGCGCGATAACTGCAGCTTTTCGAAAAAATTCGCTCAAATATGATTTGCTCAACCCTGACGAGCGCGGAGGATTTGGGTTTGTTGATAAGGCTCACATCGCATTCAATGTGGTTGTGGCCCTCGTATACATACAGTTTACGATGCACATCCTGACATTCGAAAGAATGAACGCCGAGCACATTATTGGTTACTCAATTCTGACGCTGGCGCTAATCGGGTTTAACTGGATTTTCCTGGGTGATATCTATGGGAAGATCAGAATGCTCAGACTCGAGTCCCTTAACGAGTTGAAAGACCGGGTCTTCGACGACAAGCTGAACTTTGAGGTATTGAAATATTGCCTTGAGCGAAAGGCCAGCGCATTCTCAGTCACTACTCTCGCGATCAAGGCGGTCGGCCTTGTAATCCCGATACTCGTAAAGCATGGGGAAACGATTTTTCAGAGCTTGAGGAAGTGAACAATGCTCGCTATGCCAAAGGCGAGGGCAGAGTAAGCAGAGATTTGCATGTAAAGATGAAGCGAAAGCGAGAGATTGTTGATCTCGATGTACATCCGAAGCAAGCCAAGCACGATTGTTGCGTACATAAAGTATCCGTGCCAGTTTGTCCAGGGTCGGATTTGCTCTAGTTTTGGAAGCTTCTCAACAAATAATACGCGAGTTATATAGAGGGCGATTTCGCGGGCGATTAGCCCCCAGCTCACTAGTGGCCCCAAGAAACCGTGCGCATTGTAAGCAACGATTATGCCTACATAGAACGATTTGTCGCCAAGACTATCCCAAAGGCGACCGTATACTGACGCTACGTGCCACCGTCGCGCAAAGAATCCATCGAGTAGGTCTGTAATTAGCGCAATGATACAAAGCGCGATCGATATATAAAGCAGGGCTGCTATTCTCTGAAAACAGAGCACGAAAAGCAGTCCTAATCCAATCCGCGATACGGAAAAGGCGTTTACGATACTTCGCGCGGCCACCATAATTCCTAGTTATCAATAGCTAATGAAGGCGAGTATAGAGAGGGATGTAGTAGGATTAAATGAATTCCAAAAGAAATTGCCTTTACATGAAATCTACACGAAGAATGAGTCTGTAAACTTAAACAGCATTGAGGAGCACGACAAACTTAAAATTCTTACATGGAACATCGAGCGCGGAGCAAACCCTGATGCACTCGCGGCATATATTGTTGAAGTCAAACCTGACATAGTCTGTCTTCAAGAAGTTGATTGGAATAATGAGCGGACGAACAATGCTGACGTTCTCGACCTTATTGCTCGTTCAACTTCAATGGCAGGCTTTTTTGGCATTGAGTTTTTTGAGATACAAACACCGCATCGACCAAAAGAGCTTGCGGGAGGCGGCGTACAGGGCAATGCAATACTGACCCGCATCTTGCCTAAACAATTTTTTCGAATTGAGCTTCCACTGGCCTTTAATTGGATTAGCCCGCCGAAGCATAAGCAAGGAATTGTGCTACGTGAAAAACGGTTAGGCGCGAGATTTGCTCTGTGCGCTGAGTTTGACTACTTTGGCAGGTCAATTGTCATCTGTTCGACGCATTTAGAAGATAAAGATGGCGGTGTCGGAGGGAGATTTGCTCAGTTCAAATCTTTAGCAGCAACACTTCCCACAATTACATCTGAAACCGCCACATCCATTATCGCCGGGGATTTTAATTCTCTTGAGAACTGGATTACTTGTCTTACCGGGACTTATCAAACGTCAACGTCATTGAAAAAACCTTGGCATGTTAGTGAATGCTGCTGGTGGAAGGAACAACTTCTGCCTCAAACTGGATATGCTGACCCTTTTACGTGCAATGATTGGACTTATCAAAGGTCTATTATTTACCGCGAAAAGCTGGATTGGATCACCGTGCGTAACTGCCAAGTCTCGCAACAGGGTATCGGAGATTTTAACACTTCAGATCATCGTCCAGTGTGGGTTCAAATAGGGATGTGATTGATTCGATGAATGACTGAGAAGGATCAACCTGTTCAGGGAGTACAAAGGTGCAGTTAGCGAGCTCATGCGGCGTTGCTTAGATATTTTGCCTCTTTCTCCTGCGGCTCAAAATACCACCAATTCGTAATCCATACTCGATGTACACGGCAACTGTACCGTCGCCCTAAACCTTGGGGGCTTGCAACTCCGTGCAATTGTTCAAAGAAAAAGAATGAACGAACCCGTTTAGAAATTGCAGCGGCTCGAGTGATCATTTCAGGTGCGGGCGGGGACAGTTGCCAAGAATTCAATCGAAAACCGTTCTGCTTCGGTGCAGATTTCTCGAACACGAGTCCACGCCCTCTCGATATCACCGGCCTTTTCTTGGTACCTTTGTCTTATCTTCTTGCCTGCCCTGACAAGGCGCGAATGCGCCGGCTTTGTTGAGAGAGCGTTCGCAGGCGAATCGTAGCATTCAAGTTCACCCGACGTAACAATCCGATCGAAGGGAAATAAGGCAGCAATCACCCAAGCTTCAGTGCTCTTGGAAGGTATACAGAGCGTTGTTTGCGGAGGTGTGGCAGCCTCTCCAAGCCAGCGCAGCAGGACTATTCTCAGGTTGTTCGTCGTATCAGATGGCGGCGGGCACGGCATCGAGCAGGGTAGATCAGTGGCCGTAGTAACAATGTTGCCATTTTCGTAAGTTTCATCTGCAACGTCCGCGTCAAGGTGTACTATGAGTATGTCATACGTATCGAACAATGGGTTGTTGCTAACTGATCCTCCGCCTTGATCAGCGGCTTGCCGACACCAATTGTAAACACCTACCCATCCGGTGCCGGTTGATCCAAACGCGATTGATTCTTCAGGCTGCAGTTGAGTAAGCACAAACGTTCTTCCGCGGAGCAATGATGAAATTGCGGCATTGATTACGATGTTGTCAGTTGGACCTTCGCATACCAATCCCACTCGGAGATCAGACATTCGGGACGCCTCCGATGTGACCCATCATCCACAGCCGGGATAACGTCCACCCTGCTTTTGCTCTTTCCAAAAGGTTGTCAGTGATATGAACGCGGTTCACAACCGTGTGTCCGCGATTATTTCGATCAACTGTGAATAATCTGACTCTGTCGTCAGTTAGCGGAAGGCCGTCCAAGACCGCTGGATTGTGAGCTGTTATTAGAATCTGACGTTCAGGCTTCGCCGCTAATATCCAGCGACACAGAAATTCAGCCAAATTTTTCGCCAATCGTGGATTAAGCGCTTGATCCAAGTTGTCAATCGCGAAAAACTCCGGAGACTTTGGGTGTAAAGCAAGCACTGCCGCAAAAAGAATGTACAAAGCTCCTTCACTTGCGTCATAGCCGGTCAAAGTGTTTCGGTCTCTAGCCATGTAGCGGTCATAGAATTGAACTACACGCTGAGAAGCTGCCGCAGATGGTGAAAGAGGGACTGACGCAGATGGCGCAGATCTGATATTCTTGGCCCAATCGATCAAGGACAACACTTCTTGAAATGACTCACCAAGCCATTCATTATCCTTGCGTGCTCCCCGAATTTCTCTGATTGCGTCGGGCAAACGTCCGCCGGAAAGACCGACCGGCTCTCGAACCTGCTGTTCTGGAACAAGTCCCCGTAGGGTTGGAGTGTTTGCGCAATAAATTGAGAAGTTGCGGAGTTGCGTCAATAATGAGACTGCCGGATTGTCCGGCTTCCAGGCAACGGATCGTAAAGCGGCCAGCCCCTGTTCCGGATTGAGCTGTTTCTTTAGCGCAGGCGAACGACCCACAAGTTTCTTTTTATCTCGGGATAAAATTTCGGTTTTATAACGCCAAGCAGGACTCGGATCAGTAATTGGATTTAACAGCGACACAATGTAGCTTGCGTGAGCGTTTTGAGCTGAAAAGGAGATATGCGCGGGCGCTCGTTCTTGGTTAAAAGCTGACTTGTAAAGTTGTGGTAAACCTGGTCTCACACCTCTACGTAAAAGTGACTCATCATCAACTCGACCGGATGCAGCTGCGCCGAGAACTCCGATTGCTTCTAGTAGGTTACTCTTCCCACTGCCATTAGCTCCAATAAAAACATTCACTTGGCCCAAGTCAACCGTAACAGATTCTAGCGACTTGAAGTGGTTTACTTTGATTCGCGTTA
>Ga0157379_10006441_pt1 | contig 10116 bp, 8 predicted proteins | sample S25metaG_FD_121802 | JGI IMG/M metagenome (GOLD analysis project Ga0157379, IMG submission 121802) | Switchgrass rhizosphere microbial communities from Kellogg Biological Station, Michigan, USA - S2-5 metaG | ecosystem: Host-associated > Plants > Roots > Rhizosphere > Soil | place: USA: Michigan...
CTTACGATCGAGCGTATAATGCCGCGCCGCATGCCAGCAGGCCTCTGCCGCACCCATCGCACCCCAGGCGATGCCGTAACGCGCGCGATTGAGGCAGCCGAACGGCCCGCCCAGTCCACGGGCTTCGGGCAGAAGGTTTGCTTCCGGCACCAGTACATCCTCGAGCACGATTTCGCCGGTGACCGAAGCGCGCAGCGAAAACTTGCCCTCGATCTTGGGGGTGGAAAAACCCTTCATGCCGCGTTCGACGACGAACCCGCGGATAACATCGTCGAGCTTGGCCCAGACCACAGCAACATCGGCGATCGGCGAATTGGTAATCCACATCTTGGCGCCGTTGAGCCGATAGCCGCCTGCCTCCTGCACCGCGCGCGTCTTCATGCCGCCGGGATCGGAGCCGTGATCGGGTTCGGTGAGTCCGAAACAGCCGACGAACTCGCCGCTTGCGAGCTTCGGCAGGTACTTGCGCCGCGTCTCCTCCGAGCCATACGCGTAGATCGGATGCATGACGAGCGATGATTGCACGCTCATCGCCGAGCGATAACCGGAATCGACGCGCTCCACCTCGCGCGCCAGAAGCCCGTAGCAGACATAGCTCAGGCCGGCGCAGCCATAGGTTTCAGGCAACGTGGCACCGAGCATGCCGAGCGCGCCCATTTCGGTCATGATGGCGCGATCGAACGTCTCGTTGCGGAACGCGAGCTTGACGCGCGAGGCAAGCTTGTCCTGCGCATAGGCACGCGCACTGTCGCGCACCATGCGCTCCTCGGCCGACAACTCGTTCTCGATCAGGAGCGGATCGGCCCAGTCGAAGGCATTGCTTTCGAGCTTGGCGGACGGTTTTGACGATTTCGGTTCCATGGGAGCATTCATTGCGTCACCTGACTCAATGTACCGCTGCGGTGCGCGGCACGGCATAGGTGACATACAACTTCTGTTCCTTGTAGGCGATGTAGAGATGGAAGTTGTGCAGCACATTCATGCCCAGGATCATGTTCACCAGCGACTCGTTTCGCTTACGGTTTGGTATGCGTGTACCGATTTCAGGTGTGGCTGTATCCGCCGTGAGCCAGCGTGTGGCATCCGGGATGATTTCGACCTCAGGATTGCTGACCGTGATTCCTTCAAGCTCGAGCAACTTGAATGTGTGACGATAGGTTGTCGCACCCGGATGGTTTTGCAGCAGACCGCTGGCGGGTGTGTCGGCTGAGCCTAGCTGCAAACCGAACTCGCCCTCGGCCGCAGGTTGGTCGAGAATGGTGTTCGTCGACCCGGTATCGAGAAGCGCGAACGTGGCGTGGCCATCGAGCTTGACGGGAACGATGATATGACCGGACTCGACGACGTTCATCGGCACCACCGCGATGGTGATTGCCGGCCAGTAAATCACCTTTCCGGCACAGTGTTTGGGGGAGATGAGGTTCAGCTTGTCGGCACCGAAATCAATGTCGACGTCGTAGTTAAGCAGAATATCGGGCGCCAGAATGCCGCCCACACGGGGATCGATACCCTGCAAGGTTCCAGTCGGCAAGACGACGAGATCGATATGAGGTGCTGAGAGCCGGCCCAAGGTCAGCGAAGCCTTGACGTAGTCACTCGAATACTCGTTGGAGACACTGTAGAGCCGAAGGCCGCCGCGATGGCGCGACAGGTTGAGCTCGTCGGCGGTCCGCGGCGTGATCATGCTGGCAACGCCACCGGTATCCAGGATCATCATCTTCGCCTTGTCGGCCACCGTCACCGGAACATATTCCAGATCGTTGGCTTGGCTGCGTTCCATGTCGATGGACGTCAAAAGGGTCAGCGGCGGACATTCTGCGGCGTGCGCGGCTTGCAGAATCGTCGCAACTGCCAGAATGAGGCCGGCGGCGCTCCATCTCGTCGCGTGCATCTTTGCCCCCGCCGCGTTGTCGCCTGAAGACCGATCAGGAGAGAAAGTCCAAGACCGCTTCCTTGTAGACTTTGTCGCCGACCGCCGTCATGTGATCGCGACGCGGTACGGTGACGGCGCGGCCGTCGCCAAAGGCCTGCGCCAGCGGAACCGGCGAGCCGGCCTGCGTGTCCCCGTCGCCAGCGACCACCAGAACCGGCGTCGCGCAGGTCTTGAGTTGTTCCTTCGTGTACATCGTGCGGTCGGCGCTCATGCAGGCGGCGAGCGCGGCCATGTCCTTGCCGGCTTGCGCGGCGAAGGCACGAAATGCCTTCTGAGTCGGATCGGTGATCGTGCTCGGATCAGGCGTGCGCAGCGCCTGCGCGATGCCGCGGCGATGGGTCTTGGGATTGAAATAGCTTTCGCCGATTCCACCCAGCACCACGCGGCGAAAGCGCTGCGGCTCGCGCATCACCAGCCCGACCGAGAGAATGGCGCCCATCGAATAACCCATGAGATCGGCGTGTTCGACATGGGCCGCCGCCATCACGCTCAGCACGTCGTCCAGCATCTTGTCGCCATAGGCGCCATCGTCGTGCGGCTTGTCGCTCTCGCCATGGCCGCGAAAATCGAGCGCGATGACGCGAAAGCCGGCGCCGATCAAGGTCTCGTACCAGCCGACATTCATCCAGTTCTGCTTGCGGTCCGAGGCAAAACCGTGCGCCAGGATGATCGGTCGGCCCGCGCCCGCCGTTTCATAGGCGATGCGAACGCGATCTGGTGCGGTGGCGAATTCGGTCATGGGCGAACCTTCGCAAAGCGACGTCTGACTGTCTATGATGGCCGCGCGGACCGGAAGGATCATGCTATGTCCTTGGAACAGCTGAAGAAAGATGTTTGCGCCGCGGTCGATGCCCTGCGCGACGAACTGCTCGGGATAAGTCACGCGATCCACGCCGAACCCGAACTGGCGCTCGAGGAATTTCTCGCCGCCGCACGCCTCGCCGACACGCTCGAAAGCCACGACATCCAGGTCCAGCGCGAAGCCTTCGGCTTGCGCACCGCCTATGCCGCCGAGTTCGGCAAAGCGGGCGCACCGAACATCGCAATCCTCTCCGAGTATGACGCGCTACCCGGCATCGGTCATTCCTGCGGTCACAATATCATCGCGACGGCGGGATTGGGCGCAGCGCTCGCGCTCGCCAAATTGGGCGGCCGTCTCCCCGGGCGTGTGCGTTATCTCGGCACGCCGGCGGAAGAGCGCTATGGCGGCAAGGAGATCATGGCGCGCGACGGCGCCTTCGACGGCTGTGACGCGGCGATGATGATCCATCCCGCGAACATGAATCTCATCACCATGCCGTGTATCGCGATCGCCGAGGTCGAAGTCGTCTATCACGGCAAGTCGGCGCATGCTTCCGCCATGCCCTATCGCGGCCTGAATGCGCTCGACGCGGTGGTGAGCGCCTACCAGGCGATCGCGCAATTGCGCCAGCACATCCGCAACACCGATCGCATCCACGGCATCATCACCGAGGGCGGCCTTGCGCCCAACATCGTGCCGGAGCGCGCCGCCTGCCGCTATTTCGTGCGCGCCGCCGATGCGCATGAGCTGTCACCGCTCAAGGCCCGCGTGCAGGCCTGCTTCGAGGCGGGCGCGTTGGCGACCGGATGCCGTCTCCAGGTCGAATGGGGCGACACCGACTATCTCGACATGAAGACGAACTGGCCGATGGCCACGCTGTTCGAGAAGAACGCGGCCGTCATCGGCCGTGAATTCTATCCGGTGAACAATCTGCCGCCGGGCTATGCCGGTTCCACCGACATGGGCAATGTCAGCCACCGCGTGCCCTCGATCCATCCCATGCTCGGCGTGGCACCGGCCGGTGTCATCATCCACAATCCGGAATTCGCGCGTTACGCAGCGTCGGAAAAGGGCGACGCGGCGGTCATCGACGGCGCCAAGTCGCTCGCCATGACCGCGCTCGATCTGATGGGCGATCCGCAGGCGTTGGCCGATGCCCGGGCCGATTTCGCCGCCACCGAAGAACTTTCGCGCAACGCGCTCGTCAAGTCGCGCGAACCGCTCGCGCACCATGCGCATGGCGGTTGTGGTTGCGCATGAACCTTTGGTTGTTCATCGCCGCCCTCAATGGCGCGCTTGCCGTTGCGGCCGGAGCGTTTGCGACACACGGCTTGCAGGCGCGGCTTGATCCGCACGCGCTGCAGTTGTTCGAGACCGCGGCACGCTATCACATGTATCACGCGCTCGCCCTTGGCCTGGCTTCGTTCGCCGTGCGTGACCTTGCGGCAACATCAGCCACCGTTGCGGCCGGATTCTTTCTCGCCGGCATATTGCTCTTTTGCGGTTCGCTCTATCTTCTCGCGCTGACGGGTGTGAAGTTCTACGCCATGGTCACGCCGTTCGGCGGCGTGTGTTTTCTCATCGGCTGGGGATTTCTCGCCTTTGCCGCAACCCGATTGAAGATGTGAGGCGCATGACGGAACAGGTTCTGATCGCGGGTGGTGGCATTGCCGGGCTGGGCGCCGCGCTCGCGCTCGGTGGCGGTGCGCGCGCCGTGACGATTCTCGACCGTGATCCGCCACCACCGCATGCCTCGGCCGAACAGGCGTTCTATGCATGGGAACGCAAGGGCGCGACGCAGCTGCGGCACAGCCACGCCTTCATCGGCCGCCTCACCACGCTGATCCGCGAACGCTATCCGGATCTGATGGCGGAACTGCTGAGCGAAGGCACGCGCCTGTTCGGCTTTGAGGACGGCTTGCCGCCGGCGCTCGCCACCTCGTATGTGCCGGCGCAGGGCGATGAGGATCTGAAGTTGCTGTTCAGCCGCCGTACCACGCTTGAGCTGGTGATGCGGCGCTATGCGGCACGGTTGCCCGGCGTGACGTTCATCAACGATGCCGGCGTGCGCGGCCTGGTGACGCGGCGCGACAGCGGCACGCTTATTGTCCAAGGTCTCAAAGTCGAGCACGGCGGCGCCATCGAAGAGATGCGCGCCGACGTAATCGTCGATGCCTCGGGCCGCAACACGCCGTTTCCCGACTGGCTGCGCAGCGAGCATATCGAGGTGCACGAGGAATCGAGTCCCTGCGGCATTCTCTATTACACGCGACACTACAAGCTGCGCGATGGCCAGAGCGAACCACCGCGCAACGGCGTCCAGGGCGGCGCCGATCTCGGCTACATCAAGTTCGGCGTCTTCATCGCCGACAACCGGCACTTCTCGGTCACCCTTGCGACGCCGGAGATCGAGACTGAAATGCGCCTCGCCGTGGTGCGGCCGGAGAATTTCGACGCCATCTGCATGGCGCTGCCGGGAGCGGCGCGCTGGATGAACCCGGAACGTGCCGAGCCGGTGAGCCAGGTCTTCGCCATGGGCAATCTGCAGAATGTCTGGCGGCACTATCTGAAGGCCGGCGAGCCGCAGGTGCTCAACTTCTTCGCCATCGGCGATGCCGCCATCCGCACCAATCCGCTTTATGGCCGCGGCTGCTGCTCCGGTATGGTCGAGGCACATCTGCTGCGTGGCGCGCTCGATGCGTCGTCCGACGCGAGCGAACGGGCGAAGATCTATGATCGTGAACTCACTGCGTCGATCCGGCCCTACTTCGATTCCATGGTGTCGCTCGATTTGAACGCCATCCGCCGCGCCGAGCATGAACGCAATCCACATTATCAACCTGGCTATCGTGCGCGACTGACCAAGAGCTTCACCGAAGACGGCTTGATGCCGGCGCAGCGTGGCGATGTCGAAGTCAGCCGCGCGCTCAGCCGCGTCTTCCACATGCTGGACGAGCCGACCGCGTTCATGCGCCGGCCGGCGATCATGGCGCGCATTCTCAAGATGTGGGCGACGCCGATGGCCGAGAAAAAGTCGCGCGGCCTCTATCCACCCAAGGCCGGTCCCGACCGCGCCCAAATGCTCGCCTTGCTCAACATCGCCGCCTGATGCTTCGAAAAATCGTCCTTCGACAAGCTCAGGATGAGGATTGGTGTTTCCTCAATGCTGAGCCTGCCGAAGCACGACAGGCTCATCCTTCGAAAGGCTCATCCTTCGACGGGCTCATCCTTCGACAGGCTCATCCTTCGACAGGCTCAGGATGAGGAGTTGGCTTTGACCCCTGCCCTTCACCCAGGGCTTGTCGAAGGACGAGGGGCGGCCCGGAATTAGACGATCTGAATTCATCTTGGAGGACAGTATGGTGACCTTTCCACAGCCGACGATGATCAAGACCAACGGCATCGACATGGCCGTCTATGAAGCCGGACCGAAGGACGGCGTGCCCGTCGTCCTGTGCCACGGCTTTCCCGAGCTCGCCTATTCCTGGCGTCACCAGTTGCCGGCGCTCGCCGCGGCGGGATTTCGCGCCATCGCGCCCGACCAGCGCGGCTATGGCCGCACGTCGCGGCCTGCCGCGGTCACCGACTACGACATGACGCACCTGACGGGCGATCTCGTCGGCCTGCTCGATGCTCTCGGGCTCAAGGATGCGATCTTCTGCGGCCATGATTGGGGCGGGCTCGTGGTGTGGCAGATGCCGCTCTTCCATCCCAAGCGCGTGCGCGGCGTCATCGGTGTCAACACGCCGTTCATCGCGCGCGGGCCGGTCGATCCGATCCTGGCCATGCGCACGGTGTTCGGCGAGGACATGTATATCGTCTACTTCCAGAAACCCGGCTTGGCCGATGCGGCGCTGGCCAAGGATGTCGGCAAGTCGTTTCGCTTCTTCATGCGCAAGTCGGGCATGAAGGCGGCGGAATATGCCAAGCTGCCGGCGGAGCAGCGAAACCTTGCGCTCGTCAAGGCGCTCGAGGCCGACGAAGTCGGCTGGGGTGGCGGCCAGTCTCTGCTCAACGACGAGGAGATGAAATATTTCGTCGACGCCTTCACGCGCACCGGTTTCACCGGCGGCATCAACTGGTACCGCAATTTCACCCGCAACTGGGAGACGAGCGGCACCGTGGAACAAAAGGTCAATGTGCCCGGCCTGATGGTGATGGCGGAGGACGACATCGTGCTCTCGCCCGCCATGGCGGACGGGATGGAGCGCTTCGTACCCGACCTCGAAAAGGCGCTGATCAAGGATTGTGGCCACTGGACGCAACAGGAACATCCCGACGAACTCAACCAGATCATGATCGCCTGGCTGAAGAAGCGATTTACCTAAACCACTCACCATGGCCGGCCGCCGAGCCGGCCACCCAGTCCGTGCGCGTCTGCGCGCGGGAACCGTTAGTTTTAATCGCTGGGTGGCCGGGTCAAGCCCGGCCATGGAGAACTTGAGCTAGGACGATGCGCGACTACGCCCGGCTGGCCCACCTGCCTATCACGTGACAAACTCTCGCCATGCCTGAATCGCCGGCCGACATCGATACCTTCTCCTATGCCGATCCGGCCGATCCCAGGCTGAAGCGCTTCTTCATCCGCTTGATCGAGCGCATCACCGGCCAGCCGCACCTGAAATTTCTCTACGAAGACAATCGTGCCAACCCGGTGCCAGGCGAAAGTTTCTGGTCCGCGGCCATCCGCCGCCTCGAACTCAAGCTCGTGTTCAACGAGGCGGCGCTGCTGACCTGGCCGAAGACCGGGCCGCTCGTCATCGTCGCCAATCATCCTTTCGGCGTGCTCGACGGCGTCATCGCCTGCGAGATAGTGAGCCGCGTACGCGAGGATTTCCGCGTTTTGACCAACGCAGTGCTGCTGCGCGCCGACGAGGTGAAGGAATTTCTCCTCCCCGTCGATTTCGCCGAGACCGAAGAGGCCTTGAAAACCAATCTGCGCACGCGCGCCGAAGCCAAGGCGCATCTGTTGCAGGGCGGTTGCCTCGTCGTGTTTCCGGCCGGCGGGGTGTCGACCACGCCGACCATCTGGCACAAGCGCGCCATCGACACGGAGTGGAAGAATTTCACCGCACGGCTGATCAGCCAGGCCAAGGCTCCGGTGGCGCCCGTCTATTTCGCCGGCCAGAACAGCCGCCTCTTCCAGGTGGCGAGCCATATCAGCATGACCTTGCGCCTGTCCCTACTCTTCAAGGAAGTGCACGACCGCATCGGCGGCGAGATTCATCTGCGTCTCGGCGATCTAGTTCCCTATGAACGCCTCGCCGGCATCAATGACCGGCAATCGGTGATGGACCTGCTCAAGAACATCACCTACTCGCTCGGTGAAACCGTGCCGACGAAACCGCCGCGCACCCGCCGGCGGAAAAAGCTGAAAACGCAGGTCTCGCCATGAGCCCGCGACCGCGTGTCGGCCTGTTCGTGACCTGCCTCGTCGATCTGGTGCGCCCGCAAGTCGGCTTTGCCGCCGTCAAGCTGCTTGAACAGGCGGGTTGCGACGTCGAGGTGCCGGCGACGCAGACCTGCTGCGGCCAGCCGGCATGGAACGCCGGCGCCGACAAGGACGCGAACGCCATCGCGCGGCAGGTGATCGCGGCCTTCGAAGATTTCGACTTCGTCGTGGCGCCGTCGGGTTCCTGCGCCGGCATGATCAAGCGGCACTATCCCGAAGTGTTTGCGAATGATCCGGCCTGGCTCGCGCGAGCGCGCGCGCTGGCGGCGAAGACGCATGAGCTGATGTCGTTCCTCGTCAAGGTGCGCGGTATCAGCGCCGTGCCGGCGCAGTTCGCCAAGAAGGTCTGCTACCACGATTCCTGCTCCGCCTTGCGCGAGATGGGTGTGAAGGGCGAACCGCGTGCGCTGCTCGGCACGGTCGCCGGCCTCTCGCTGCACGAAATGGCGCAGCCGGAAATCTGCTGCGGCTTCGGCGGCCTCTTCAGCGTGAAATATCCCGAGATCTCCGAACGCATGGCGGACGACAAGCTGTCCGACGCCGGCACCACGGGGGCGACAGCGCTGCTCGGCGGCGATCTCGGCTGTCTTCTGCATCTCGCCGGACGCCTCAAGCGGCAGGGCACGCCGCTGGAAGTGCGCCACGCCGCCGAGGTGCTGGCCGACATGGGCGACGAACCGGCGCTGGGCGAACCGTGAACCAGGATCCGCGCGAATTTCCCAAGGCCGCGCGCGAGGCGCTGCACGATCCGCTGTTGCGTCCGGCCCTGGCGCGCATGAAGACGCATTTCGGCGCCGGTCGCGCCATCGCGGTGCAGCGCTATGGCGATTTCGAGGCGTTGCGCGAAGCCGGCCGCGACATCCGCGATTATGCCATCACTCACCTCGACGCGCTGCTCGAAACTTTCGAAGCCAGCGTGAACGCGCGCGGCGGAAGCGTGCACTGGGCCCGCGATTCCGCCGAGGCATGCCAAGCGGTGCTCGACATCCTGCGCGCCGCCGGCGCCAGGACCGTCACCAAGGGCAAGTCGATGGTGACCGAGGAGATCGCGCTCAACCCTTTCCTCGAGGCCAACGGTATCGTGCCGATCGAAACCGATCTTGGCGAATATATCGTTCAGCTGCGGCACGAACCGCCGAGCCACCTGATCGCGCCCGCGTTTCATCTGAGCAAGGAACAGGTCGCCGAGTCGTTTCGCGCCGCTCATACCGAACTTGATCCCAACCGCTCGCTCGTCGAACGCAACACGCTGGTGCAGGAGGCGCGCCAGGTGCTGCGCCGCAAGTTCGAGGATGCCGATGCCGGCATCACCGGCGCCAACTTCCTGAGCGCGGCGGAAGGCGCCGCGATCATCGTCACCAACGAAGGCAACGGCGATCTGACGCGCCTTTTGCCCAAAACCCATATCGTCATCACAGGCATCGAGAAGGTTGTCGCCGACATGAAGGATGTGTCGGTACTCCTGCGGCTGCTGCCGCGTTCGGCGACCGGACAGCCGATCTCGACCTATGTCAGCATCATGGCCGGCCCTCGCGGCGCCGACGAGGACGACGGACCCCGGAACTTTCACGTCGTGCTCGTCGACAATGGCCGCAGCAAGCTGATCGGCACCGAGGCGCAGGACGTGCTGCGCTGCATCCGCTGCAGCGCCTGCATCAATCACTGCCCGATTTATGGCGCGATAGGCGGCCATGCCTATGGCGCGACCTATATGGGTCCGATTGGCGCCGCCCTTAATCCCGGCATGACGAGTGTGGCGGAAACCGGTCATCACGCCAACGCGTCGACCTTTTGCGGGCGTTGCGCCGAAGTCTGTCCCGTGATGATTCCGCTGCCCAAGATCATGCGCCACTGGCGCGCGACGGAGTATGCGCAAGGCTTGCCGCCCCGATCTGTCGTGCTGGGCCTTGGCGTGTGGGCGTTCGCGGC
>Ga0157379_10006443_pt1 | contig 10113 bp, 12 predicted proteins | sample S25metaG_FD_121802 | JGI IMG/M metagenome (GOLD analysis project Ga0157379, IMG submission 121802) | Switchgrass rhizosphere microbial communities from Kellogg Biological Station, Michigan, USA - S2-5 metaG | ecosystem: Host-associated > Plants > Roots > Rhizosphere > Soil | place: USA...
CAAAATCACCGTCATCCACTTCTAGACCCAAGACACCATCTTCAGGCTTGTTTGCCCCGACGGCCGCCTCCCTCGCCCGTGCAAGAGCGGCAGCTCCTCCCCCTCCCCCCGCTGATAAACCAATTCGGAAGATTACCACTGATCTCTCCAAACCTACTGCGGCCTCTGCCTCGAAGGTGCGGGCACCCCCAACAACAACTACGCCTGCGAAGGTCACGAAGCCTCCCACAACCAAGTCAGCTACTCCCAAATCTACAGCAAAACCCGCCATCAAGAGCTCAACTCCGAGAACGGTGGCCGCCAAAGCCCCTATTACAGCCAAAGGAACGCCTGTTAAGAAAGCTGTCGCTCCAGCTACCATCAAGAATGGAAGCGTGTCCAAGGCTGCTAGGACTCCTTCTACCATCCCATCCACTACCGACCAATCCTCTGCCGTAGCGTCGCAGGAGCCGGCTCCAGCGCAAGATTTGGCACAGCAACACGTGGAGATGGAGACTGAGGAAGCGCACGATGTACAAGCTGACGATGTCCCCGTCGAAAGCTATGACGAGGACTTCCCTGTTGGTACTCACGATGGAGAGGAGGAGGAAGTTGTCCAGGAGGAAGCTGTGCATGACGAGCCCGAAGATCACGAAGACGTAGTGTCTAGAAGCGAGTCTCCCAAAGATGAACCAACGGCCGATCTTCCCCGTGAAGTGGATGGTGCTGATGAGGAGGATGGCGTTCATGTTGATGATGTCCCAACATCTCAGGATGGACCCCCGTCGGAACACGAGGAGACACCCTCGAAGAGTGCGCCACGTCCCGTTGGGGACGATTTAGAAGACCTTGTGAACATGCTAGAAGCTGTTCCCAACATCCACAGGCCAACCACAGAAACATCGACATCGAGTGCTCCCCGTGCTGCTTCAGATGCAGGAGAAATACCTGATGAATACTGACGAACTCAATCTGAACCTTTATGCTTTCGTTTGCTTTCTCACTTTCGACTTGCTCATCACTCACAACTTTACCTTCGTTCTGAATATCACCCTCTTACAAACTAGTAAGCTCAACTCCTCATATTTTGGACTTCGGGAGTTCGATTGACATCGCTGTATCTAGTTTCACTTTCGACTGGCGATCGATATCACAAATTAAAGAAGTACCCTAGATACCCACTTTATCCTTTGTCCACATTAAAGAATCTTACAATTTTTATACCAAATATACATAAGTAACTGAGAAAAAGACCTGAGCAAAGTTGTCAATTTCAATTGAGGTGTTAGTGCCACTCTTGGGTCAGGGATAATTTTAGTACGATCAACACATGCTACTTTTAGCGAGGACCAACATGTCCAACTGAGCCACTTCATTCAGGCTTTCGTAGCAACATCTTCCAGCAGCCCATTTCTTCTGAATCTCCCAGTTTTTCCTTCAAGCGGAAGTACCATGCCCTCTTTCGCGGATCCAGAGCTGTATTTGCCTGACGTTCACGAGTGTCCTTCTGAAGAGATATTCACTTCTACGAAGATATTTCCTGTAGTCCATGCCATAAAGGAAGATGTGATCGTAAGTTCCAGTTCATAGCCTTCCAAACAAGCACTAAGTTATCCTATAGGAAAATATAGGTATGTTTACTTTGCACCTAATGCAGGAGTCTCATGAATCTGAATTTCGGAATAGACTCTGCGTTGTCCTGGGAGTGAGTGTTTCAAGCTTCATTCTGTTCACAAGTTAATCTCATTTTCAGGCAATTGACAGCCTCAGATGTTAACTTCGCAATACTTCGCCCGTTGGTGATGAAGTACGCCGCCCTCCACAATCTTGCTATCGTCTATTCCTGTCTCGTAGTCCGATCCCATTTTCTCCGGCTCTCAGATGAAAATCTTGCACATTCCAATCTGAATAATTCGAGGGCAATGCTTTGCGAGCTGCTTGCTATCAAATTTCTCCGCCACTTCGCCAGCAATCATATCCAATTGGTGGCCGTTCTTACACATAGTTGGAACCCTCTTGCTGGAGCTCCGGCCCAGACTGTCGACCAGATCAAGAAAGTTTTGTCCATGAAGATCTCTGATGAACTTAATGAATCCTCCAGCGCACTCGAGGTATGACTCTGAATCAATATAAAATCAATGGTCTCTCACTGATCCATGGTTGAATAGATGGCCATTTCAACGAATTCGAAGATATTTCTATCAACCCCTCTCACCCAGACGGTTATAAACGATATTTATACAGGTTATTAATGAAGGATCTCAACTTTTTGGACCTTTCTGACTTATTCTCAAGGCCGCATTGTCTTTACCACTGTCTCCAATCATTCCCTTGTCGCAGATAACTATAAACAGAGGCAGATAGAAATTTATGACGTGCGAGAAGCACCTTTTTTGGACCACTATCGGTACGAGGATATTGCTCTCTTACCGTTCTAAAATCTTATCATTTGGCAGCCTTCGCGTTCCTAAATACGGAGTGATTCTGGAAATGGTCAATTTCACGTTCCTGCTTTTATTCTTTGTTCTGTGTCTATCCCGTGCGTCTGATATTATTCAAGCAACCAGCCGATGTTTAATTTTCACGTCTATTTCTAGAAAAAGATATCAAGACATTTACGATCTGGGAACAGATGTTTATTCTCTTTTATACGGGTTTCGTTCTTGAGGAATATACAGCATCCGTTGAACATGGATGGCGAAGTATGTGATTGAATTGAATTTTCTTTATCGTTCTGACCTTTTTAGTTTATATGGCCAATGTTCGTCATACGTAATGTTTCTGAACCCATATTCACTGAACTCCTTTTAGATGTGGAATGTCTTTGATGTTGGTACTTGTTTCATCACCGGTCTCTTTATCACACTAATATTATACCCGAAATACAGACTTCATTCATCGTTGTAGGGCTTGTGTACCTCATATTTCGTATAAAAGGCTTGTCGCAAAATGATGGTTGGTGATGGCGTTGCATTCGAAAGCTTTCACTCTTCTGACTAAATTGACTCTGCAGAATGGTCTAGTGAATTTGCCTTCGATGTTCTGTAAGTGACAGAAACCTCCCTGGCGAATCCTATTCAAGTCGATCCTCTTCCAGTGCCTGCGGTGCCTGCGTCTTATTCCCTCGGTGAAGGTGTTTTTCTCTGTAATGCCTGACTTCCCTTCTAACCACCGGACCTTACAGTCTCGCATTCTTCGTTGTATCAAACAACGTGGTCGTCCTGTAAGGCCCTCATCTTATATGGTTTTATTCGACTCTGATTTCTATGCATTAATCCTAGAGCCTTGCGTGGCATGATTGTAAGTCAAATCATCATAAACGCCGACCGATTACCTTTATCTCTGCAGGCGGAATTCGTATTCTTCATGACCATAGCTGCGATTTGCTTCAGTGGCCTTCTTTTCACGTTATGGGAACTTGCTCAGCTTAATCCGGACAGTAACTGGACCGTAAAATCTATTGCTTGGCTCATGACCCAAGTGTGGTTTGGTATGTACAATGGATCTATGCGCCCGGCTCGATCTGACGAAATTCTAGGCAATACATTTTTGACGTTCCAGCAGGCCGAGAGTTTCCATCCCTTATTCGTGAGTTCCCTACATTTTTGTATGTTCATTAATCCGGTAACATGCAGCTTAATCTCTATAGGGCCCAATTCTAATGGTCATGTTTGCGGCACTTTCGAGTACACTACTGCTTACCAGTACGTCTTAACGCGCTTCCGAAGACAGTCATATACATGACCATATTGTCAAGTTTTAATATCCATTTTGTCTAATACCTTTGCGAGAATCAATGAAGTGAGTGGACCATCTTCATTAGGCTTTGCCAGTATATCTGATATCCGCTGATAAGAATGCAACCGAAGAGGTAAATTCAAAGACTTTTACAATCCATATGATGCCTGATGGTGTAATTTAGTATCTCTTTCAATTCGCCCTTTCAACAATTGAGGGGTAAGTAGAAATACATCCGTATGCCCCAACCTAACTTATGGTCATTCCAGTGTTAAATCGGACGCCTTATTTTCTTATCACCCGCCCTTTAATCTGTTAGCCTACGCAACTCTGGCGCCCCTGAGCTGCTTTGTGTCCCCAAGAACATTGCATACCATCAATGTTTTCTTGATTCGGGTTACGGTAAACAACAATATCCATCATTTGACCACACGCTAATGTGTTTTGTATCAGTCCTTTCCGATATTAGTGATAATTGCAATATACGAACGCTACATCACAGATGGACCAAACATCCGCAAGAAGTCTTCTCATGCTGCCCATTCACTGGTTAATAGGTTAATATTTACTTTGCTGCATCCCCTCTTGGAAATTTTCATCTTTCTCCTCCAGTCTGCATCGAAGGGTAAAAAATACAGCCATCTTGGAAGCTATTGTCGGAAGAAGGACGAATGATCTACATGAAGCGTTATTCGTTGTTGAAACAGGAGATATGCCATTATTTGAGGATAATGACGATGAGGATTTTATCGGATTACGACAGTTTCCTTCAAGAGAAAGCCTTGGGAAGCGTCGTGCCGCTCGAATTTCCTACCTTAGTCAAGCTACCCGAAGTAATCCTACCTCTCCTAAACACACTCCGAAAGCTCTCCCGTCCTCGCCCCCGCAATCCCGCTCCCCTAGCAGGCAGACACGTAGAGGACCTGAAGCCGATGCACCTGCGAGTCCACTTGCTAAGATGTATTCTCGGCGACCTGTAAGCATGGTTGATGTTCGGGAGGGAGAAGAACACTCCATGCAGGAGGTTTTAGCCGGTCTCCGTAAAGTCGAGCATGTAATGGAGAGTATCAACGACTTACCTGTTGGTCGATTACGTGCAGAGATTAAGGACCTTCAGGTGAGTTCTTGTCTGAATGGTTATTCTTTCCCCTAACAGACGAGGGATACTTTGTAGGAGCGACAGACGCGAATAGAAAGCCTTTTACTGACACTGACCAGAGGTATGCGGGGGGAGAATTCAGTATCCCGCAGCGCTACCCAGACTTTCAGTTGAAGTGGCTCCGGAAGGCATATATGAAATACTGAAAGCATCCTTGTACAATGAAAGTTTGGATTTACATATATTACAGTGGTTGATTTGTAGTTAACTCTAGTAAATATCTGCAGCAAATCCAGGACACGCTGATGAAACTGAAGGTAATCGGGGAGGGACTTCACCTTCAGCCTCCTCCCAGTTCTCGTATAATCTGTTGGGTCAACTGCGCCTTGGATACGAAGTCGATTATCCCATAAATGAGTATATTGATCGATGTTGGTACTCGTAAGCAATTGATAGGAGGAGACAAGGACGAACGCCAACGTATTACAGATCCGTACCTTCTATCCTGGTATAAGGAAAGGACACCCCATGCTTCTGTTCCCGAACCGTGTCCTCTTGTAACTGCTCACTTTACGTATGCTTTGGCACAAGTCAACACAGTTTTTCTGACAACGCCTTTATAGGCCCAAATTCACGTCTCTCAGCCCAAACTTGCCATTCAGGCCACGCATTGCAGGATGTGAAGAACGCGACAAGAACGCGAATGGGAAGATCCTATCGGAACGCGTCGAGTTCATACTTTTATGTCCGGCATGCTATTTCTCTGGGCTCTGTACGCTCTATACATTATTCTTAACTAGATCACATGGGTTTGGACTTTTTCGAAGAAGCGCAAAGTAACTCCTTTGGCCGAAACGACGGAAGGTGTATCGCTCGAGGTGGAATAGGTGGGAACAGAGCGGGTACGGTGATAGAGTCGATCATATGCGCCCCTCAATGCGACTATCCTTTATTGATTTGTGACATTTCTCCTCAGGACGGATGTTGGAAGCTGAAGCGTGGAGCGGAGCGGGACAAGAGTCGCAACGAGATAATGGGACTCTGAGAAAGAGAGGCGTCGCAAAGGGTGGCCAAGGTTCTCTCCCTCTGAGTTGCCACGTAATCTTCGTCCTGTCTTCTTTATGGTCCTCTTTAAAAATCCATTCGTAAGGCTGCCTTTCGTATGCTTCTGTAATATCCCACGCCTATTCAGGTCTAGGGTGGATGCTCCAAGGCTCACCATTAACCACACCTACCATTGTATCTACCGCAAAGGAGGGGAGGGGAGGGAGTGAGCCACTGGACTGATAATAAGGATAGGGTATTTCCATAGGAGTTCTGGAGTTGTGACGCCTCTTGGAAGACAAGAGAAAAGAGCTATCCACGAGGTTTGCATAATGTATTGTGATAGTACCCCCCACAATGCCTAGGTTGGGGAATAACACAAGTCTAGTCACATGCGTTCCGGTAGAGTAGGATAATAGATTATTAAGCCAAAATTTCAGCCCAATGTTCTCATTTCCATCGAGCTCCCTTTTCCCCCAAAATATTGACGACAGAGGTGAGAGTCTACTCTTAGATGCGCGGAAAAGGTGGGAGACCAATCGAATGTAAGGGGCATGACTGAATAAATTCCAGGAGGGAGCAAAGATTTCGAGATACTCCCCAGAAGCGATTTCAAAGGTGTGTATGCGACCCAATCGAGACTTGAAGTACCTTAAAACCTCCGCTCTTTTTCCAGAGATAAACCCAATACACACGGGCTGATGCAAAGAATAGCTGAGAAACTTGGGAAGTGATTTGGAAGGATCGAACGATTCCTGCCGTCTTCCGTTGGAACGACCAATCTGAGCGAATAATACGGGGATCCCCAGTGCCACCGCACGCCAATCTCGACAATCTCTGAAAATAAGAATACTCCGCTATCGAGTTCAGTATCTTGTAGTAGGGGAGTAAATGGGTCTGTGTGGTCACCGAACGAGAGGGATGTGGAAGCAGGAGAAAAGAAATGTGATCAACTATCTCCTGATGAAGAGCGTTAATCGGGTGATGCTTTGGTAGATCTGCTTTGTTTGCTGAAATGGAGAGCAGATGCTGTCCTTGAACGGTTGGCGCACGATCCAGAAGTTCGTAGCTCTGATCTATGTCAAATATTAGTATGAGCGTAATACCAACTTGAATTCATGAGTCGCTTGCGGAGGCTCGCTTTGCTCGAATTGACATGAAGACAATGTGTGTGGATCCGAATTCTATACTTATTGTGTGAGTAGTTCGAATCTGCTTTATAGTGGCACTTCGGGAACTAGGGAGGAAAAATTCGAGGCTTACCTGGAAGAATCGAAGACCGCAATTTAGACTGAGATTCTCTCTAAGGATGGCGAATGAAATAAATCGAGAGAATAGCAGCACACGAAGAACCAATCGTAAGACCTTTCGTTAGTGCCTGATTGATGCTTGGTTAAATTTATGTAAGGAATTGAGGCTGCATAAGTGAAATAGATTTCCTACAGTTTCCAAGAGCTCCTGCGCAATGGTCGAAGAAGGTAAGTCCGTCTGTGGTACATTCGCTATCCAGTCAACGGACCCGGATAGAGTCATTGGACGCAGGTAGGAGTAACACGCGCGCCAACGGGTACTCAGGCGCTCAAATTTTCTGATTTTGTTATAATACTATGTGGAGGAAAGTTTAGAAAAACCTAACCATTTTAGCCAAAATATGGAGAATAATTTATCCTTTGCCTTCTTTTTGTTCCCACTAGCGATAGAGAGGGTCCGAGGTTCGACCAGAATCATTTTACACACAACTGGCGGGGTTGCATAGTTGGAGAGGCTCTCTTTATGGATTTTCTTTTGAAATTACTCTTACCTGTTTAATCTAGAGGAATACAGTAAAACTTGGGGAAATATTTTATTCTGTCGAGATTTCACTGTTGGGGACGCAAGTTCTTAGATGGACGAGGAGCTAGTTTAGAAGATTATAAAAGGGAAAAGTATCAGTATATTGCATGTCGCAATTTCTGTGATATCTAGACTTGAAATAATTCAGGTCAGCGATCCATCTTCAAAGGGTGTAATTGCTGCAGACTCCCGACAGTCCTCTCCCCCTCTTCCCTTCCAGGTTTATATTCAACCCCTCCCACTTGACGCAATTAATCTATTCTATAAAGGTTTAGAGCAAGGGCGCCATGACATCATATCCTCAGTAAAGTTCAATAACTACTGGCGTGTCCTGGTATAGCGGATGCGGCAGGTATGTGATGGAGGCGTTTTACGCTTTCATCTACACAAAACAAGAGTTAATAAATAGACCTATCTCAATGACGTCTCAACCTCAAATACTACGAGGTCCGGGGTGAGGAACACGGAGTGGAGCGATATATTATAAATTACGGGGCACGGTACACGAGGGACCAATCAGAGAGGAACGGGGATCATCACGGTGAAACGGAGTAAATTCAAATTTATTTTGTTGTCCCGCTTATGATAGTTCCTAGTGGTTGGGAGCTGCCATGGATTAATTTTCTCTCTTACGTACAGAGATGAGGATGGGAGTTTATATCGGGAAGACGAAAAATAAAATAATCACTCGTGCTCAGGTGCAGTGCCTGTTACCAATATAAATTTCCAAAAAAACAAACAAACAAAGGACCGTTCTAATAGTATACTCGCTACATAACAGATTGTGGCATTACAACGACAAAATACAATAATAATTGCGGGGAAGGAGATGATCTGAAAGGGGCAGGTATGTGATGTGATGCAATGTTATGGGTATCCTCGGGCTTGAAATATATGCAGAGCAGATGGAAAGCAGGATAACGATGAGGTCAGAGTCAGGTCGTCCAAGTCAAAGTCCGACGTAGATATGGATTACGAAAGTCCGGGAGTCGTAGTGCAAAGTGACAGTCCAGGGACAGGGGTTAGGGGAGACGCGTTCGATGTTCGTTACGAGAATCGAAGTGGACGATCAATTACGGGATATAAGCCACGAGGAGTCCTCGTCCCCTTTCCTCGGCGAAACATGTCAACCTTCAAACTCGAAATACAACCAAGCTCGGCACGGATGTTACCCAACAGCTCCACCAAACCCATCAAAATACATCTTAACATGCGCATTAACGAGTCGTTCTGCCTCGTCCTCGTTAATTTTGACGTTTTTGATTTTACGGCGCTGCGAAAGTAAAATATAATCAGTTACGCGTAACAAGGAAATGAGGAAATGCAAGTAGAAGAGAATGAATGGAATGGGGTGGGTACGTACGATAGCAAAAGCAGCACCACGCTGGACCCAACCGAAGAGTTCCTTGAATTCGGGATGTTCTTTGGGCATGCCGCGGGTGGCGAGGATTTTGACAGCTTGTTTCTTGATGAGCTGGGGAGGGGGGGTAAATCATACAGGATTAGGATGACGGGAAGCAGAGAGACATACAGTTTTATTCGCAGTTTCCATCTCATTAGCTGGCTCCCGATTACTCTGACTTTGACTTGCACTCTGGCTCTGGCTTGGCCCTGACACTCTAAACACATCCTCATCATCTCCACCCTCCTTCGCTTTTCCCTTTGCTTTATCCTTACTACCCACCATCCCAGGAACTTTAAAGCTAAATCCACCACCACCACCACCCTGACTCGTACTCCTCATCAACATCTGCAACGTCCCAATCCCACCCTTCATCTTTTTCCCTACCGGTCCACCACTTCCGCCCTCCTCTTCATCGCCCTCATCCGTAATCATACGTCTCCGTTTACTCATAGCGCTACTTCTAGGTTGGGCGAGGAATGATATAGGGGGTGGGACGCGGGGTGTGGGGTCGTCGGGACGGGGTTTACGGATGGAGGGTGGGCGGGGAGGGACGACGCGTGCGACGGTCAGGCGGAGGATGGATTTGGGGAGGAGGGTGCCATAGATGAGGAGGTCGGATTCGTCTGGGCCATCTGGGGGTGTTGGTGTTAGTGTTAGGAACACGAGGGTAGAGATGGTAGAGACATACGTCCATCGCCTAGACCTATTCGGATGGCAGACTCGGTATGGTTTGTGTTATCATTGATGGTGTTCATACACAGAACGTTTTCGAAGAATGACTTTGCGATGATGGAGCGAGGGTGGATGTACCTAGGAATCGAATCCGAATCAGCGGGTGTGAAGCACCATGAGAGATGGATACAGACATGGATATATCACGTGCAGGTTCATGATGTACTTCAGAGAGTTTAACTATAGATATGAAGCGCAATGAGGGCCTTCCTCGCATGGATTCGAGTGCCAAAGCTGCTGGAGAGTCGAGGAGAGTAGAAGGTGAGGATGGCGGGACATGTGC
>Ga0157379_10006449_pt1 | contig 10112 bp, 13 predicted proteins | sample S25metaG_FD_121802 | JGI IMG/M metagenome (GOLD analysis project Ga0157379, IMG submission 121802) | Switchgrass rhizosphere microbial communities from Kellogg Biological Station, Michigan, USA - S2-5 metaG | ecosystem: Host-associated > Plants > Roots > Rhizosphere > Soil | place: USA...
AGATAATTCTCAAGATAATCGACGTAAGACTATGTAATTTGAAACAAACTTATCTCGTTTATCCTTCATCACGTGGGAGATATAACTGCTATCAGTATTCCTCAAGCCATCCTTGTAATCCGATACTACCCATATAAGAAGCTGTCGTTCTCACTCAGGTTCCGCCCATTCTCCCTCCTCTTTCGACCCCGTCTCTATTCAACAATGTCCGCAAAGTCCCTCTCCACTAACTTGACTCTTCCCACTGGCACCAAGCTTGTCGTCCCAACAGGCTTGTACATCAATGGACGCTTTGTGCCTAGCTCTGACGGCGCAGAACAGGACTTGCCGTACGTTATGTCTCTTGGAGATACTGTAGTATACTTATTGAAGAGCCTGTAGAGTCTACAATCCCTATACTGAAGGTGCATCGCGCATATGCTATTTGCAGCCCATTTTTGACCTGATCTCGTGTAGATGTCATCGCGAACGTGACTAGTGGTAAGGGAGTTCGTCTCATGATAGTCTTTCGCTAAAGGACCAATATTAGCTTCTGTGAAGGATATCGATTTGGCCGTCGCTGCTGCAAGGGAAGCGTTCAAGACGACCTGGGGAAAGAATGCTGCTCCCACCGAACGTGCTCGGCTCCTCAACCGTTTGGCAGATTTGATGGAGAGAGATCAGCAGGTCCTCGCTGAGCTTGAGTCCTATAATAGCGGGAAACCTCTTCGATTTGCACGGTGAGGGCATCGATAATCGTCTATTTGCGACTGGCGATCTTATCCTAAACTTAGGGATTCCGATATAGGTGATTCGATCGCATGCTTGCGCTATTATGGTGAGTCTCGATCGCAGCTCCCAACGTCCTCAACTGATATATGCGCCTGGATTAGCTGGTTTTGCCGACAAGATCCAGGGAAAGGTGTGTAGTCGGCAAAATGTCTCGACTTAGCTGTTTACGAATATTTTTCGAAAGACAATTGAGGTCAATGACAAGAGCAAGTTTGTTTTCACAAAGCATGAGCCGATTGGTGTGTGTGGTCAGATGTGAGCGAGGCTTATAAGCGATTCCGGGGTCGGTTTGACAATCTTACAGTATTCCATGGAATTATCCCATCAATATGTGGTAAGGAGGATGTTTATCTCTCATGAGTTCTACTCAATCCTCTTATGAAGGTCGTGGAAGGTCGCTCCAGCTCTCGCTGTTGGATGCACAATTGTCATGAAACCCGCCGAGAATACACCTTTGACCGCCCTGGTAAGAATGCGAACCAATTCCGTCCATATATAAGGCTAATTATCATTTGGTCAGAAACTCTGTGAACTTATAGAGGAGGCTGGGTACTTTCCACTACGCTTAAATCCGGGTCTTCCTCGCTCATCCAGCTTACAGTTTCCCTGCTGGTGTCTACAACTGCGTGCCCTCATTGGGAAGCGTGGGCGGCGCAGCGTTGTCTTCTCATCCAGGTGTCGACAAGGTAAATTTCTGGCGCGATTATCCTCTCTTTTACTCATAGTGTTTAGGTCGCGTTCACTGGTTCGACCTTCACCGGAAGAAAGATCCTCGAGGCTGCAGCCAAGAGCAATTTGAAAAAGGTAGGTCTCAAATACATCAATATATTTTGTGAAGTTAATTTCATAACAGGTATCCCTTGAACTTGGTGGAAAATCACCCCATCTTATCTTTGAGTCTGCCGATCTGGAGCAAGGTCCATCTATCCTTTGCGGAAACTAAAAGAAACTAAGTCTTTCGTCTCCAGCTGCCCATTGGGCCATCTTTGGAATTACATGGAATAGGTCAGCCCTCTCTCATTGTTCTTAAACTAGCCTTCTGTCCCCTAAACGTTTCCTCAATAGCGGACAAGACTGCACAGCCGGATCCCGAGTTTACGTCCAAGATTCCATATACGACAAGTTCATTGCGTTACTAGTCGCTAAAGCAAAAGAATTCGTCGTTGGTGATCCTTTCGATGAGAAGACTGCTGGAGGACCCGTTATTTCCAAGGTCCAATATGACCGTGTTTGGAGTTATATTGAGGCTGGTAAGAAGGAGGGCGCGAAGGTTGTCGTGGGAGGTGAGAAGAGGAAGACGAAGGGATACTTTGTTGATCCTACGAGTACGTGTTCATTTTGTCTCTTTGACTAGATTTGAGCTCAAGACTTCTGTTAGTCTTTACCGAAATTACACCGGACATGAAGATCGTGAGTTATGAGTATGGCTATTCTAGTGCAATAAACTGACATTAACGATAGGTCAAAGAGGAGGTACGCGCATGATACAGATCTGTCAACGTTTTTCTGACAACAGGATAGATTTTCGGTCCCGTTCTCAGTGTTGGCCGATTCAAGACGGAGGAGGTGCGTAAAATATTACTAGATATCCTCCCGCTGCTACTGACGATAGATAATCTTTTAAGGAAGCTATAAAGTTAGCAAACGACACCACCTACGGTCTGGCTGCAGGCCTTCATTCTAGCGATGCGTCGCAATGTCTCCGTGTCTCTGGGGTATGTCAACACTGAAAGCTGCTTTGATAAACAAACTCACGAATTCTCTAGGAACTCCAAGCCGGAACAGTTTGGATCAATACCTACAATATCTTGCATAACAATGTCCCATTCGGAGGATTCAAACAGAGTGGTATCGGAAGGGAATTGGGCGAATATGCTTTGGCGGAGTATACGAGTGTGAAAGCGGTCCACTGGAATTTTGGAGAGAAATTGGATTGGCCATTGTAAGTTTCGACCGGCCTCCAATTTTGAAATGTACTTGTATGAAACAAAGAACAAATAAACAATTTCTGAACATTTGAGGCCAAAGACGGATATTGCTTACGTAAGTCAACGTATCACGACATAACATCTGCCTTCCCGAAACAACTCTCCGCTCTGTATCAATGTCCTTACTAGCTCGCTCTCCCATCCTCCGCCAGGGTCTTACCCATGGTCGCATTTCTGCCGTTAGGCACGTTCATATCGAGAACACAGTAGGAAACGTAGGTGTTTGTTTTGTTGGATTCGCGTCATGGAGACTTATATCCGGTTCTGTAGAACATGCCTTTCAAATACCAGGGCCGCCCCAAGGCTTTTGCTTTCAAGGTATAATATCTCACTAATATTAGGAAAGTCGTTATTTATCTATGGCACCAAAGCTCTCAGCTTTCCTCCTTACCGGTTTCTCCATCCCCTTCCTCGCCGCCTTCTACCAACTGTATGATTCTTCCGCTTTCTTTGAGACTCCGATCCTAACATATTATTCCAGGCGCAAATCGTCCGCAGCTGAATAAATCAATAGACCACTTCAGAGAGTATGATTCGACGCCATGGATAGACTATCATTGGTACAAGAAATATCGGAATAGAGTCTAAAGTGAGCTACAAGCATGACACATTGCAAAAACATCAAGAATACAATCAGATCAGAGCAACCAGAGAGATATGAAAGAAAAATGGCGTCAAGATATCAAGTTTCTTCTACTTTTCCGTCGGCAGCAAGTGGTCCTAGGGCCAGTTCTTCTACAAGTTTCATTTCCGCGTCATTATCCGCATCGGCCTCTTCAAACTCTAGCATAATGTTCTTTGGGGCCTTCTTTGCCGCCTTCTTGGCATCGTTCTGAGCTCTGCAGGAACATGTTCGGTCCATGAAGCCAGCATCTCCTTCAAGCGCATCCAACGCGAAGAACGATGCCTTTCGAGCGGCAAATTGGGCACTTGGGTCTTCTCCACGAGCAAGGATAATATCGTGACAGATTACTGCATCGATTTTGTTAGATTGACTGCACCGCTGATGTTCATCACTACATACCGTCACAAATGGCCAACCCAGGCTTCTCTGGGTCTGTGGATTTGTCGATCTCGAATTCTTGACAACCTCTCGACTGGAACAACTCGAAAAGAATTTTCGTCGGGTGATGAGAAAGGGTCTTCAGAGTAATATGTCTATCGAAGAAAGGCTTGAGGATGGCGTCGAAGAATGCTTCCACTCCTTCAGGCGAGAAGTTATCCGAAACGTATATCGCGCCCATCACGGATTCTATAACGTCGGATAACACCTGAGAGAGATCCATGTCAGAGTTGCTTTAATTTATCATTGGTGAACTTGCCTTGGGTTGCTCAATATCGACCCAGTACTGTCCTGGCATCCTGCCCTCATTCTCCGCTTGTATCTCATCTGCTCGTCGGGCATTCTCTAACAGTTCTGAATATGCTTGGATACTCTTGGCAATAAGATCGGATTCGAAGAGAAGAAATCTGTGGATGCCAGAGTAGACGCAAACGGCAGCCAGAGTAGAGTTCGACACCATTGCTCCCTATAAAGGTTACCAGGTCAGTAGACATTGGGACCGCCGTTTAGAATAAAGCTACCTTTAGCAAGGTCAGAGCTCCTGGGTTGAGCTGACCATCCCTATTGAAGATGTATCGGATAACAACTGGATAATAAGTGTCAGAGAATGCTGGATACGTTTAAAAGTGACGCACGGAAATCAAGAATGGCATCACCAATAAACTCTAGTCGTTCATAAGATGTAGTTTCATGACCTTGGATAGATACATGTGTCTACAAACAAGAGTTAGCTTCGTCTATAAAAAGAATCAAAATTCGATCCACCAAAGCCTGCGCAAGTAAATGAGGTCTCTTGAAAGAATGTCCAATGGCGCTTTCGATATGCTCCACAGTGCCTTCCTTCAAAGGTGCGGAAACATCTGGAGGCGGCGCAAGAGTCTTCCTCGCGAAATCTGTCCAACGATCTATGTGCGGAACGGGAATGTTCATAGCCTTCGTGACACGCAAAGCTAGTTCTCTTCCGGCCGTTATGTATGCTGCACCGATGATGGCTTCTGCTACATCTGCGACACCCTGCAGAGCCAACATCAAGAGAGGGGATTTGATATTTGAGAGATATCTTACCTTGTCTCCGAGGAACTGCACGTTCGCGTCTTCTTGTCCCCGTTTCCCCTTCTTTCCACCATAAGGCTTCTTTCCCTCTTCAGGCGCATCCTGAGCCATCTTCTCAGCAGCAGCATCTTCAGCCTTGGAGTGCTGCGCCGTCTTCGACGGAGATGATGAGGCAACATCGGCATTGGTACTAGAGGTACCCGGCTTATTTGCCAGAGATTCAGAAACAGGAGCATTCTCTGAAATTTTCGGCGTTTCACCACCTTCCATCTCGACGTCCTCTCCACCCTCTCCTTCTTCTGTGATCACTGGCCTAGGAGGTCTGAACACCCTGTAATTAGGCGGCTGCCAGGCCTTGGACGTGAAAGGTTTCGACTGGATATATTGTGGTAGACCACCGCGATCAGCGTTCTTCAATAATGACCGGTTACTGATGATACGTTGTCGAGCGATGTGGAGGGCTCCTTCGTGTAGCGTCGGGTTCGTAACGAAAAGATAGATGGAGGATAAATATTTGAGATAGGCATCACCTGGAGAACAATTTAGATAATTGGCAGGTGTAGGCTCAATGTCCGCGTACCAAGTAACTCTAGACGTTCATAGTCGAATTCTACGCTGACAGAAGGGGCTGAGATGGCGGTATGTAGAAGTTTCTCTCGTACACTATGATCAAAGAACTTGGCATTAAGCTCCTTGACAAGAAGTATATCATCTAATCGGCGGGTAATGGATGGAAGAAGTAGAGCCGTTCGCATTGTGCTAGCGGGTATCGTTAATTTGCAACATAATTCAGGTATCAAATCTTTTACCGAGCTGTCAGTAAGGAGAGTAATCAAGCGCTTCAATACTCACATTTGGCAGGGTTTTTCTTTGAGGTTGCAAAAGGCCGAAATGTTGGGTTCAAAAGATTGGCAACGAGGGGGACACGGTCGACCTCGATGAGGGGTTGATGGTAGTCTTCAAGACCTTCGAATCCCTTCCTTCGGGCTTTACAGTATTCGACTAGATTTTCGTAATTTTCTTCTCTCTATAAGTCCACAGTTAGGTCAAAAATGATGGGAAAGAATAAGGACACGAACCGGACTATCCACTGGCTTCGACAGCGGACTCAAATCAGATCTCACTTTGATAGCTTCATACCGACGAGTAAACTCCACCCATCGATCCTGAACAACAGCATCTTGAATATCCTCAACAAGGCTCTCAATAGACTCTCTCTTCAGACCAATGACCCAATTCTCAGCAGCAGTCTTGACAAGATCCCAAGGAATATGTCTCGCCACATTCGGGAAATCCCACTTTCCTCTTGGTTTAGTTAGCTCAGTAAACCACGATGAGCTCAGAGGCGCGAAGAAGTACACCATCTCTTCAGGTTTACATATGAACGGCTTATTTGCGACCGTCCGGCTGATTCGTAAAGTGTACTTATGCAAAAGCGACAGTTCCTCTTCATCCGCTTCGAAGGGTGCTCCTTGCTGGAAATATACATTCGCCGGCATACCTGCAAAGAAAATCCTGAAGGTTTCGACGGGAGGTAAAGGCAATCGCGTGAGGATGACAAGCGGCTGATATGGCTGAGGAGGATCATCCACCCTATCAGTGCTGATGACGGTGGGGTATAAACGACCATGGAATACACCTTTGGTGTTAGACCAGAAATCTGGTTTCCGACGAGGATAACAACGCGTTCCGGAGCTTTTCTGTTTTACGAGTGGAGTATCATCGTCTTCTTTGTCACTAATTTCCTCTAACATTGCTGGAGAGACGTACGTCTCACGTTGCTGGCGAACAGAAACGGGTCGCGGTCGAGGGAATAGCCTATGATCTAGATATCCTCCATTGTAAAGTTCTTCGCAAACTTGCAGACACGCAGCTCGTCGAGCGGCAGATTGAGTGGGATACGGTCCACCAGATACACTTGGAATAGGCGATCCAGAGGGTAGAATGACTGTGCATATGTGCATATTGCGTGATCCATGTCCTCGAAGTTGCTGGAATTCGAAGAGAGGCTGTCCAGAGCCCATATCATCATCACCAGAGTCGATGGACGCAGCGAACTTATAAACCACCGTCGTTGCATTGAACGATTGAATCAGTCCACTGGTAGTTGGATCCTTCACAAACGCGTCCGCATCATCATCTTCGTCGTCGCTGTCTGAACGATATGGATCCGAGGTTTCCGTAAGTGTGGCTGGAGGTGGCGAGCTTTCAGGACCTTCAGCCACGGAATCTACCCACCGTTGCATTCGCTTGTCCATTCGTGCAATTTCGGAGAGAACACGGCGATGCACATCGTTACCTCTCTCTGCCATATGAATTAAGTGGCTCTCGCGGCCACGAGTCCTCGCTCTGGAATACGCATACGAGACCTGGCTTTCGAAAATATTAAACCTATGGAAGCCACCCTGTTCAATTCCTTGTTGAGTAGATTACGGAGTGGATATTTACCTGATAACGCAGGAGCAAGCAGGAATCTCCAGATCTTCGGCGAATTTTGTAGCTATCAGCAAGTTAGTCGTCCCTATACGAAAGTCTTCCAAGAGATCTTGCTATAAACGGGCAAAGTGAGTATAATTATTAGGGGGAAAAAAAGCTGAAGTACAGACCTGCGCATGGGGATCGGTGAAAGGACCATGGCCGGTGATGACCTGTGGCCGAATATACCCAACATAATCTCCCAAGACTCGCAGAATATCTAATAATGCATGCGCAACGACCCGACGTTGAACTGAAAAAAACTTTAGCAATTTAAGAACGCACAGTATAATCAGACACTTACCAAAAACTATGCCACGAAATGCTTCACCTTGCGGCTCACAAGCCCTCAATATCTGAATAAGTTTGACCAATTTAGGAGTTACGTTGTAACCACGAGAGGTATAGTCAAGATTCGGCATAGCAAAGATCCAATTCTTGATAGTGCTTTTGACCCTTTCTTGAATCCTCGCTGTCTTCATGAGAGGGTCATTATGTTCATCGTCTTCATCATCAGCATAACCTCCACCAATGGAATCCATTTCACGAAGAGCCTTCCGCCAGACGAGGTCACTTGCACATGATCCAAGCTCGAAGCCACTGCGAAAATGAGTCAGGAAGAAATTCTAACAAAAGAAGAAGGTATTGCATACACATGTTTCGCATCTTTAAACTCTTTTCGAAAGCACTCCATCGAAGGATCGATCTGACGAAGCTGCCTCAACAATGGAGTATCCAGCTTACCCATTCGCAGATGAGGATCATAGAAAATGACCATCTCGTGGGGTCTATCTGGCAATGCAATAACCTGATCTCGCCTTTCATTAGAGACACCGAATATCGTCGCATCGAGCAGTTTTTCCAGTTTCAAAGATCCTACGTCGAAGATGAACTTTGTGTCTGGTTCGGGAGTAATCATGCCAAATATTCGAGGTCTCTCGTCGCGAAGGGCAGAGCGGTAGAATTCGACCATTACACGGGCCATGGGATTCGGATCACCAGCATTCTGAGCATCGTCGAGCACCAAAAGATTTATCTGGGACAGACTTAGCTTTCCCGAAATGAGAGACTCCAAAAGTTTCTACAAGAAAGGGGACGTCAGGTTCGTTCCAGTTTAAAATGTACCATACTTACCTTTGAAGACGTGACTATGAGATCCTTGCTCATTAACTCTGGCCACGCGCCAAGACCGAGAGACCCCCATAAATCTGTATATGTCATTATATCAAAGGTACCATTTCTCTGCAAGAACCATGGTTCTTCCTCATCTTCAAGTATATCGTCACTATGAGGCGCATATATCGATCCACACGACGCCCATAACGAAAGTAAACTAACGGACCTCAATATAAGAATCGCCACTCTAGGCATAAAGCCAATCTTTCTTCGCTCCTTTTCTTCTTCGACGATCAGTTCTAGAAGCTTGAGGACCAATCCGATCTTGCCTGCGGTGCATGAGCGTACGTCTGATAATAAGTGTATGCTACTCACGGTCAACTCCCTCTAATACCGCCAACGCTATAGACAGGTTAGATTACGCCTGGGACGTGACAAGAACCACTCACTATTCACGCGTCTACCGCGTTCGGCCAGTTCGTCTACTTGAGATGGAAGAAGATAGAGTCCAGTATTGTCATAATCCCCACCAATCGCCGCAGGGGCCGTTGGACCCTCGAGAATCTCAGGAAGATAGAAAGCAACAGAGTCCTTCTTTTCATATTTAGCTACAACGTCGGTCTTGGGTTTCTTTGTTACGGGTAGCGGGTCCTCGACCACAGTCGCTTCATCTCTTGGATGCTTTCTAGACCCTTCAAGATATTCATGGTTCTCCTGAGAGTTCGAAATGCCGCCATTAGCTAATAGGGAGGAAAGGGAAGGAATGGATGGTCGTAAACCGGAATCTTCCTCCTCATCGTCGTCACTGTTGCTCGCCGCACCTCTGTTCGTTCTCTTTGTCTGGCCAGATTGGGCATTTCGCCAGGTCTGTTTCCAGAGGTTGAACATATGGAGCAACCTAGCTCACAGGAACTCAAAACACGACCGAGATGGTGAAAGAGAAAGGAACACACGTTGGAAGAAGAAGAGCTGCTGAACGCCACTTTCGGGATTCTTACGTAAAATCGGTCGTTTGGCCTCCACCACAGGTCCACAAAGCCTTTTAGGGCTGGACTTTCGGGAATTCGACGCTTTCTTTTGCTTACTATCACCATTTAAATGTTTAACAACAGCTATATTATACACTCTCTAGACTCTGAAAGTAGTGGTGATCTGCAACAGCCTCGTCATCTTCCTGTCCTGAAAGAGCCCCCATGTCTTCCTGAACGTTTACCATCCATGGGTATGTGATTATGTCTCTTGAATCCATAAGCTGATCAGCCGTTTCAGCATTTCTGCATCGTGAAGGAGAGATGATAGCTCCAGAATCCCTTGACCGCCAGCTACGCCAGCATCCACCATTATACCCCGATTCTCCAAGTTCGCCGCGTAGTTCAAATAGTCTTAGAAGAACTATGTCCAGATCTTCAGATACCGATTCCGTCACTCCCTCTCTTAAGCCTGACGAAAGACCTGCAACAAATCCGTCATCTTGGAAAGAACCTCAGCCATTTGAAGTGTTTCGAGCCATTGAGCGAAAGGATATGGTATTTCTTATGGAAGTTCGGTAACTACACTTTTTGCCTCTACCTTTCGATCAATATAACGAATTCCCCAGGGATCGAGCGTTTCATGTGAGCGAGTGTCTATTCCGCGTGTCCCAGCAA
>Ga0157379_10006452_pt1 | contig 10111 bp, 3 predicted proteins | sample S25metaG_FD_121802 | JGI IMG/M metagenome (GOLD analysis project Ga0157379, IMG submission 121802) | Switchgrass rhizosphere microbial communities from Kellogg Biological Station, Michigan, USA - S2-5 metaG | ecosystem: Host-associated > Plants > Roots > Rhizosphere > Soil | place: USA: Michigan...
CGCGCCGTTATCGCGCACAAAATACGAACGGTTTCCGTTCGAACCCAGCGCGCTGAATTCGATGCGGGCGTCTGCGCGCTTTGAAGTGAACTTCCAGGCATTGCCCAGCAGGTTTTGCAGCGCTACGCGCACCAGGCGGTGATCTCCGGTCGCGGTAAGGCCGTCGTCGATTCTAAGCGTGATTCCGCGGGTCGGTTCAGCGCTCTGCAGATCTCGCGCAATGTCGCTGGCCATCTTGGTCAAGTCGATGGTTTCCCGGTGCATTTCTGCGCGGGTGACACGCGCGAGGTTCAGCAGGTCATCGATCAGCATGCCCATGCGTTGCGTTCCGGTGCGTATCCGAGCCAGATAATTCCGGGCCGTAATGTCCAAATGGGCGGCGTAATCCTCTTCGAGAGCCTGACTGAAACCATCGATGCCACGCAAAGGAGCGCGGAGATCGTGCGAGACGGAGTAGGAAAAAGATTCCAATTCTTTGTTGGCAGCTTCGAGTTCCGCGCTTCTTTGCAGCAACTGCTGTTCAGCTATTCTCTTTTCAGTGGTGTCGCGGGTAATTTTTACGAATCCACGCACAGCTCCGGCCTGATCGAGTAATGGGGTAACCACAACATTAGCCCAAAACTGCGAGCCGTCTTTCCTGACGCGCCACCCATCATCCTCAAAACGCCCTGATTTGATTGCGGTGTTCAGCTCTGTGGTCGGTTTCCCAATCGTCACATCGTCGGACGTATAGAAAATCGATACGTCCCTTCCTATTACTTCCTTTTCACAATATCCATTGATCCGTTCGGCCGCGCCGTTCCAACTAGTGACGTGGCCAAGACGATCGAGCGTTATCACCGCGTAGTCTTTTATGTTCCCGATGATCATGCGGAGGCGCTCTTCGCTGTGTTTCAGCGCATCTTCCGATCGCTTTTTCTCGGTGATGTCGGTGGCCACCACTAACCTGGCGGGCTTGCCGTCGAATTTCACGGGATAAGACCGAATCTGCACATCGATGATTTCGCCGGACTTCTTGCGATGCCGCCACGGGCCGGATTCTTCAGAGGAAGCATTTTCTTTTTGAATGGAGTCGAGAAGCGAGGGTACATCCTCCGAAGGACGAATGTCGGTGATCTTGAAGCGCAGAAATTCTTCTCGTGTGTAGCCGTAGCTTTTCAGCGCTGTAGCGTTCACCGCGATAATGGTCAGGGTTTCCATGTCAAAAACCCAAGTGGGGATGGGATTGCTGTCGAAGAGCAATCGGAACCGCTCTTGCGCGTTGCGCAGCTCTTCTTCGGTGCGTGCTCGTCTTGCTGTCTCCCGCAATACGGACAGGCCGGTGTAGGTCAATATGGCTAGCGCCAAAGCAAAGCCGATGCCGAGGATTGCTCGCGCCGTTCGCGATTCCGACTGGACAGTCCGCAAGCGTTCGCCCTCAAGGCGATCCTCTTCCTGACGCATACCCAGAAGGACAAACCGAATCTGATCTAAAAGCTCGTTGCTTTTCGCGGGTGTTTCTGGTGACGTCCGTATGCTCAGCCGAAGGGCACTTCGGGCGCGCACCAGACTTGCCAATTGTTCGACTGCCGCTTGCTGCCTGGGATTATCTGCTGTGAGCGATTTGATAGCCGAAAGACTCGATTCCAGTTTTTCTGCCGTTTGCGAATTGAATTGCGATTTTTCATTTACGTCCGCGCCTTGTTTCGCATCCTTTTCCAGCAGAGTGGCGAGCGCAAAGTCCAATTGCTCCATTACTTGGTGTGTGTGCGATACCCAGCGCTGGGCGGCGTCTTCCTGCTTGAGGCGGCGATAGGACATGAGCCCAAGCAACAAGAGAAGAAACAAAGCCACGGAAAACGCGACCGTCCATTTGCGTAGAAGTGTCATGGCGTTTGGCTAGGATACTGAACCATGGGTGGGAGAGCTTTAGGTCGTGGTGGTCGTGTAAGCAAATTCATTGTGTCGCGTCTGCTGCCTCCGGCGGCTTTACATCGCTGCCGCGAGTTCTGAATGAGTAACTACACAATCGGCTGTATGCCGAGCCTCTCGTGGTTTGTTGGGAGCCTAACCGGTGAGAGCCTAGTCGGTAGGATTTCGAGGAAATTTGAAGTAAGGGAGGCGTACGCCATCCACGAAAACCTGGTCGGCGCGAATTGTTTCCGGTGCTTCAAACCCTTTCGTGCCGGCGCTGGTAACGAAATCGTCTTGGTCCACGCCGTCTCCGCTGACACCCAAGCCGCCAACCAGTTCACCGTTGCGATATAGTCCTGCGCTTCCTGGAAAAAAGACAATCCCGCTTTTCTTGTCGTTAGGTGCTCCAGTTTGAAGTCCCTGCGTGCAAGGGTTTGCTGTGTCCATGGTGTAGAGGTTGAAGAAAGGGCCGGCGCCGCTGCCGTCAATACCCGCCGGGAACAATGGTTCCGCGCCGAAGCTGATCGTGCGGCTGGTTATAGCGGTGCCCATCGGCACTTGATTCAAGTCGGAGGAAAGGCGATTGAGTCCATTGAAATAGACCATGTTGCGGGCTTTGGTCGCGGCGACGTCAATGCTGAAAACGGTAGAGTCCTGCATGCGGCGCAGACCGATGATGGTGCCATCAAGATCGGCCACGGAAATGACCATGCGCGTGCGGGAGCCCAAGGGGAGGCGAATAGCGGCCCGCGTCAAGTTGGCTTCCGCTTCCGCGTTGTCGAGGACTTGCTTGACGTCCGCGGAGCTCAAACCGCCCAGTGGACCAGCGGCCGGCGGGATCAAGTCGCCGTCCGGAGGTTGGCCCGCGCTATTTGAAGGAGAGACTAAAAAAGCCCCAGTGCCGGTTGCCGGGCCAGCTGAGAACCCGGCGGGTAGTGCGGTTTGTTGTATGAACGGCAACGCGATGCCGCCGATGAAGACGACCCCGGGTGCAGCCGGCGTTGGTCCAAAATTGTCGCCTGCCGCGCCTCGCTGTGTTGTTGCTCCCACCAGCGCTGCATATTCCGCCACATTCAGGTTGGTGGAAGAAGTTACGACGCCCACGCCGCCCAGCACGACGTTCTGATAAAAAATCGGCACGCCGCCCGGATTCACGACGTTTGGATCGGAATCCATCACATCTTTTTTGCCGGTGATTACGCCCGGCCCGAATCCCCCTCCCACCGCAACAGACGGAGGAATCCGGCTCTCGAATGTCGGATCGTTGACCAGCGTGCAGCCGCGGTCGGTATTTTCGATGCCATATAAATCCGCGGGCCCCTGGTTTTGCACGCCAGCAGGAAAATGAATGCCGCTTATGAAGCGAACGGTACGCGAGCTGAGCGGAGCTTGATTGTTGCTGAAAAATGCGCCGGTGCGTGCAAGTGCTACGGCCAGGTCGTTGGCATCAACCGAGGCGCTGAAATTTCCGACCGCCGTCGACGGCGCATTCTGTGTGCGAAAAACGCCGAGGACAAAGCCCGCGCGGTCTACCACGGCTACCACCATGTCTACCCTCGCTGAATTCACCGCAGCTTGCGCGATTTTTTGTACGTCGGCGATTTGTAAAGGTTGAACGGATGACGATGGTGGCGTGGGAGTGGCGACAGTGCCTCCGCCTCCGCCGCAGCCCGCGAACAGCAACGCCAGCGCGCCAGCGGCTCCCAGAGCGAGCATCGCGCCAAGAGCGAGAATGCGGCGGCGTCTCGCCAACAATCGCTGCGACCGCAAGGGCCGCCGGAGCTCTCTGACTTTCTTCATCGGGACGGTACTAGTGTTGGTAACACAGCGGGTACACGCGCTCAATCTCTGCCACACCGACTGGCGCTAAACAGTGAACCTTCGTCCGCCGACTACCGCGGTTATTGACTGTCCTCATTCGTTCTGAAATACATTGCTCGCCTGCAGTGTGTGTTGTTAGCTAGACAAGACTTCTTTTTCTTGCGCCGCTTTAGGGGCGCCGTTTTCTGGGCGACACTTTCAGGCAAACTGCATGCAGACTCTTTCTTCGCGCTCCGTGCGGCTTCTAGCCGATCTGTACTGGCGTGGGCTGATTGGCTTGATGTTGGCCACAGCGGCTTTTTCGCCGCATGCTTTTTCAATGCAACAAGCGCAGCAGCCGCAGGAAGCCGGGCCGGCCCTGCGTATCCCTCGTCAGCAAGCGCAGACCACGGCGGCCGTTGACGGCGTCGTGCGCTCCGGAGCCACTGGGTCCCCTTCGCAACTGCCGGTGAGTGGCGCGTCGCTCATATTGCGAAATACCGTAACAAACGTGACAACGCATGTTTCCGCGAATGGAGAAGGCGTCTTTCGCATCTTTCCATTGCTGCCGGGCGATTACGAACTGCACGTACTCGCGCAAGGCTTTGCCGATTTTGCCCTGGAAAAGCTGACGCTACATGCAAACGAAGTTCTTACACTGGAAATCTCGCTGACGCCCGCGCAAACAGCCGAACTCCGCTCGCGCCTTCCGCGCTTGCCAGAGCTCGGCCCGCCGCCGACTGCAGCAGCTGATGTGCCCTCAAGCAGTTATCGCGAATTTCGCCACCGCATGGATTCGGATCCCCACTACGTATTGAATCCTGCGCCGGAAAGTTTGCCACCCGCCGCCGATCTATTCGCCACCGTGCCGGATCGCTGGGCGCTCCAGCAGCCGGAATATCGCCGCTATTCCGCTCCGGGTGAATATGTCTACACCAAGCCGCACTGGTACGATCCATTCAATCGCAACCGCTTCAAAGGTGATGAGCCGATCTGGCCCTCGCTGCTAGGCCAGCAGGTTTTCCTGAACATCACGGCGACATCTGACACAACCTTCGACGCGCGGCGCGTGCCTTCGCCCAGCAATGTCAGCGCGGCAAAACCCGGCAGCGACGAATTCTTCGGCCGCGGCGAGCAGGAATTCGTGGACCAGACGCTGCGCTTCACCTTCGATTTGTTTCGCGGAGACACTTCCTTTAAACCAGTGGACTGGCGCATCCGCATCACACCAGAAATCAGCATCAACGACCTCAACGTCCGCGAACTCGGCATTGTCGGACCAGACGTGCTCAGCGGAACCAACCGCTTCGACACGCATGTCGGACTGCAGGAAGCCTTCGCGGAAATAAAGTTGCACGATCTCGGTCCCAACTACGATTTCGTCAGCCTTCGCGCGGGCATCCAGCAATTCAACGCCGACTTTCGCGGTTTTTTGTTTGTGGATGAGCAGCCCGCCGTGCGCATCTTCGGCAATTTGTTTTCGGATAAAGTCGAATACAACGCCGCGTACTTCCAGTTTCTCGAAAAGAACACCAACAGCGGGCTGAATACCTTCGAACGCCGCCACCAACAAGTCGTGCTCGGCAATGTGTATCTTCAAGACTTCTTCTTTCCGGGTTATACAGCGGAATTTGTCGCCGCCTGGAACAAGGATGACGCGACGATTCGCTACGACGACAATGGGTTTCTCGTGCGGCCCGCACCGATTGGTAATGTCATCAACCAGAATCCCGGTGCCGGCCCGATTCCTCATGCGATTCGCGTCGGATACTTTGGCTGGCTCGGCAGCGGACACATCCATCGCTTCAATATTACGCATGCGTTTTATCAGGCCGTCGGCGAAGACACTTTTAATCCCATTGCGGGCCGGCCGGTCACCGTCAATGCGCAGCTCGCCGCCGCCGAAATTTCCTACGATCGCGATTGGGTGCGCTATCGCGTCTCGGCGTTTTACACCAGTGGCGACGCCAATCCGCGCGATGGCCGTGCGTGCGGCTTCGATTCCATCCTCGACCTGGATTCATTCGCCGGAGGCCTCTTCAGTTTCTGGAATCGCGAAGGTTTTCGTCTCACCGGCTCTGGCGTTCTGCTGACAACTCCGGGCAGTCTGATCCCGTCGATGCGCTCCAGCAAGGATGAAGGTCAAGCCAATTTCGTGAACCCGGGAATTTTTCTCGCCAACGCCGGTGCGGATTTTGACATCACTCCGAAACTGAAAGGGTTTGCGAACGTCAACTTCCTGCGCTTCGAACGAACCGACCCACTTGAGTTTGTCCTGTTTCAGGCGCCGATCCGACACACCATCGGCGTGGATTACGGCGCAGGCGTAACGTACCGTCCGCCGCTTTCGGAAAATATTGTCCTCACTGGCGGAACGGCCATGCTCACGCCGGGCGGCGGCTTTCGCGACATCTACGGCGGCAAGACTCTATTTTCGCTATTCGGCTCGGTGAAGCTTGTCTTCTGACCTGATGAGGCAACTACTCCAACGAGCGAACACCCAAACGGTTGCCGGGAACTCCGGCTTGTTAATCACCCTATTTTTGTGTGCGTCAATCGCGCTGCTCGCCACTGGATTGTGCGGATTTTCCGCGACGCCGCAAAACGCGCCACAAATCAGCAGGGGTCAATCGAGCGAAGAAGCGGAACGCAAGTCCGCCGGCTGCGCTACGTGTCATTCGCCGATGGACGAACCGACGATGCATCCCACAAAAACCGTGCAACTCGGCTGTACCGACTGCCACGGAGGAAACTTTTCCGTAGGAATCACGTCAGGCACCGCGGCTAACTCGCCTGACTATCTTGCTGCAAAAGAGAAAGCGCACGTTCAGCCGCGCGACGCCACCCTCAAGAATCGAGGTGCCTTGCCTGAACGTGTTTTTACGAAATGGCTACAGGAATCCGCGGAATACGTGAGATTTGTAAATCCGGGCGATTTGCGCGTTGCGGCCGAAACCTGCGGTAGTGTGGGTTGCCACGCCAGCGAAACGCGCGCCGTTTCCACCAGTATGATGACGCACACCGGCATGCTCTGGAACGCCGCGCTCTACAACAACGGAGGCATCCCTACAAAAAATACCGGATTCGGCGAAAGTTACGATCGCGATGGAAGGCCGCGATCGCTCAAAACCGTTCCACCGCCAACCGGCGAAGAAATTCGCATGAAAGGCATTCTTCCCGAGCTGTTGCCGTTGAATCGTTGGGAAACCTCGCAGCCCGGCAACGTCCTGCGCGTGTTCGAACGCGGCGGCGAAAAAAAGGCTGAAATCGGAAATCCCACTCGCGCGGAGCAGCCCGGCAAGCCTGACGACAAACTCAGTGACCGCGGGTTCGGCACGGAACTTCGCACCGATCCCGTTTTTCTTGGCCTGCAGAAAACGCGTCTCGTCGATCCTGTAGTCTCTTTGCCCGGAACCAACGATCACCCCGGCGACTATCGTGCCAGCGGTTGTTCGGCGTGCCACGTAATTTACGCGAACGACCGCGACCCCGCCCATTCCGCGTCGTATTCCGCTTTCGGGCATTCCGGTGCCAGCGCCACCGTTGATCCAACGATAGACAAATCGCAGTCCGGCCATCCGATCAAACACACCTTCACGCGCTCCATTCCTTCAAGCCAATGCATGGTCTGCCACATGCATCCCGGCACGAACATGCTCACCACGTATTTCGGATTAACGTGGTGGGACAACGAAATTGATGGCGAGCATATGTATCCCACAAAACAGAAAAATCCCACCGAAGAAGATCGCTATCAATCTTCACTGCGCAATCCGGAAGGCGCAGCCTCCCGCGGCCTGTGGGGCGACGAAAAATTCCTGGATCAAACCGGCAGCCCGGAATTCAACCAGCGGCTCAAGACCACTCAGTTCGCGGATTTCCACGGTCATGGTTGGGTCTATCGCGGCGTTTACGCACACGATCGCAAGGGCAACTGGCTCGACAAAAACGGCGCCAAGATCGACTTCGACGATCCCGATCGCTTTGGCAAAGCCGTCCACCTTGCCGACATTCATCTCGAAAAGGGAATGCAGTGCAACGATTGCCATTTCGCTCAGGACAATCACGGTAACGGGAAAATTTATGCCGAACCGCGCGCCGCCGTCGAAATCGACTGCACCGATTGCCACGGCACCATCAGCGCGCGCGCCTCGCTCATCACTTCGGGGCCCGCAGCGCCTCCGGGCGGGCGGCAACTCGAGGCGCTCCGCACTCCGTGGAAACAGCGTCGCTTTGAATGGCGCGGCGATAGGCTGATTCAGCGCTCCATGAGCGACGAACATTCAGAGTGGGACGTCGTTCAGACCCGCGATACGATCACGCCCGGCAACGTGCACTTCAGCCCAAAATCCTATCGCGCAAAGTTGATGAGCAAGTCCGGCTGGCCACTCGCCGCGGTTCCCTCCGAAGCTTCGCAACTCGCGCACGCCAACAACTCGATGACCTGCTACACCTGCCACACCTCGTGGACGCCGACCTGCTTTGGTTGCCACTTGCAGATGACAGCCAATGCCAAACGCCCCATGCTGCACAACGAAGGAAGCACCACGCGCAACTACACCAGCTACAACTTTCAAGTCCTCCGCGACGACATTTATATGCTCGGTGTCGACGGCACCGTCACCGGCCATCGCATCGCGCCTGCTCGTTCGTCCTGCGCCGTGCTCGTCAGCTCGCAAAACGCCAATCGCGAATGGCTTTACTATCAGCAGCAGACCATTTCCGCGCCAGGCCTTTCCGGCCAAGCCTTCAGTACGTTTGTTCCTCACACCGTTCGCGCGAAAGAAACCAAACAATGCAGCGACTGCCATGTTTCCCTCGCCAACGACAACAACGCTTGGATGGCACAACTCCTTTTGCAGGGCACCAATTTCATGAATTTCATGGGCCGCTACGTCTACGTAGCGACAGGTCACCACGGTCTTGAAGCCGTTGCTGTCGCTGAACACGACGAGCCCAACGCCATTTACGGCAGCGACCTGCACCGAATCGCCTATCCCGACAACTACAAGAAATTCGTCGCACGCGGCCGGGAACTCCGTACAACTTACGAGCACCCGGGAACCGTCCTCGACGTCCAGGTACGCGGCGAATACGCCTACGCGGCACAAGGAAAGGACGGCTTCCGCGTCTTCGACATCGCCAACATTGACAACAAAGGCTTCTCTGAGCGCATGACGACGGCCCCCGTCTCGCCGCTCGGTCAAAGATTTTTTATTCCCACCAAGGACGCGGTCGCCGTCGCTTCGCCCAGCACGCTCGGCGTTGATCCGCTTCGCATTCAAATCCCCGAAAACGAAGAACAGCCGATTCCGTTGCTCTATGGCTTTCTCTATGTGGCTGACACCGAAGAAGGCCTCATCGTTATTGGCAATCCGAGTCTCAAAGCTAGAAGTCCTGGCGTTGGAACGCTGCTCGACGGCAATCCCGCTAACAATTTCCTGCAACGGGCCCTAGCCTTTAACCCGGACGGAATTCTCACCGGCGCCCGCCGTATCACCATCGCGGGGAACTACGCTTACGTTCTTACGGAAAAAAATCTGGTCGTGATCGATCTCGAGAATCCACTTGCGCCAAAAGTCACCGCCAGCGTCGGTGCGCCCATGCTCGATGAGCCACGCGGCATCGCCATTCAATTTCGTTACGCGTTTGTCGTAGACCGCTTCGGCCTCAAAGTTCTCGACGTAACTGATCTCGCGCATCCTCAGCCGCTGGAAAAGGCCCAAGTCGCGGTTGACGATGCGCGAAACATTTACGTGGCCCGTACCTACGCATACATCTCCGCCGGCAATCATGGCTTGGGCATTGTCGACGTGGAAAATCCCGAAGCGCCGCATTTCGATCAATTCTTCACTGCAAACGGATCCATGAATGACGTCAACGACGTGAAGATCGGCATGGTTGCCGCCAGCGCCTTCGCGTTCGTTGCCGACGGTCATAACGGCCTCCGCGTCCTGCAAATCGTCTCCCCGTGGGACGACCCGGCGCATTTTTCTGGCTTCAGTCCCCGCCCTACTCCAAAACTCATCGCCACCGCCCACACAAAAGGCCCGGCGTTATCAGTCTCGAAAGGCATTGATCGCGATCGCGCCGTGGACGAATCCGGCAACCAGATTTCTGTCTTCGGGCGCCGCGGCGCGCGCCCCTTGAACCGCAGTGAAGCTCAGCGGCTCTACCTGCGGGACGGCAAGCTCTATACCGTCGCGGATGATCCGGAAGAGTCGCAAGTTGAGAAGAACGCGGACCTTAGCGGTCACGATTTCTGGCGTGGGTTAGCCGGGAAAGCTGCGAAGTGGTTTGGCCCAACTCCCAGCCGTTAAAGTGACAGTTCGCTTTTTATTCGTACTGTTCCTTCGTGCAGGTTTCGCTGCTCCACGCCCCATCCTTCAGCGTTAACTCTACTAAACTTCGTCCCTTC
>Ga0157379_10006454_pt1 | contig 10110 bp, 8 predicted proteins | sample S25metaG_FD_121802 | JGI IMG/M metagenome (GOLD analysis project Ga0157379, IMG submission 121802) | Switchgrass rhizosphere microbial communities from Kellogg Biological Station, Michigan, USA - S2-5 metaG | ecosystem: Host-associated > Plants > Roots > Rhizosphere > Soil | place: USA: Michigan...
CAGCGTATGTATTTTCGGAGTTGTGACCTACGACAGGGGCCTAAAATCGTTTATTTTTTCTCTTAGTACCAGGTCATTCCTCTCCAAGAGCAGTCTCTCCTCAATGGAGGATTCCAGACCCTTACTAATCCTGCAGACACTGTTTCCTCGCCCTTCGGATGGCATTCAGATGGAACATCCACCATCAATACCACCACCACAGCTGGTAACAACGCAATCTCTTTCAAAGGCTCTCAAACCGCCGTCTCGAAACAAACCAGCGCTGGGCTCAACTTTGTTTTCAACTTCAATGCTGCAGCTGCACCCTCGACAGCCCCTAATGTTGATGTGGCGAGAACCAATGCATTCTATGTTGTCAATACCATTCATGTCAGTATCTTTGGTCCCTCCTAATATTCTAAGCTCATGAGATAATAGGATATCACCTACCGCTACGGATTCACGGAAGCTGCCTTCAACTTCCAAAATAACAACTTCGGAAAGGGCGGAAAGGGCAATGACCGTGTCACAATTTCGGTCCAGGATGCCTCTGGCACCGATAATGCCAACTTCGCTACACCTCCCGAGTATGTCACTTTCATTTAGTCTATGTCACAAATTTTAATAATTCAATAGCGGTCAATCCGGATCCATGAGGATGTTCTTGTGGGATTTTACCAATGTATGCTCGTTAAATTTTTCGATTTCTAACCAAATAATCTAACATACTTATAGCCCGGACGGGATGGTGCCATCGAGAACGATATTGTATCGCACGAGAATACTCATGGTCTCACTAACCGAATGACTGGCGGTGGGACGGGACGTTGCCTCAGCACGGTGTGCATAATGCTAAATCACCGTCAACCAAAAATGACGAATTATCTTTAGACTGAAGCAGGAGGCATGGGAGAGGGATGGTCGGACGCTTTTGCGGAGTGGACAGAACATTCCGACGCTACTGTCCCCGATTTTACTTTGGGAGTGTAAGCCGGGTTCTTTTATGGAGGTTTCGTCCATAATTGACGCCATGTACCCCTTCTTCAGCTACGTGGAGAATAACACAGCGGGCATTAGGTCGCATCCTTACAGCACATCCACGTAGGTTTAATAGGCGATCATTTGGAAACAATAATCTAATTTCTCGTGCCTCCAGGACTGTTAATCCTTTGACGTACTCGAGTCTGCAGACATTAACTGAAGGTATGGGATTCTATAAATACCTTTGAGTATATAATAATTAACATCTTCTTCAGTTCATGGTTAGCTTTTTTTCAAGTTTAGCGTCGTCTATTTGAATTTACATCCTGAAAAATAATAGATATCGGGGAAGTCTGGGCTAATATGTTGCACAACGTCTACGCTGCACTCGTCGGAGCCCAGTACGTGAATTTATATTCAATCGAGGGTAATGCTCTAATCCTCCCTATCTTTGTAGCGGTTTCTCCGCAACGGCAAAGACTGATCCTACTACAACTGGAGGCAACACCGTGTTCCTTCATCTGTTCATTGATGCATTGGCCATCCAGCCTTGCAACCCCACTTGTCAGTAGATTCGTCTCGCTGCATAAAATCACTTTAACAAAATCCTTCATCCAGTCCTAACTGCTCGTTCCGCATGGATTCAAGCTGATGTTAATCGTTTCGGTGGTGCCAACAAGTGTATCTTGTGGAATGTGAGTATCGTTGATGGAACGTCAGAATTCTCTGCTGATACGAGAATCTTCTAGGCATTTGCTAGTAGGGGTCTTGGTGTCAATGCGACAGGTCATGTCAATAACTTTGCGGTTCCTGCTGGATGTTAAGTGTGGGGAAGTCATTTATCTTGGCTTTTTTTTATTTCAACAAGGTGTGCGTCTGGGACTCTGTAGAAATATACACATCAATGAATAAGAATTCTGGGTTGAAATTAAACTTTCGTAGGCTGGATGACCTTAGTTATAAGCCTTGAACTTTGAGGGAAAAGACGGGGTACAATCATAGCCTGAGAGTAAGAGTAACGATTTCAAGGAGGATATTTTGTTGAGGGATTTGTACATAGTTACTGCAATTGTTTATCTGAGCGAGCATCTGGGGCGAAAGGCAAGAAAATAGCGTTTTTTTGTTTTTTTTTTGGCAAAAGGTAAGTGAAAAAGATTAGCCCGATGCGGGGCTCGAACCCGCGGCTGTCAGATCGCACTAGAATGCGTAAAAGTCTGACACTCTACCGACTGAGTTAACCGGGCTACTATCAACTGTCACGCTTTATTCCTATTTCATATAAAAGGATGGAAGCAACGAAATTAGAAGATACAACGCAACGTTACCGGTTACGGTGTTTGTGCATAAGCAGACTATTCTGATAGTCTGATAGAATATAACGAAACTGAAAATAAGCACCCTAAAGGTCTTTTCTCGAAGAAAAAGCGAATCGGTAGTCTCTGTTCAGCTCTCAGTGATCTTGAAGGAATGACGGAGCCTATTCAGAAAATAATTTTATCACGGAAGAACAAGAAGATAACGAGATTACGACGAGTGTCACAGGAACCATGTATTGATGTGGCTGTCTTAACGAAGCCTCAACGCAATATTCGTCGTTGGAGGACACCTTCGAAACCCGTTGTTCGCAAGGGGTTGTAATTATGGCACTCCTCGATAATAATAAAAAAGCTCCAATTAAATCCTGAATATATCAGGACAGATAGCGGTTGTTATACAATGACGAGTCCATCGGGTTGGGTATCTAGTTGAGCAGGGTTTCTCAACCCCATGCAGCGGTAGAACTACGTGCTTGCGTCAGACTAGTTGAAAGAATGGAATATAAAGGATAATACCTATAATTTACAATCAGATGACCATCGGTTGCAAAACACTTCAAGGGGAAAGATGAAGTATATGAGAGATCTGTTCCAGTGACATAGTGTCGGCGGTAGTACCTTGTATAAGTTGGCAACTGTATCATCCGGTGCTGGAGAGAATGCTAAGTTTATATATGTGAACTGTGATATTCGATGGTTAAAATAACCACAATGAGTGCGTGGAATTCAGATGTAGGGACGCACCAGTGGATCTGTGCTTTTCCACCCCAACTCCTTGCGTAGAAATTGGATCACAGCCTGAAATCTGTTGGCTGCTGTTATCTTATAAAAGTTCTGTTTCATTATTGGGGCATTTCCAACGGCTTTAAATCGGACAACCACTACACATACAATGTCAGTTGGATTGACCACAAAACGCTGCGACTTAAGTTCACCTTTGGATGTGTCCTTCTTTTTATACGATTCTAATGCATCCATCACTGGTCCCTTCAATGGCAATGGGTTCTGTAACGTCGTGGAGAAGACATCGGACAACGGAGCATTAGTTGCCATTCTGTGCTCAATGTTGGTGGCAGCGTGCCTCGGTCACTGTCACCCATTGTGACAAGACCTTCCCACCAACCTCGACACCGAGAGCGCGATAGTGTGTTCATTGTTGAATACAGCTTTGAAAAGGATATCAGATTTTCGTAAGGATACTGTCATTCTTCGTCCTTCTATCCTGTGAAGTGAGTAACGTTGGCCTATTCTTTTCGTCTCAATGTGCTAACTGTCTGTATTCTGGTAGGTTATTTGCAGTTATACGAAGTTTTCTAAAGGACTTGAGAAGCTCATTTACTTTTGATGGCATCCCTCGAATCGATTATCGCGTCGGAAGACGCGTTGGTTCAAGAAGCGGCCCTTGCGTTACCTCATTCTTTCGACAGCTGCACTCATGAATTAGGAGCCATCCGACAACACGTTCACCTCTGTTTGACGTGTAGTATCCCCCGAGGGTTATGTTCAGCGTGTTCGGTTGCATGTCACGGAGACCATGGTGCGTAATACTGCGTGTTTGAGTCAGATTACCAGCTAATTTCGGCTCCCTTTAGAGCAAATTGAGCTCTTCCCTAAGCGAAACTTTACTTGTGACTGCCCCAGAACTATCGGTGGACAGCCTTGCACATTATACAAGGGCAACGCTCCTCTACCATCTCCCCCCAATCAATATGGACAGAATTTCCACGCAAAATTCTGCCGATGTCATCGCCCCTATGACGCGAAGAAGGAACGGGAGACCATGGTGCAATGTCTCGCGTGTGAGGATTGGTTCCATGAGTCTTGTCTGCATCTTAGAACACGACCGAAAGAACGCCCAAGTCCGCCACCACCAGAGACAAACCCAGCCGTACCGTCTTCAGGAGAACAGGTGGATGACGATGCGGATTCAACTGCATCCAATGACTTACCCGTTGGCCTCCTCCCGTCTTCATCATATGATTCCTTTATTTGCGGCGGCTGTGTACTCACTAATGACACACTACGAAGATGGGCAGGGACCAAAGGTCTCATGATGGTGTACAAACTCGCTGAGGATGGTGTCCCACAGGACCCTATTGAAGATGGAGGCATAGATCCGCTATGGAGGGTCCTTGATGGAGAAGACGAATCAGAAATTACCCTTGAGGATGATTCTTCAAAACGACTGCGCGAGCACGCTGACGACGAGGAAGATAACGCCGCTAAAAGGCTGAAAACAGATACTGGGTATGTCGTTGTATCTACCAACGGGGAAACTCCCCAGGCACCATGTCTTGCCCCTCCCATAAGTCATAGTGCTCAGCGGATTTTAAATCAACTTGCTGCTCAGTCGAAGGAAGAGCATGGGGCTACTCCGGAAATGGATATTATCAGCGACGGTGATATATTCCTCACAGAGGGTTGGCGCGAACGTTGGTGTAAATGCTCCAAGGTATGGCTAACCTGCACTTAACGGGACCCTTTTGACTTTAATTTTTCACCCAGTGTTTACCCCCATTGGAGCGTCATAGGTATTTGCTGGAAGAGGAGGACACTTATGAACCACCGGAAGATCCTGATTCAGGTAATGGAATTTTGTCTAATTTTCTTCTATTAGCCTTACCATTTCTCTAGGAAAATCTCTTGTGGATCTTGGCATGCGCGCTCTACTTAACTTGCCACGAGACCGTGCAATTGACGGGATAGTGGCATACAATACGATGAGGTGCGTCCTGAGCCTGCTTCTCATTCCGTCTTAACTTAATTCATGCCTGCCAGGGATGAACTCATATCATACCTGCGACCCTTCGCACAAGAAGGACGCGTAGTTTGCGAAGAGGATGTCCGAGGTTTCTTTGAAGCGAAAGCTCAAGCAGCTGCTGAAGCGGCTCGAACCAATAAAAGTTAATGTGTATTTATCACTGGTAACTCTTCTGTTTTAGCACCACTTGTATTTTTATTTTACTTGTACGGATATTCCATGCATGTTTGTCATTTCGGTATGTGTTTTTCTTCAGATTGTAAATAAAATAATATTCTTCGTGTCCGTGTAATTAAAGGGTTTACATGAATGCATCTTGCTTTACTAGCTCTTCAATATGTCATATATTCAACTCGAATTCTGTCCTTCGAGTTTCGTCCACATCCATCCTTTCTCCCTGCACCTCATCCTCGACAGGCTTTGCGGATTCGAAGTTAATTCCAGCTTCAGTAAGCTTCCTAAATGCCTCTGACATAGCTGGAACAAATGGACCAAGCTCTTTTAGATTTTTTGACAACATCACAGCTTCTTCCTCTGCTTCGCAACGCCTTGCTTTCTCTGCGTGATATTCCATCACTGCAACCAACCGTTCGCGGCGTTCGACCTCTGCTGCCCGTCGCAACAAGCTTTGGTGACCTTGTTCCATTGCAAGCTCATATTCTAGGTGACCGACCTCAAGGCAATTCTCCCTGACTTTTTGTGATAACGCAGCGCATTCCTGACAAGTATCCCCTTGCCCTACTTGAACAGCCTTATCTTCAGATGTATTTGTTGGGAAAGAGTGGGTTTTGAATGCTTCAGGAACTTCCAGAGGGGGTAGATTGTTCAATGTCGAGGTTTCAGAGTAAGATGTCTTCGGCATCTCGAGTTCTATTTTCAGTTCACTGATTTCACCCTCCAACTCTGCATTACGCTCCTTATACAGCCTCACTTCCACGGCTTTGTATTCGAGGTCGAATTGCGCAGTATAAAGGAGTTCTTGGAGGCCGCCTTTTCCTGAGATTGGAAGTTCGAGAATCTGGAAGTTCTCAGTAGCTAGTATGAAGTTCAGAGCTTCTGAAGCTATACCTGTCTTGGAATTGTAATATCAGAGGGGATGGCTTCTACTTTCCTACTTTCCTCCCTGTTTACTTGGGACTTTCTAGATTTGCTACTCTTCTTTTGATCCCTTTTCTGGACACGTTCCTTTAACACTTTTACCTATATTTTTGATATAGATATTAGTGTGTTCTCCATTTAACAAGAAGAAGAAAACACCTCTTCTTCGGCATATCTTACTTGCTCGTTACAGTCCCGCTGAACCTCAGCCATCCGCTCACTAAGGACATCCAGAAGCTCTTGCCTTTGGTTCTCCAGATCATAGGTATGTTGCTTTCGCTGTATCCAGAATTTTATTAACCAGGTACACCCATACAGCTACCTGGACATATACCTCCTTTTCTAGCTGGGTTCGAAGTTCAGTCAACTGCTTTCTAAGCTCAGTAACTTCATTCGGGGGAGAAGGCTGCAGTATTTCCCCTTCCTCGACTTCGGGCGTGCTGCGGTATGAACTTGAAGATGAGGGACTCTCTTCATCCGAGTCCTGCCCTGCCCAACGAGGGTTGGATGCGCGACCCGGACTGATTTTCAGGTCGTTATGAGATATTGGTCTCATCAGGAGTGCAGGATTGATAGTGGAGAGAGATGTTGAGTTCTCGTATTCGTAGAGCAACTCCGTTTCTGAAACCTCATCCATGTTATGGAGTCAATTCAGAGAGGTCAGTTTAAGTTTTAGGAGGACCTGAAGAACAAGAAAGAGGTCGAATCAAACAGTCTCAAGACAAAATTTTCAATGCGAATCTTGGGGAACGAAGCCCAGCACGTGTGGATATTTTCCATCATTATGAAATTTGGTCATTGAAATTAAGTTGGTCGACATGTCCATATCAGCCGCCTGATGACTACAGAATGATGAAGTGGTACACAAGAGTCATTCTAGACATATTATTTATTCCACTCTCAACAATTTACTCTTTCCTTGTCCATTATTTTTGAGCATTACCTTAGGTGGAGCAACCCTTTTAACGCCAGTGGCAGAGAAGAGTTCGGCGTCTATAACGCGAAATAAGATGAAATTATAGAGGCGCTGTAAAATATTACATAAGACCTAGATAAGTCTGTATCATATCCAATATAAGTTTACGATCAAAGAACCATCCACAAATGGCAGCAATTCAAATTCAGGTGAAAGCCATGGGAAAGCATGTGCAAGAAGAAAAGATAACCACTCTACTTCTGAACTGAGTTTCGTATCTTAATGATATCCTGTCGTGACAGATTTGCTTCCTCGCACAATGACCGGAATATCGAATCTGGTCGGTCGTATAAATCCAGAGGCGTGTCAAATTCTGCAACACGACCTCCATCCATGACAAGAACGCGGTCGTAATAGACTGCGCATACATTTTTAGTCAATTTAGCATTGACAAACTAATGACTCTCACCGATAGTATTGAGCCGATGTGCAATGCAGAGCAGTGTTGAGGTTGAGAACTCGCGCTGAATTGTGGTTTGCAATTTTGAGTCCGTTTCCACATCCACATTACTTGTGGCCTCATCCTATAGCGCGTTTAAATCGTCAACCATTGGTTAAAATAGATGTGACATACTAAAACAATAATCTTGCTGTCCTTCACCAGTGCTCTACAAAGGGCAAGGAGCTGTCTTTCTCCTGCCGAAAAGTTGCTACCTTCGTCACCGACGGACGAGTCTAAGCTGAATTTGGCCTCGGCATCTGGATCTGATATCCCTTCTTGAGGAAGAAGCCAGGCCCTACGCAAGGCTGAAATCAACTCAGCATCGGTGCGTGAACGTTGGGGATCGCTGAGATATGAACTGTCAGCACCGTGTAGTAAGAAATTACGAAATACATACAGGTTGTCTCGAAGGGTTCCCAAGCTAGAACGATGTTTAGGAAGTCATTTCCGCTTCTAATAAAAGAAAACTCACAAAAGGACAGAATCTTGTGGAATAACGGCCAGTTGACGTCTTAACACTTCAAGACCAATTTGGCGGCAATTAATACCATCAATTACGATCGAACCCTCCTTCACCTCGACCATCCTTAACGGATTTGTGGTCGGTAGGGTCATAACGACGGGATTTCGAAGTCACTCACCTGAATAGCGCTTGTAATAAGGAGCTCTTGCCTATAGAAACTGTATTACTATCACCTCAAAATAGAACCAGCGTAATCTTACCAGCTCCAGTTCGTCCTACAATGCCGACCTATAGTGACAGTAAAATCCAGTCAGCTCATGAAAATAAAAAAGTCTCACCTTTTCTCCAGGCTTAATCTCAAAGCTTACATCCTTAAGTACGAGTGGCAATCCTTCTCGATAAGCCAATTTAACATTATTGAACGCGATTGCTCCCTCTGAAGGCCATGAAGGTGGCGGATCATTCGGACTTGTCAAATCACCTTCGGATGGTAATTCAGAGTAGACTATGACACGCTCGACGGAGTTCATGTTTTGTTCTGTCTGTGCGAACTGAGTGACCATTTGGGCTGGAAAGTGTTAGATCTGGAATTAGACACAGTACTTCATCGGTCACGTACAGAGAACCTGAGTGACTAGCAGGTAGAATCAAGATTAGTTAAGTTCCTCAAGGGAATAGAGGGCATTTCTTACTCATGAGGGTATATGACAGGACGACACCTATCTTTGAAGGATCGACAGTTTCGCGAAATCCAACCGCGAACATGCCAATACCCAGAATAAGGATGTTGCCTAGGATGTCAAGACGAACACCCAGCCATCTAACGTACATGAGTTGTAATCTTCCAAGGATATTTACATAATGATTATACTCACCGCTGAATAGCAATAGTAATGTAATAAGCCCGGTTTTCAACGTCTAGCGCATCCTCGCTAGTCTTGACGAAACGATCCTGGAGTAAACGTTGTGAGCCTCATATAAAAATTGACTACTTGAGGAGGGAATACCTGCTCACGGTACGCTCGCACAGTTGAAAGACCAGTGAGCGTTTCTGATATAAAGGTATGATGTATGAGACTTGATGTGGCGTAAATTGACGAAAGACGTACCAGAGTAGGATGCATAAAGAATTGACCGCAACAATGAGTCAAGCCGTTTAGCTTCGACGGAGCTTCGTCTATATCGGTCATAAGTTAATGAACATGAACGATTTTAAAGTACACGAACCGATAAAAGGTGGCACAAGCATAATACAAGATCGATAATGGCGCAAAAATAATTCCAAGCAAGGGGAAGGTATAGAACACAAGGGCTATTGTTCCAAGGACTGACGAGAATGTTGAAAGTAACTGAGAGGATATCAGTATCTTTCCGGGACAGACGGGATAATTATATGGTGTACCTGGTACATGTTATCTGCAAGCTGATTGTCCATGACATCCTGATCTTTTGACAAGCGGGATAAGATACGTCCTAAATGGAATGGGTCACGAAGATTCCGGTGCAAATGGTTGAAAGGAACATACCAATGGGCGTCGTATCATAAAACGAGACAGGAGATCTTATGACACCATTCAACGCCATCTTGAATAAGTTCAAACTTGCTCTTAGACCAGATAAACTAGAGGGGAAATCACATAAACAAGATGCTCCTTAGAGTCGAGCAGAAGAGGTTCGGATTACGCACCTGAACGCAAAGCTAGCCATAAACGAAAATATAGCCTGCATAACTCCCAATGCCGCATAAACCGCCATGTAATCTCCTTGCTTAAACCCATGGATCGTTCTCGAGGTCCAGAAACCAAGGAACAAATTATTTCCGACTTGCGCCCACGGTTAGAAGCTGATCGAATATAAGGGGGAGACAGGAATAAATACCTTGCGCCGCCTGAGCCAAAGCCAATAACGTTAACAGCCCCGGAGCCCACACAATCGTCCCCGCCGCCCTCAAATACTTCACATAAGTAATCATCTCCACTTGACCCGTGTTTCTTTCTTCTTGTTGCATCAAAGCCGGACCTTTCATCAACGCTCCTTCTTTGGCGGGGGCGTCTTTCTTTGCGGGGGTTGTGGCAGTAGTAGGGCCTGATTTAG
>Ga0157379_10006456_pt1 | contig 10109 bp, 16 predicted proteins | sample S25metaG_FD_121802 | JGI IMG/M metagenome (GOLD analysis project Ga0157379, IMG submission 121802) | Switchgrass rhizosphere microbial communities from Kellogg Biological Station, Michigan, USA - S2-5 metaG | ecosystem: Host-associated > Plants > Roots > Rhizosphere > Soil | place: USA...
GGCGACCTTCCCCAAGCCATCTACGCCAAGCATCCCAAACTAAAGACGCGTCTCTGGTGCCCAACTTCTCCCCTCCCCGTCTCCGCGACAGGCGAACTTCCAGATCTTCAAGAAGGTGAAGCAGACGGCGTCATCCCCGATCTCCTCTTCACGGAGAACGACACAAATTTCCGCAGACTCTACCGCGGAGTTAATAAATCTCCCTACGTGAAGGATGCATTCCATGATCATATTATCCCTTCACATCGTCCCTCCTCAGGTGCAAATGCCAACGGCGTGTCCACTCCCAAGCAGGATGGAGGCGACGTTACTCCAACTCCTGGAACAAGGAACCCTTCTCCGGAACCCCAACACTCCCCATTCGTCAACCCAGAGAAGACTGGCACCAAATCCGCCGCGCATTACACGTTCCCTAACGTCCCAGGCCGTGGCGGCTGCGTCGTCGTTCGCCTCAAGTTCACTCCTCTCTCCCCTAACAAAGACAAAACCATCTACGACGAAGATGCATTCGATGATCTTGTCGAGCAACGTCGTATTGAGGCGGACGAGTTCTATCATAGACTTATACCCCTTCCTATTTCGGATGATTTGAGGCAGATTACGAGACAGGCTTTAGGAGGGATGATGTGGACGAAGCAGTTCTACCAGTTTATACAGGTTGAGTGGAGTAAGGGTGATCCAGCCCAACCGCCTCCTCCCCCTGAGAGGAAACATGTTAGGAATAAGGTGGGTTGTTCCACTATCTTTTTGTATTGGACGCTGAGCTCTGGTCTAGGAGTGGAAGCATTTGCATGTGGCAGATATCCTCAGTATGCCTGACAAAGTGAGCCCAAATTCGGGATAACTGGAGTTTCACTAATGGTTTTCTAGTGGGAATATCCGTTCTTCGCTGCCTGGGACACCGCATTCCATTGTATTCCCCTCGCCATGGTTGATCCCGCTTTCGCCAAGAGACAACTCGACCTCCTTACACGCGAGTGGTATATGAAACCAGATGGGCAAATCCCAGCCTATGAATGGAACTTCAGTGATGTCAATCCGCCTGTTCATGCATGGTGTGTTCCTTATTTCCCCTGACGTTGGATCGTTGCTTAAAACTCATTGGGACAGGGCTACATTCCGTATCTTCAAGATCGAACGTAAATTACACGGAAGAGAAGACTTGCAATTCCTAGAGCGCGTTTTCCAGAAGTTGTTGTTGAATTTTACATGGTGGGTCAATCGCAAAGACCAAGGTGGCAACAATGTGTTTGAAGGTGGTTTCCTCGGACTGGACAATATCGGTGCCTTTAATCGCTCTGAGCCACTACCTACTGGTGGTGTATTGCGTCAAGCGGATGGAACAGCGTGGATGGCATTTTTCTGTTTGAATATGTGAGTTTTTATCAGTTTGCGCGTTAGAACGGTCGATTAATTAATTATAATAGGTTGAATATGGCCCTAGAACTCGCTAAGCATAATCCCGTCTACGAAGATATCGCTAGTAAATTCTTCGAGGTAAATCTCCCGCTTCACTCCCTACTTCCACAATTAACAATTAACGACTCCTACAGCACTTCATCTTCATCGCCGATGCGATGACATTTAAAGGAGAAGGCGATCACGAGCTCAGTCTCTGGAACGAAGAAGACGGTTTCTACTACGATTCCATCCAATTCGGGCCGGGTCATTCTTATCAGATGGCTATCCGAAGTCTTGTAGGCTTGATTCCGCTTTATGCAACCCTCACGCTAGAGCCTTCTGTTATCAATCGGTTCCCTGGATTTAAGAAGAGGATGGAGTGGTTTATTGATAATCGTCCGGAGGTGGCACAGAGGAATATGGCTAATATGAAGAGTGGGTTTCTGGAGGGGTTGTGTTTTGTGGAAATTTACTTTGTTAACGTTTATTTATTTTCAAGTCCGTGGTAAAGGGGAACGAAGACTTCTCGCGTTAGCTAGCAAGGAACGTCTCGTAAAGATCCTCTCTCGTGCATTGGACGAAAATGAATTTTTAAGCGAATACGGTATCCGATCGTACGTCCCTTCCCATTCGACCCTTTGTTGATCCTACAGTTGAACGCAATAATCGATCTAGGCTTTCGTTGTATCACAAGGATCGCCCTTACTCTATTAATGTTAACGGGGAACACTATGAAGTTGGGTACTGGCCGGGGGATTCACATTCTGGCATGTTCGGTATGTACTACTTTGGGTTTCCCCTGGATCGTCTTGCTAATTTACTTTATAGGGGGGAATAGTAACTGGTTAGTACACTGATGATTACTGAGGCATGAACTGTTCCTGACCAGTATTTGACATTTTTAGGCGTGGGCCTATCTGGTGAGTAATGAATTGTCAGTCGTTTCAAATATTGAGGCTCATTCTTGGGACATGCAGGTTGGCCGTGAACTTCCTACTTATTGAATCCCTGCAAAGATTCCATCAGTACTACGGGGATGACCTTCAGGCACGTCCATAAGACCAAATTTTCAAAAGGCGAGGATCCTAACAAACAAATCTAGGTGGAGTGTCCCACAGGTAGTGGTGAATACATGAATCTAGCCCATGTCGCCGAAGAGATCCAGCATCGCATTATTCATATATTCGGCCGTGACCCTGAAGGACGGCGTGCAACCAATGGGGGGGATCCCAAGTTGGATTTCGACCCGCATTTCAGGGATTATGTACATTTTTATGAGTTTTTCCATGGCGATTCTGGAATGGGATTGGGTGCTTCTCATCAGACTGGGTGGTATGTCTTTCTTCTTGGGAACTGTTGAACCGTTTCTGAAGCGAGGATGCAGGACCGGACTTGTTGCGTTCCATATTATGCAGACTGGGATTACATGTCGTTTACCTAAGACCCCGAGAAGTATGTTCAATTTTTATCATGAAACCTGGATAGCTGTGACGAATCATTTCGCAGCTCCCCGCAGTGTCGCACGCCACTATTTCGATGTGAGGCAGTTTTATTCTTCTGAATCCTTTATGATCTAACAAGTAATTATAGGAACAAATCGATTCCCGCTCAGAAGCTGGTTCAGCTCTCCAGACGCCTTACACCACAGTCTCCGAAGCCCCAACACTCAGTGATCTATCTCCGGACGCCCTTTAAGCCGCTACCTAGAAGATCCGTAAATCAATTTGCTGTATCTTTTTCTCTTCTTGGTATTTTTTTCTTGGGACTCTTTTGGTTAGCTTCATACTTATGTTCATGCCATCATCATACACGATTCATCTCGGTTCCATACCTTGTCGTTTTTTTACGTACTCACCCTGTCTCAAATTTCCTAGAATGCATTCCACCCAATAGAGGTTTCATTCCTATAAGGATTGCCTTTATGACTGAGAAATATTTTTAGGTACACGAGGTGTTTAATACATGTGGCGTCAATCGACTCAGGAAAATCATGTTGCCAGATAGGCGCCAATTTACTTGCACATCTTCTGGGTTCTCTTCTGTATTCCTACTTTGAATGAGTTATCTTGTCTCCTCGGTACTATCCTGCCTTTCTCGTTACACAAGCAAAGATAAACGGTTGGAAAATGGAGACCTTGAAGCTGCTTTGAAACTCCCCGATACCAAGCCAGGCTGCATCTTCTGCAACGTTGATAGCTCGAAGGGTTTTGATATAGTCCTTGAAGTAAGCAGGAGCCACCAAAATCAATTTAATCGTGCTGATCATGATTCCAAGGAAGGCAATGTTGTCGTGTTCCGAGATCGTAATCCCGCGGCAAGAGAGCATCTACTGGTAGTGCCCCTAAATCATATCGGTATGTCTTATTATCTATGAGATGATAGCCATGGCTGATGTCATCAAATTTTCTTAGAAAGCGTCAAGGAATTATGTCAGGTAGAAATTCCTTTGGGTATGTTTATCACGTCTTTGGTGGTTTCTACGTCATTGATACTTTTTCAGTCCTTGAAATGAAAGCTGCCGGACATCGGGCCCTCGACTTATTATCAGTATGTTTCCCCCCTGAAATGAGAAGGTATAAATATAAAATTCCGCTAATTACAACGTCTGATCTCGCGCCCTTGTTGCAGATTGGGCTTTCATATACCTCCCGCCACCAGTGTATGCCATTTGCACCTGCATGTCCATGGGCTTCCCTATAAGTCTTTGTACCGAAGATTAAAATACCCCATCATACAAGGACCACCAGGGAAAAGCAAAGGGTTTTCATGGTTCGTTGAAATTGATCAGGCAATATCAATACTAGAGAAAGGAGGCGAGGTGGGGGTGTTTCCTTGCTAAGAGGGAAGTAACGCCATATCTATCACTATTATATCCTTGAGTATTAGATTATTTATTACACTACTGTATCGTTATATTAATTTATACTTAAACTTCCTCGTTGCTCTATCAGTTGATCGGAAGGCAAACTGGTCTCCATACAGCTCAAATTCCATTATGGGCTCTTCGATCTCAACTCCTCCGGTTTGAATGGATGGGCTGAAGAAAGGGATCTTAAGGCAGAAAGTGGAACCTTTCTTAGGAATCACTGAGAGATGGGTCTCCAGTGCAAGCTCTGATCTAGCGCAGCGCATACTCACCTTTAAGCTGATCCTTTTCAGTGATAACTTTGAAGGTGTTTTCAGTTTCTAAAATCACTATCCCAGAGCAACCGACAAGGGAAGGGTTTTTAGATGTTTTCACTGCAATAATGTAAATATGAATGTATAAGATAGTAGCGAAAAGAACTTACCAGACATGATACTTCCATGGAAATCCGCTTTAACCAGTTTCGTCTGCATCGCCTGAACGTTTGGCATACGTAAAGTAGACAGATCTTTGTACTCTTTGGGTAAAGGGCTAAGTCCTAGTAACTCGCCCATATACGACTTCCATAATCGATGGAGGGGGAGAAACAGCTCATATCTGGATGTTGGTGAGTTACAACTCTCCCATTTCCTCTCATCAGACCACGTACTTCTTTTCCTCTCTCTTCATATCCCATATCCCCTTAACCTTGGCCTCCTTACGGTTCAATGCCAACAGCTTCCGCTTAGATGTATCCCGTTGTTGACGAGCTTTCCGTTGGTCCGCCAGTTGCTTCATCCTACTCTGTTTGGTTGGATTTTCTAATGGAATTTGCCGATTCTGAATTCGGCTTGCATACACAGATGAGGCATCTTGAGAAGACGGTAGAAGTGGTTGAACGTAAGTTGGCGTGAAAGGAGCTGAGCTGCTGAATTTTAGACGTTGACCCTATGTGGATTGATTTAGAGCCGGTAAAGGAGTAAATAAAGGTAGTCTACCTTCAACTGTACTACCTGTGGTAGTTGACGATATGGATCCACTGGGGGATCCGCGGTATTAGGCGAATTCGTCTGCATGATTTATGTTGAACGCGTTCTGCAGTGATCAGCACAGCCACAAGTTACGTCAGAAAATCCCTCCATGCTCATCTGCCGCTCAACACGAATTTTGGCAACAAACTCCCGATGTTATAGCACGAAGTTACCACTGCTTCCGCCTATAACACAATGGGCAAAACAGTTTGGGGACAATGAAAGGAGTCGTCGTCATCGTGTGTGTTTGGCAAATGCTGCAGTCGCAGAAAAGGCGGTTGAGACGTGGTTCCCCAGACCAGGGAAAAGACCAAAGACTGTGATTGAAGCGTATTCCGGTACTATTTAGCTATATATCCACTAATCTGTCTAACAACTCTTTAGGTCCTGGTTTTATCACACAAGCCTTGTTACGACAACCTCCCGAGAGCCTAGGGAAGATAATTGTTCTCGAAGACATCTCTGTGTATTACGAGAAAGTCAAAGTGAGGAATGAAACTGTGACCCAAATAAATTGATATTTACAGATTCTAGGAGTTGGAGAAGTATGATCCGAGAGTTACCGTCCTCAACATGAGTCCATTAAGCTGGGACACATATACGCAACTAGAATTTGATGGATTATTACCCGAATCCCAAGATTGGCAGGGTAAGATATCTTTAAATTTACATTACTCTTTAACCCCTTGCCCGTCAGAGCATTCGGACCTAGAATTTATATGCCAATTACCAAACTCTATCTCAGGTGAACAGTTTATGAGCCAAATCCTCCGCGCCATACCAGATAAATCATGGATATATAAGTATGGTCGAACAAAGCTGCACATATCCATGATCAACACTCTATATAGCGTCCGTCTAGCTATTCACTATGATATCTGAGCCGACTAAGTGTTATCCATTCAGCGCATTCGAACGAAACCTGGATCAGCGAAACGTGGGAAATTGGGAATAGTGGCTGATGCAACAACACAGTTTAAACTAGATATATCATCCGATAATTTGAAGCCTTACGAAAATTATTTTTGGCCGCCTCCAACGGGTGGGACTGTCCGCAAGTCTGGGCAACCGATGGTTCTCACCACCTTTACTCCTCTACAAGCACAGGTATTTTGTTTATTATGATTTTCTTTCAACTCGCTAATTTTTCCTCTAGATTATCGAGCCAAGCATGATGGATACATGGGATTACGTTCTCCGCCGATTATTTGTTCTGAAGAGATCAGAACTCAGAAAAGCATTGCCGTAAGGAGAACAGAAACTGCATTTCGACAAGTTTTAATGTTCTGCAGTTCTTTAGCCCCGGGTGCTTCCAACTTAATACGCTACTTAAGCGGGCCTGATGTACCATCTGAGGATGCAGTCGATCCCAGAAAGTTGATATCAGATCTTACTGTTCAAGATTGGACCAACATTGTGAAGGCTTTCAACCGTTGGCCCTTCGCTCCGAAGGTGTGTCTAGTTTCCCTTCTTTCGTTTCAGCATTCCTCTGACGAAGGCGTAGGATCTTTCTATTGGGGAATTTGAGGATATGTAGAATGAAAATATCCGTTTCTCACCTTCTGGCTTCACGCCTGAGAGGGCCTTGGTGCGATGGAATGCTCAGTCCTTCTGAGTATTCATCCAACACTTTTATTCATACTACCTTTTGGATTGTATATCAGTCATTCGGACTGCATTTGCTTGTTAGAAGCTAGAATCATGGTGATGTATCATGTATCATCGCCTATAAGGTTATTATACCATATATAATTAAATCATTAAAGTTAATGTCCATTATATCTTCCAATAGACCCGCCTCTCATTCCATCCCGTTCTTCAAATTATCGAATTTACTTCCCTTGTATGTGAGGCAATTATGGGAACTGTCCAGTGAACGACCCATAGCCTCTTTGACGACGTTCACGAGACTTGGTCCCGGCTGCGCCTCCTTACCAGACCCTTTTTCCATTCCATCGCGTTCTGAGCCCTTATCGCCACTCAACTCCCAGAACATCGAACCCCCATACCCTTCCCGCGCAATCCACTCGCCCTTCCACCTTCCAACCTCTTCGGAATCGTAGCTGACCATTTCTTTCTTTTCATAATCGTATGTCCAGCTAGCGACAAGGTGTTCGTCTTTGAAGTTGTAGGATCCTGGCATAGGGAGGGCCCGGTAGTCATAGACACCCGGCTCCCAGCTCCCACCTCCGACACCAGAGAAGGGAGCACCAGGTCCAGTAGTTTGAGCGAAGCTGCGGCCGTATAAGGGAATACCTATAACGAGTTTATGACGATGGATTCCTTGGGAGGTATACCAATCGACAGCAGCTTTGGTATTAACGGTTCCGCCATGAACATTTGCCTGATGCCCGGATACACTGTCCCATGAACCAGCTATAAAGGAAAGTCGATGAGAACTTGGAAGGCAGGAAGCAAGGAAAAGGGTTTTACCGTAATCGTATGCCATTAAATTCCAGAAAGATAGATACTGATCCATTTCTCTGGCGTGAAGTTTCTCGTAATTTGATGCGCCGCAAGGGGCTGCGATCTGTGAAATATGTTATGCTAGGTCTGCCGAATAAAGTTTGGAAACCTTACCGTCAAAGGATATGTGAAATTTGTCCCCATTTTATGGGCATGTTTATCCAAGGCATGTCGTAGTTCTTTGAGCAAATCCACGTATCCTCTTGCTTGATCTTCATTTGAAGGGTATTCATAGTCGACATCTAGCCCATCGATGCCATAATTCTCAAGAAGTTCAATAGATGACTCCACGAATTTTTGACGTAAAGACGGATTGACCACAACAGGATGAAATGATGGAGAATACGTCCACCCGCCGATCGAGAGCATTAACTTCAGGTGCCTATTTTTCTTCTTGAGAAGATAAAGCTGCTTGAAATTTCCGTATAGATTGGTGCCACTCTCGTCCCAGCGGTCTCCAGGGTAGTGGATATCCTGATCTGACCATGCATCGGACAAGAAGACCTCTATAATAATGCTGGGTTATTAGGATTATATTATAACGGTAAAAATGTACCTCCGGTGTCGGCCTTGACGTTGGCAAAGGCATAAAGGATATGAGTAAGGTGGTCAACAGGTATTGACGAAGGTGGATATTTCCTTCCATAGATCCCCCTGATAGACTTGTTAAGCAGTGGAATAGGATGAGTGCGCATGAACTTGAGCGACATACCAGTTAACAAAGCTGCAGAGTTTTATTCAGGAATTTAGCAACGGTCACCCTCCGAATAACTACTCACTATCCAACACTCTTCTTCTCGTGAGCCATAATTGGGGCAGTGATATCAAACGAAAGAAACCAATTTGCGGTCTTGAAGCCTAGAAAGACAAGAAGAATTGTAGAGATAGCGAGAAGGAACTTGTTCGGGTGTGCTTTGCCGGAATGTCCAAGATATTTGTTGGGCGGTGATACTGGAACGTATTCTTGTTCTAGTTCGTGTTCGTCGGTGGTGGGTATAGGTTGGTACGACATAAAAGTCCTGCGGACGGGCTGTTTTTAAAGAAGATGGGAGCAAGGCTGTGCCAGTGATGATGTCAGACACAGGTTTCAGTCGTTGCTATTGGGTGAACATCATTTCCTTTGACAAAAAAATATTCTTATGGATTTTCTTTGGGCTAAAATCAGAGAAAATATACCATCGTCGAAAGAGAATTAGAATTAGAAATAATTCGCTAGTTGGGCACAGGCATCAAGGTGACTAATGGCGAATTGGCGCGGAGAAGGCCAAGCTATGGGTACCTGCGCCTATATAAGCAAATTTTGCACCAAGTGTTTCCCATGTTCACTCTTGTTTTGCTCTCATCTTCAGACCTCTATAGAAGTTTATGATACCAGTAAGTTCTACTTCTGCTACTCTCCCTTTGTGATGTATTCTTTTCGTAATTTGCGTTCGATACAGCGGTCTCTCAAGGGGCACAACGCCTAGTGTCCTGAGGCCGTTGCAATGAGACAGTTTTACGCGACTGATTCTCTTCAGCTATTCTGGATGTGTGCTTATTTCGCTCTTTACAGGTTATGTTGGTCATTGGAGGCTTATTTAACATCGTATTCTGCTACGGAGGTGGATGAAATGAATGTGAGCCTCAACTTCTTGCTGGCCATATCTTCATGATGCAACCATTTACGGATGTAAAGGAGACCTTTATGGCTCCATTGTCCGAGAGCGCATAACCCCATGTGGATTCTTCCGTTGCCTTCCTTCTGACCCTTCTTGCCTTCGTCTGCCATGATATTCTTTACTGACCTATGTTTTCAGGCATTGGTGCGTTTTATCATCCCAGGCGATACGTCCCTTCAAGAGTCGAGAGTTTATTTGTTTGTCACATACGCTATTTTACAATTCAGCACTTTTGGTTTTAAGATCAGACATTATTTGCGATGGTATAAGTGAAATGAGGATCATTGCAAAGAATAGATGAAGCACAAGACGGACAATAGCTAACAAAGTTCAACAGTATTCAGCAATATTAGGCCTTTTCAGGCTTTTTTTACCCGCATCATGAAGATTCGGCGGGTACCTCCCCGCCTACCCTACCGCCGCGAGGACCTAACAAAGTTCAGTTGAGAATAAGGGAAAGAATGTTCACAATATGACTTACCACCGCGACCGCGACCACGATATTCACCTCCACGACCACCACGGAATTCACCTCCTCTGCGATCACCACCACGATGTCCGCCTCGTCCTCTGAGCTCACCATCGACTCTCCATCCACCTGATTCCCCACCACCTCGGCCACCGCGGAAACCTAATGATTAATGTCAACGTAAGTGTTATGAATGCAGGAGCCATTTTACATACCACCTCTGCCGCCTCGGGGTCCAC
>Ga0157379_10006461_pt1 | contig 10107 bp, 5 predicted proteins | sample S25metaG_FD_121802 | JGI IMG/M metagenome (GOLD analysis project Ga0157379, IMG submission 121802) | Switchgrass rhizosphere microbial communities from Kellogg Biological Station, Michigan, USA - S2-5 metaG | ecosystem: Host-associated > Plants > Roots > Rhizosphere > Soil | place: USA: Michigan...
CCATGGCTTTATAGCCAGCTGCGTTTGGATGCAAATAGTCGCCTGTCTGTAAATCATCCCGAAATCTTTCCAGATGATTCGGATCCCTTACAGCGGCGTCAAAGTCGAAAATACCATCGAAGGCGCCGCTTGTTCGAATCCATTGATTGACGGCCTGACGAACTGCTTCACCGTCATCGGTAAATGTATTCGCGTTTCCTCCGTACGGAGTCATGGTTGCACCGAACACGCGAATTCCATGCTCGTGTGCGCGCTCTATCATCTGCTTGAGGCCAAAAATCAGATCGTCGGCCGAAACCTTTTCTGCGGCCCACTGATTCGGCCTAATGGTTCCGTCTGCCATTTTCCGCGGCTTCATGTTTGGCCAACCGGTATCATTGATTCCTTCGAGAATAATTAGATCGGCAACGCCAGGCAGGGACAAAACATCACGGTCGAAACGCGACAGCGCCGCAACTCCGAGCCCATCATGAAGAATGCGGTTTCCGCCAATTCCTTCATTGACGACCCCCAAAGAGGGCGCACCCTTTTGAGGCGAAAGTCTCTCGGCTAAGACGTTTGGCCAGTCCCCATACTGCGCCTTAGCCCCGAATCCATCAGTAATTGAGTCGCCAAGGGCCACAATGGCGGCAGTGCCGTCTGTCTCCCAAAGTTCGAGACCAGACAAAAAATACCAGCTCTGGGTCGTGCGCAAACTTTGGAACTTTTCAGCTTTCGTAAAATCACCCGGGTCAGATATGTATGTGTCATGTTGCCCGAGGACGTGATTCGTACCCAGCTTGGTTTCTTTAGGTAAATAGAGGCTGACTGCGACTTCGGTAAGAGCAGCAATGTTGAGATCGACAGGATCGCTGAGAATTGGCGCACCTGCAGGTACCTCAACCGAAGTTGCCCCCGCAAACGTAAGAGCTCGATCCGATTCCGAAATGATGGCGCCATCCGCCTTAAGCAGTGCAACGTGTGCGCTGCCGATGGAAAGTGGGCTGGAACCCATTTCATTTGAAAATCGAACGCGCAGACGGCGGCCGGAAATTGTGGGGCGGATCACCATCCTGATCGTCTGGTTATCGAACGATTCAACTGCAGGCGTACCCGGCATTGAGCGGTACTGCTGAACTGCCGTGCTCCATGCGGCCACCCATCTTCCTGGGACACTTGCAGCTTGAGCCGAAATATCTGATGGCATTCCCGCAATCGCGATACCGGCCAGAAGGGCAGATAACATCTTCCCCATCGTTTCTCCTCTTTCTTAATTCAGACTTCCTTGACAAAAAGCCGCCCTAGAATTTGTGGACCTGTATCGCTAGGTATTTTAGACAATAATGCGCACAAAATAAAACAAAATGTACACATTGTTGTCTTATCAATCCCTCCAGGTTATTTCGGATTGGGCGGATAATTCGACCCCAACGAGGCTCTGAGCCTTGAGAGCGAAGCCTGGTTTTCAAGAACTAAGCATTGTAGAATTGCAGTTTTACCCAAAACACAACATTTACGAGGCAAATTTGTCTTTTTTTAGTTGGTATTTTCGTTGACAGGAAAATGATCAAGATGCTAGTTTTCGTTTCGAGTTTCCCCCAGACTGTCGATTTGGCTTTAGGAGGCGTTATGAAAGTCAGCAATTGGATCGGACGCACAGGCTCGTTCATCGGGTTATTTTGCGTTCTCGGCCTCTTCGCGATTCCGCATTCATCCTTCGCGCAAGGTGTCTACGGCTCGATCTATGGAACGGTGTTCGATAAATCGGGCGCTGTAGTTCCTAATGCGACTGTAACCATCAAGAGCGAGCAAAAAGACACAACAACAAACGCACAAAGCGACGCTAGCGGCCAGTACCGGATCGATCATCTGGTTCCGGACAGCTATACCGTGACGATTACCGCAGCGGGCTTTAAGACCTTCGCTGTAAGCCACCTTCAGGTAAACGTTGGTGAAGCACCGAAGGTGGACGTGAATCTTGAAGTCGGTGGCGAGAATCAGACCGTAACTGTCGCAGCTGGCGCAGAAGCTCTGCTTAAGACCGAAAAGCAAGACGTTTCGCTCTCCATCCCGCAGGAGACTATTCAAGAGCTCCCCATCGTCGGCCAGTTCGTTAACAATCTCATCCTCCTGTCGCCCGGGGCATTCTCTGCCCTCGGACAGGCGGGCGTCCAGGCGCTGAACCCGGCCGGCGGTGGCCATTACGTTGTCAACGGCCAGCCCGTGGGTGGCGTTAACTTCACTCTCGACGGTACCGATAATACCGGTACAACGCTGGGATACATTCTCATCAATCCGGCCCCCAACTCGATTCAGGAAGCCAAGATCATTACTGGCAGCTTCGACGCAGAGACTGGAAGGGCAACCTCCGCCGTGCAGGCGATCCAGACCAAGTCGGGGAGCAATGCTTTCCACGGTCTGCTGTTTGACACCCGCCGCAGCGCGGCGAACCTCGCCCGCAACCCATACATTGCTGCGCAGAGCGCTCCTAACAAGCTTGCTCCAGCATTGATTAACCAGCCCGAAGCCAACATCGGCGGGCCGATTATCAAGAACCGCCTCTTCTTCTTCTTCGATTTCTTCGCTCAGCGACAGCGTCAGGGCGGCACGGTAACCACCACCGTACCTACTGCTTACTTACGCAACACATGTCTGGGCACTCAGACCACCAGTAATGGCACCGTGGGTTGCGATTTCATGGAATACCCGACGATCTACCAGCCTAACCATGTCACGCCGTACGTCAGCAACATCATTCCTGCGGCACAACTTTCTTCCCAGGCACTGGCTGTGCTCAAGGGACTTCCTGCTCCCAATGTTGCCAACGCTGGAACGTTTCAGAACTACAGCGTGAACACTCGCGGAACGGCAAATACGAATCAGTACACCTCGCGAGTTGACTATCAGATCAACCAGAAGATGCACACCTTCGCACGGTGGACGGTTTATAAGGATGAACTCTTCGGTAATCCCGTCTTCGGAGCCCTCGGCGGTCCCACAGGCGTAAGTGAAGCCGGACACGGCACCGGAATGACGCATAGCGTTTCGCTTGGTTTCGACGACGCTATCTCCGATCATCTGTTGACCGACGTTCGCATCGGCTACTACAACGATCACCTGACTGACGACATGGCCAATGCCGATGTGTCCCTGGCCACGCAGCTCGGTATTCCGGGAATCAACAATACCGGGTATCTGCTGACCAATGGCATGCCTGGATTCAGCATCGGAGCCAGCCCGAACGGTGCCGTCGGTGCCTTGGCACTTGGTACCAGTGGTAGCGCACCTACGAGGCAGCGTGAAGATCAGTTCATGATTACTAATAACTGGACCTGGATCAGGGGTACGCACACATTGAGTGCGGGTGCGGACATTCGCCTCGGCCGCGAAAACCGGTCGGAAAGCTTCAGCCCCCGCACCGGCACCATGACCTTTGGCGCCGGCCCCACTTCCAACAATGGTGTTGGCGGAGTTCCGTTGGCCACCTTTATGCTTGGCGACGTCACGTCGTTCGTCCGCGTAGTTGCCAAGGAAGCGCCGAAGGAGCGCATGTGGCGCAACTTCTACTATGCGCAGGACACCTGGCGCGCAACACAGAAGCTGACGGTCAATCTCGGCGTCCGTTGGGAGCTCTACTTCCCCGAGACGGTAGACGGTAAGGGCCGCGGCTCTCTGTTAAACCTTGCAACGGGTAAGCTGCAAGTGGCGGGCTATGGCAACTATGGCCTGAACATGGGGCAGCAGGCCGACTATCGGGACTTCGCTCCCCGCGTCGGGCTAAGCTATCAGTTTGATCCCAAGAGCGTTCTCCGTGTCGGCTTCGGTCGCAGCTTCTCGCAAGCCAACTACGGCTCCATCTTTACGCAGGTGCCGGTGGAGAATTTGCCCGTCTACGGCTTCAATAACATACCGCAGCCTGACAACGTCAATTACGTATTCACCATGAATCAGGGACCGCCGGCATTCACCGGCTTCCAGCCTATTCCGGCGGACGGAAACATTCCTCTGCCCGACCTCATTACCTCCGTTGCCCGTGCCTATCCCAAGCTCAGGATCCCCACCGTGGATTCGTGGAACGCGAGCTTTCAGCGCGCAATTACCTCCAGCCTGACCGCAACCTTTGCGTATGTTGGAAACAAGGGAACCCACACCTATGTTGGTAACTGGATGTATGCCTTCCCGAACGCGGCGCAGCCAATTCTACCCGGCTCCGCGTCGGTAACGGGTCAGACCCTGTACTACGATCCGCACCCGGATTTCTCCGGCGGATCCTGGCCAGGTTATACCAACGTCATCACTGCCGCTGGACATACCTCTAAGATCGCCTATATGCAGCCGTACTACGCACGCTATGGGTGGACGCAACCGATCGACTATGACTGCATGTGCGGCGATACCCACTACAACGCACTGCAAATCACGTTGGATAAGCGCTTTGGACATGGCCTGCAGGTCACCGGCAACTACGCCTACCAGAAGGCTTACAACTATGATTCCGGGTACCACTTGGTGGACAAGAAAGTCACCTGGGGTCCGAGTGATACGAACTTCGACCAGGTAGCGAATATCTACGGCTTCTACCGGTTGCCGTTCGGTCGCAAGGGCGACTTTGCCAAGAATGTGCCCCGTTGGATGGACGCGCTGATCGGTGGGTATGACATGAGCCCGAACATTCACCTCTCGACCGGACAGCACTTCTCCGTAACCTACAGCAACTGCACTTCGCTAAACATTCCGTTTTCTGCAGCTCAGAATGCGGCCAATGCTCAGGCGCCGTGCTATCCCGATCAGGTTGCTCCGCTTAAAACGCAGCTGACTGCCTTCAACCCCGCCCTTCACGCCCAGACGTATTTCACCGGAATTCCCACGTTGAACCGTTGCAATTATCCAGGCGTTATCACCACCGGTCCCAATGCCTGCGTAACCAACGTGGCTTCCGGCTCGTGGGCGCTGCCTGGGCTGGACCAGATCGGCAACTTCAAGCGCAACAGCCTGGTTGGACCTGGCACGTGGAACGTTGATCTGGCGGCTTCAAAGACCATCTCGATCCGCGAGAATATCAGCACGCAATTTCGCATGAACGCATTCAACGTGTTCAACCACATTAACCCGAGCACGCCGGCCGGTAATCCGCAGTTCGCGGGTTTTGCCAGCGTCGACTCGGCCACGGCGGGAAGAATCACCAGCATCGCGAACGGCACCTCACCACGCCAGCTCGAGTTCGCGATCAAGGTGATGTTCTAAGTCTGTCTTACTACCTGGCCTCTTCGGAATTCTTCGGGGAGGCCAGATTTTGTCTATATATCCAACATCATAGATTTGCTGAAGACCGCTGACAGCGGAGAAGAGTCCAACCACTTTCTTCTTCATGCAACACTGCTTTCAAACATCGATTCGTAAGGGGTTCGAAGTGATTTCAAAAAAGTGGATTCTTCCAGGCGTCTTATCGCTTGTTTCCATGGGTATCTCGGCGCGTGCGCAGCAGCCGGCCATTGATCTTCCAGTCAATCAGGCGACAACGTACAAAGGCGAGGAGTTTCTGCTGATCGGCAACGCCGTGCGCGGCGCAGGCGAGCCGGTAATCGCAATCGACCCCACCAACCCGAACAACATTATTGTGGGCGCAATGGCCAATCTCAACTATGTTGAGGGCGTTCCGATGGCCGTTCCCGGCCAGCCAAACGTCGGTGGCAACGCAACCTTGAAATATAAGAACACGCCCCGTGCTTCGATTTCTGTCTACGCTATCAGCCATGACCGCGGTAGAACCTGGCGCTTGTGGGAGGATCCTTTCCTCGATGCGTTCAAAATGAATACCGCCGCGGATGCGTATGTCGGGGCCGGGCGGGATGGTACTTTTTTTATTGGCGCAATGGATTTCTTTCCGCAGAATCCGACGCCGCTGATGCTGCAGCTGGAGACCGAACCGACCCCTGGTCTTCTTTATGGCGCAATCGATATCTCCTCTTCGAGCGACGGCGGAAAGACCTGGACCGATCCAGCACATGTAATGGGACAGGCTACACCGCAGGAAGAATATGGCCCTGGCGTCAAACCTCACTTCCTCGGCAAGACTCCGTATGACCGGCCCTATCTTTCTACGGATTTGTCCACTGGCACCATCTATGTGCCCGGCAATGGTACGGGCGGCGATCCGGTACATCGTGAAACGTTCATCCGCGCTTCCAAGGACAACGGCAAGTCGTGGAGTCTGGTCTACTCTTACGATTCTGCTGACTATCCGCAGGCCGGCGGCGCAAGCAGACCAGCAGCAGCCAATGGAGTTTTAGGATTGGCTTATGTCGCAAGCAGCGTTCCAGCGGGTGCATTGAAAGGATCAGGCAAGTGTCCGTGCCTGATCTTTGAGAGCAGCCGCGATGAAGGGAAGACTTTTGATCGAACCATCGTGAAGACTGATCTTGTGCTGGCTCGCGGATTTGGCGGCGGCGGGGGACTTGCAGCGGCGGCCGATCCCAGCCACCCTGGCCGTTTTGCCGTGATGACCACCGCGCAGGAAAACTCCGAGATGCAGATCTATGTCACCGACGATAGTGGCAAGACCTGGAAGGGCCCGGTAAGGTCGGGCATTGTTGCCGGGGGAACGATCAGCAAGCCGGATATTGCGTACTCGCAAAGCGGCAATCTTGCCGTGATGTGGCTTGCGGTGGCTAAGGACGGAACGTATACGGCATGGTCCAACACCTCGCGCGATGGCGGCCTTACCTTTGGCAAACAGATTCAGATCAGTCAGGCACCGTCACCGGTCCGCGCGAGCATCAGGAACCGCGGCAATAACCGGGATGGAGACGATCTCTCATCAATAGCAGTCGATAACGAGTACGTCCACATCGTTTGGGCTGACGGCCGCGCCGGCTTCCTGGGTGCGTGGTATGCACGCGTACCGTTGTCGAGCTACTAGGATTTGCTTCCGTTCTTCGTGCCGCACGACTGTCGCACTACGAGCTGGAAATCGACAAAAATGTCGCGGGAGGGCATTGTCGGGTTTTCAATCCGTTGAATCATTGCCTGGATTGCCGTTGCTCCGATTTGCGCGCATGGTTGGTGGATAGTTGTAAGTGGCACTGAGACCAGGCTCGCGTACTTGACATCGTCGAATCCCACGAGGCGGATTTTGTCAGGCACCGCGATGCCTAATCTGGCCAGACCTTGCATTACCTGCGCGGCGGTAAAGTCATTCGAGCAGACTAGCCCATCCGGATGATGCTTCCTAATAATTTCGGATAGCGAATTTTCGTTCGACGGGTCGAAAGTCTCACAAAACTTGACCCCTAAGTCCGTGTTAGCGATGGCATCGTGGTAGCCTGCTTCGCGAGCTATGCAGCTTGGCGCCAAATGCGGTTTTCCGATGAAACCAATCCTTTTGCATCCCGCCTCGACTAAGTGTCTAGTAGCCAGATTACCCGCTCTACGATTATCGATTCCAACTAAATCGTATTTGCTCCGATTGGGATAGGGAACCAGGTCTCGATCGAGAAGAACAGTTGGAACACCCGCTTCATCCAGAATGCCAGCGAGTGTCTGGTTGATCTGGTCTTGGTGCGCGCTTGCCTCGAGAGGAGCAAAAAACACACCGGAAGGTTTATTCGCAATAAGCCGGAGGCATACGTCGCGAGCCTCTTCATCGGTCGGATCGTGGTCCACGATCGACTTTCCCCACACGAGCACATGGCTTTTGTTTTGCTGTGCAGCCACCATGCCTTGGCAAATAGGCTCAAAGATTTCCGTTCGGCCTAATTGAGGGATAAGCAAGCCGAACGTGTACTGCTTGGTTGTGTAAGTTTTTACATAGGTTCCGGAGCCTGCACGACGCTCGACGTACCCGCTGTCTTGGAGCTCTCGCAAAGCTCGGCCGACAGTGACACGGGACGCTGAATACGTCCGAACTAGGTCATTCTCGCTGGGGAGTCGCAGGCCCGCAGCGTAGGTCCCTTCGTCGATAGACTGCTTTATGCTCTCGAAGATGTCTTTATATTTGGCCATACTGTGACCGCAACCACGCGGGGAAGCCTGAAACCTCTATTGAGCCAACCATACCACCACACATATTCTAAAGCACTAAGGATCCAAAAACTATGCCCGCATGCAAATATTTATAAATCAAGTACATAGAGCCAAATGCCAGCACTTGGCAGGCTGAATCGTTCTAAGTTGTATATAAAAGAAACTCAATATGCCCACCAAAAAAGTGGTTAAAATGTATTGGATTTGAACAGGAAAATAGTGATACTATTTCGTCTCGAACGAGACTGCTTCGTAATGGATCGTCAAGTTTGAGCCGGCGAAATGATACGAAAAAGCACGCCGTGTTCAGCTGCAAACGGAGCGTTCCCGCGCGGCCTTTTTCAGTTTTGAGTTTGTGATCGCTAAATAGGCACGAGTGGTGCATGAAGGAGTTTTTGTCAGAATGGATCTTCAAAGAATCTGTCGCCGCCTTATAACTTCCTGCTTAATGGCTGCATTTGCGTCCTTCGGCGCAAATTCAATATACGCACAGGCGGCTGCTGAGCTCTCCAATGGCCGCTTGCCCGAATGGGAGATCAAAGATCACGTTGATCGTGAATTGGTCCGGGACATGATCACCCATGGTCTGGTGGACTACTGGGTCAAGAACTCAGTAGCGCCGAATGGGTTTATCCAGGAAGACATGAATCGCCAATGGAAGCCTTGGGGGGGGCAGCAGGAAGCGACTGTTAATGGGCAGGGCCGTCAGTTGTTGAGCATGACGCTCGTTTACGAAATGAACGGCAAAACGAATAAAGAGTATCTAGCCGCTATCACGCGGGCCGCCGGCTTCCTGATGAAGATGCACGATCCACAGTACGGCGGCTATTACCTTCGCGTCGGGAGCGACGGTCATGTGATCGAAGACGCAAAGACCGGATATCAGAGTTTTGCTCTGTACTCGCTTACGATGGTCGGCGACGCGACCGGCGACAAGAAATATCTTGATGCTGCTACAGATCAATTTCGCGTGATTCGCGACAAAATGAGCGACGCAGAATTCTTTGGCGCAGGTGGTAGCTACACGCGCGATTGGAAGAAGATTCCTCGCGGAGCCCCAGGCGCGCCGCGTTCCGGCTTTGAAGATCCGATGGGTTGGTCGTCTGGAAATCCGCCAGGTGGAACTACTCGTATAGGAGGCGCTGGGGGGCCTGGTGGCGCAGGTGCCGTCCACTGTTTAGACATTCACATGTTCGAAGCCATGTTGGGCTTATATCAAGTAACCAAGTCTCCTGAGGTGTGGAAGGAAGTTGACAAATACATGTCAGGCATCTCGCGCGTGTTCGACTACAAGCTTGGATACCTGCCGGCTTGCTACGACGCGGATTGGAAGCCCGCAGGTTCGCCGACGGCAAACCCAGGGCATAACTTGTTCGAGTGGGCGTCCGAAATAAGTCGTGCGGTCGATTATGGTGCTGACCCGAAGTTTATAGAGTTGGGCAACCGGATCCTGAATCTGGCTGTTACAACCTATCAACCCGAAATTGGCGGCCTCGGCGGTTATAACGCCCAAGGTAAAGCGACGCCGATGTTGTGGTGGCCCCAATGCGAAGTCATCAAGGCGTCGGCAATGTATGCCATTCTCCATGGCCGCAAGGATCTATGGCCGTACTATCACGAAACTCTTGACTTCGTGAAGAACAACTATTTCGACACCAAAGATGGCGGATGGTTCGAGTGGTACTTGCCTGGAGGCAAGTCGCGTGAAGACCAGGGCGATAGGGCCTTCTATAAGGGTTCGGTCGATGGACCCGAATGGGGATCGTACCACCAGACGAAGCTGGCTTATGAGTTGTGGCGCATCACCGCTCCAGATTACAAGCCGTGGTCCGCCCCGCAGAACTGAGCCATATTCCCCGGAAGGATCGTCAATGCTCATCTTTGTTGCATGCCTCGTCATATTCGTCTACGGAATGTTGTCCTCACTCCTTGGGACAATCATCCCAGGGTTGGCAGATCAGTTGCACTTAACCAATTCTGTTATCGGCTACATTGCTCTCGCACAGGGAATTGGGCTTGCCGGAACTTCGGTTTTTGCTGGCGCTCTCATGGACCGCAAAGGAACGAAGCTGGGTGTCTCTGTGGGCCTCGTCGCCACCATTGCGG
>Ga0157379_10006463_pt1 | contig 10106 bp, 7 predicted proteins | sample S25metaG_FD_121802 | JGI IMG/M metagenome (GOLD analysis project Ga0157379, IMG submission 121802) | Switchgrass rhizosphere microbial communities from Kellogg Biological Station, Michigan, USA - S2-5 metaG | ecosystem: Host-associated > Plants > Roots > Rhizosphere > Soil | place: USA: Michigan...
TTCCTAAAACCTCATTTTCCCAAGTTCGTGAAACTTAAGCACCGCTCGTTCTGTTTCTTAGGGCGTCGGGAGTAAATCACGACCTGCGCCAGGAAGCCTTAACTCGAAAATCCGGCGGCAGGCAAATTTACGGAATCTGAAACTTTAGTCCAAAGGAAATTCTAATGCCGGTAAGAAACATTCCCAGGTACGGCGCGGGCCGAAAAAATCTTGGCAAGTTCGCAAGTGTTAAGACAGGCCGTGTGGCATGGTACGAGTCGCTCCTCGAGAAGGATTTCATGTATCTGCTGGACTACGACCGTGACGTGAGTTACTGGCATGAACAGCCGCTACGAATTCGCTTTAACCACGGAGGAAAGGTCAACCGTTATACGCCTGACTTAGAAGTTCATAGGGCTGCTCAAAAACAACTGATCGAGGTAAAGCCCAAAGACAAGGTGGATAGCGGCGAGTGGGACGTTCTATTTCGAGCGGCGTCGTCTGTCTGTGAGCAAGAGGGCTATGAATTCCTGGTTGTCACTGACGAAATAATTAGGTTGCAGCCCCGGCTTGAGAACGTAAAACTACTTTGGAAGTACGCTCGCACACCCGTGCTCCCGCAGCACCAAATCATATGTAGCGAATTTTTTCGAAGCCGCAAAGACCAACCGGTCACACTCGATGATCTCATTCAAATCTTCACGAGCAAACAGGTGCCCATGCAAACTCTCTACTCCCTTCTTTTTTGGGGTGCCCTTGAGTTCGACTTGATGCACCCGCTGGATCGGGATAGTCGAATAACAATGCCTTTGTCCTCAGCCTTAACCGCCGTAAAAAGGAGGACTTCTTAGGATGCTCCAGCACAGACTCAGCAGAAACATGCACATCACACTCCGGAGCCGGGAGTACGTAATTGAAAAGCGTCTACCTGACAGGACCATCCGAATCAAGGATGTTCTCACCGATGAACGCACCGCTATACCCGAACAGGAGCTGATTGAGGCTCTCTTCGAAAAGGGAGCGCAACTTCTCGGTCATAACCGTAATCAGGATGCACTTAAAGAGCGCCTCGAAAAGACTAGGGTTTGCGATATTGGAATACTCAAAGAAGATGATCCAAGAAAGATTCAACTGCAACGGCGACTCTCATACGTTAGGGCAGTTTCTGCGGCACGGTTAGTTAAAACGACAGAAGAAACTCTCAATCCAATCATTGAAAGAGTCGCTTCGCTCATAGGCGATCATAAACCTCCTTCGACGGCGACTCTCTACAGATGGCTGCATTTTTACGACCAGTCCGGCCGAGATGCGAGATCGCTTGTGCCCGCGACAAAGGCCCGCGGGAACCGTAAACGACGCTTCCTCGGCAGACGCGCTCAAAAAGGTGAATTGAAAAACAATCAGAAGGCGCAAGAGCGAGCCGCTAGAGTCGCAGAGTTGATCGACAACGCGATCGACGAAGTCTACCTCAAGGATCAACGCTTCACAGTCCGCGCAGTCTATGACGCTTTGACAGCAAAAATCGATGACGCTAATCGTTTTAGAAGTCTCGACGATCAACTCCCGCTCCCCGACGTGAGTAGTCTTCATGACCAGGTAAATAAGCTCGATGATTACGACGTGATCGAAGCCCGTTACGGGAAGAAGATCGCTGATGAAAAGTACCGCGCTGTTCTTCAGGGAGCCAGGCCCACCCGACCGCTCGAACGAGTCGAGTGTGATCACACTACGACAGATCTTTTCGTCGTCGATCCAGTAACGATGTTGCCTATTGGTAGGGCCTTCCTTACTTGGATGGTCGACGTTTATACCAAGATGATCCTTGGGTTCTATATCAGCTTCAATCCGCCGAGTTACCTCACAGTAATGGAATGCCTGAAACACGCGATCAGGCCAAAGACTTACGTCCGTGAAAAGTATTCAAACATTAGAAATGATTGGAAAGTTTACGGAATTCCCGAAGTATTGGTAGTGGACAATGCCCGCGAGTTTCATGGCCACAACTTAAAAGACGCCTGTCATCAACTTGGCATTGTTCTTCAATTTAGTCCGCGGGGTAAGCCATGGATTAGAACGACTGTGGAGAGGAGCTTTCGCACAATCGCTACGCAGTTGCATCACCAAATGCCGGGCACAACGTTCTCAGACATCATTGAGAGAGCCGACTATGAACCAGGGAAGATAGCCATAATTACGCCCGACGTTCTGGATGAGATTACCCATAAGTGGATTGTTGATATCTACCAGATTTCCGGACATAGGGGCATTAGAGACATTCCAGCTCTGCGTTGGGAAAAAGGCATCGCCGAGTGGCCGCCTGCTCTTCCTGTGAACAGCGAATTCCTTGATGTCGCTCTGGGTTACACGGAAGAGAGAGTTGTCTCAAACAGAGGAATAGAACTAGATAACCTCTTTTACAATGATGAAGAACTGGCAATGGTCCGCCGGACACTCGAACCGCATAAGAAAGTCATCATCAAACGCAATCCGTCGGACCTCTCGCTGATTCATGTCTACGACGACAAACAAGATAAGTATCTTCCAGTCCCTGCCATAGATCAGGACTACAGCAAGGGTCTGACCCTCTATCAACACATAGTCATCAGTAGATATGTTCGCGAGCGATTAAAGTGCAGCGTCGACGTGTTTGCACTTGCCCGAGCGAAACAGGAGGTTCAAGAGATTGTCGAACGTGAGTGGAATGCGGCCGGCGGCAGGATGCTCGGACGGAAACGTGCAGCGCGCTATTTGAAAAAAGGCGTGCAAAACAATCGCGAGGGGATCGAGCGACCAAACGGTGTCAATGACCAACCAAAACCTCGTCGGATTATCGCGCCGGCGCAGCCCAGCCTGCTGCTTCCACCTGCCAACTCCTTGGACCACCCAATACTAGACATCGAAACTCAGTGGAACCCGACTGACATGGACGGCAGTGAAGAGCCCACCAATATGCAGCTTGTCCGATCCGAAAAGAACCTAGTAGCAACTCGCACCGCAACAAGCTCTGGCAAGAATCGAAGAGCGAACAAACTACCGCCTGACAGAAAGTCGGATACCAAGCGTGATTCAAACTCAGGGACGAAAAAGAAGTCAGCCAAACACAAGATTAGTAAACAGACACCAATGCCGGTTGATCAACCCGATGAGAGGCTCGACATGACCGGGTGGAGCGGTGACTACAACCTTCCCAAATAGGAGATCTCGAAATGTCTAAAAAGCCAACTGATCGCAAAGCCTATAAGAAAATGCCTGTCGAGGATCGAATCCAAATGGTAGAGAGTCTCTACATAAACTTTCCACGGAACCAATCCGCCCTGAACGCAATCGGGAACTGCCACTCACACGCCAAACTCTCCAAAGAGCCGGAAGGGATTCTGATTCTCGGCGATACTGGAGCCGGTAAGACTACGGTGGTCAAACTATACATGCGGTCTCATCCGAGAATCGTCACAGAAGAAGTAACAGTCGTTCCTGTGTTGTATGCCACCGTTCCTGTACCGGCAACCTGCAAGAGCTTAGTGACGGCGCTTCTTACTGCAATCGGGGATCCGGCGGCAGAAAAAGGATCGCAGGTTACGCAGACTCTGCGATTGAAGAGGTATATAGGAACATGCAAGGTTGAACTCCTGATATTGGACGAGTTTCAACATTTTCAGGATCGCGAATCTCTACGGGTGCTCAAGACTGTTTCCGATTGGTTAAAGGTCCTGATGGATGAAACTGGAGTACCTATCGTGCTAGCAGGTTTGCCTTACTCACATACCGTTCTCGATGACGAAAATAACGAGCAACTGCGACGAAGATTTGCCCTTAGAATTGAACTTGCGCCTTTTGGTTTCAACACGTCCCGTGAACGACAAGACTTCCGCCGGTTCCTCAGCATCATCGATGAAAAACTCCCTCTCGCTGAAGGGTCGGACTTAGCAGATCCCGCAACGGCCTTTTGCATTTACGAAGCAACTGACGGCGTAGTAGCGCACGTAATGAAATTGATCCGACGTGCGACAGTGATCGCTTTGGAATCGAGACGCGAGAAACTGACCATGGAAATACTGAGTCTCGCCTACGAACAACGACTCGCTGCTAACAACCCCGGCAAACCGAATCCCTTTGGCGCTGTTGCTCTAGTCGCGTAATTGACCATCAACAGCAAATTCCTTAGCTCAACCTACGTGCTGTGGGACGGCCACTTCAACGATCACAAGAACAACTCATTCCTGACAAGTTGTCAGCAGGCGGAAGTTTGGTTATTCGCGCAAGGCCCAAAGAAGATGAAAGCTATTTGGGCTTCTTGTTAAGGCTAGCTGAAATCAATTCGTTCGACACGCCTTATTGGATACTCAAAATAATGGGCGCTGGCTCCTCCACGTTTCGCACGTACTCAGCCGAGGCAAGCGCGAGGCTAAGTCTTCGACTAGCCTCTTTATCCAAGCTGAGCGTGAAAGATCTGGAGCACCTATACAACCACCCCGTTCGGGGAAAATATCTTATGTCATTTTTCGACCACCCTGTTCCACCGTATCTACTTAGACCTGGCCGTCCCAGAGTGTGTCCGAAGTGTCTGAGTCAATCACAGTATTGTCGGAAGCAATGGGATTTTGCTGCAATCACTTCGTGTCCGACACATCAGATCATGCTGCTCGAAAAGTGCCCCGGATGTGGGAAACCAATCACCTGGTTGCGCAGGAGCGTCAGTCATTGCCGCTGCGGAACCGATTGGCGCCAAACACAAACAGCACGATTGTCCAAATCTGAAATTGTCGTTTCGCAACTCATATACAAAGAATTTCAACTCCCTTGCCCTCAAATCTTGAAGCCAAGGGACAATAACCCTTTGTATGACGTCGACCTGCCTTCTCTTCTGAGTGCACTCTTCCTTATCACCAGCCAGCAAGAAGGTCGAAACGGAGATACACTCGGAAAACACATTTTTCCAGGGAGAACTTCCGCTGAAATGCACCGAGGGCTTCTAGCCGCGTTTGCCATTTTCGACCACTGGCCGATTAACTTTCACAGGTTTCTTGATCAACTAACCGCTGCTCGTAGACCTCAAAAAACTGCCTCCAACGCTAGAGAGAGGTTCGGCCCCCTTCATCAACGGTTGTATGACCCAAAATATCTTCCAGCAGTAATAGGAAATATCTTACGCAAAGAATTTGAGAACTACGTCTTGAAGCGTTGGGACCACGGTTATGTTTGTTCACATCAATGGTTCAAGCTCAGAGGTTGTGACAAGTATCTTTCTAAGACAAAGGCGAGCGCGATTCTGAAACTGGATGTGTCTCTTGTTGACAATCTCATATCCAAGGGAAAGTTAAAAGGATTGATACGAAGTTCTCGACGAAGAAAAATATTTCTCATCGAAGCGGCGAGCGTCGAAACATTTAAGAATGAGCGCGAGCGGTATCTCCCGCTAAAAAAAGCGTCAAAGCTCTTGGGTATTAAGCAACTGGATGTCTTGAGATTGGTTGACAACTCACTTCTTAATGCAGCTCGTGGACCATCCATTGACAATAACGATACCTGGCAGTTTGAAGAAGCCACGATCAATGAATTTCTTTCGACTGTTTTCTCCAAAATTGTCAAGTCCAATCCGCGAATCGGAAAAGATCTGCGCGGTCTCAATGACGTTTCGCGTTCACTGACCATAACGCTCTCAAGCGTGGGCTGGGGCGTACAACACTTGGTCGAAGATATTTTACAAGGAGTAGTAATTCCTCGGGCGGAAGCGTCAAGCAAGAATGGGCTTGCGCGCTTGCTGTTTTGCAAACAGGACATCCAACAGTACCTCAAGACAAAACTCACTGGTAAGCCCCGTGAGACTTTCAAACTGGATACTGAAGGGAGAGGACTGCCCTTCAAGCCAACAACTCTTCACTTTCTGGCTCACAAGAAATTGATTAAGACGAGAGTGAAAACGCACAAGGGTTTGCGGTGCCGCTTGATTACTCGCGAGGCAATCCTCAACTTCACAGCAAGATACGTAGCGGCAGGCAGCGTGGCGCGCGAGATAGGCACACGGACAGAGCATCTTATACAGGTGCTCAAGTCACACAAGATTTATCCGATCTCAGGTCCATCGATCGACGGTGGTCCACAGTATTTTCTGAGCCGGACGGACCTCACTGCCCTTAACCCAAAGGATCTAGTGATTGCCTTGCCAGTGTTACGCCAGGACAAGCGCAAGCGATCACACACCGTTGATTCACAAGGTGCCGCCAAAATACTCTCGCTAACGAAAGGATGGGTAGTTCAGATGGTCCGCAATGGAACTCTAAGACCCTACTCTGAATCCGGGAAGACAAGAGACGGATATCTCTTTAACCGTACATATGTTGAACGGCTTCGAGGACAGTTCAGCGACCTGACAAACCTGGTGTCGCCGACTGTTGCAGCAGAGATTCTTCAACTAGCTAAAACCAAACTTTATAAGAGATGGATTAAAACCGGTTACTTGCGGTATGAGACATCAACGGACGGCAAAATTCGTTTCTTGATCAAGTCGCGCGTTGACCAAATTGCCGATTTCATGAACTCCATTGTGACTCGTGCTGAAGCGGCTGCCCTCCTTGGCGTACCTTGGTGGCACATCGAAAGGTTCGCGCACAAGGGACTCCTTAAACCTATTTGCAATCCTTATCCACGCGCCTACTGGAACCTCATCTACTCGCGGACCGACGTCGAGAGTCTCAGGGTTAACAATAGAGTGGTTTTGTACACAAGAAAGGGTTCAAACCCGCGGCTATCCATTAGAAAACGAAATCTGATTCTTGCATCCCACCGGCCAATAACTCGCCTAAACAAATAATTCAAAACTTCGTCCGCCTCGTTCGCTGCACATTCACAATAGACGTCAGTTGAAAGCGAAGCGGACGGCAATTACTGTCAATCCTCTTCTCCGGATCTAAAGCATTCCGAGTCGTACGCATCTGAACTTATGTTTAGAGCTATACACCTGCGTCTGGATTCATCAGGGAAACTCAAATTCCCAAGAAACTTCTCGTAGAACCCCTCAACAATGAGACTCTTGATCACACTGAATCCTGAAAAGGAGGAGAGTTTCATTGGCTATATTGTGCGGCTTACTGAGGCGAACGGCTATGAAACGCCGTCCTGGATTTTCTCATTGAGCGGTATTGATTATATGGAACTTCAATGGAAGTTCACGTTCGTTTTCAGCCGATCGAAGAAACTAGAAAATCTCGCTAAACTCACGGGCAGCTCCCTCGACGATCTAGTGCCACTCTTATACTTGCCTGTCAAACCGCGAAGGCACCCAGAAGTTGATTACGAATACGACTTCTTCGGAGCGCTACTCAACCGCTCAATCATTCGCCCGCACTGCCCTAAAGTTTGCCCCAAATGTCTGGCCGAGTCAGGCTATTCACTTCGCATCTGGGACTGCTCTCTTGTGACAGCATGTCCAATTCACGAATGCATGCTTCTTGACACTTGTCCTGAATGCAATCGCCGTATCAAGTGCATCAGGAACAAGCTAAGCATTTGCTCATGCGGTTGTGATTGGAGAGACACTAATCTGACGACCATACCTGAGGAGCAGTTAGCTGTCTCGCGTCGAATTTATCAACTATGCAGCGTGATCGCAGTAGAAAAATCGCCGCCGGAAAGCGAGAGACCTTTGCAGAATCTTGGCCTTCGCGATTTCACTCGCGTGATCGTCTTCATAGCAGGACTCTTTGGGAAACTCGCTTGGGCGACCGGTAGACCATCAAGATCAATAAAACTGCAAAACACGGAACTTCATGCTCTCTTTACGAAAGCGCACAAGGTATTCGGAGACTGGCCGCATAACTTCCATCAGTTTCTCAGGGTGCAATCGACAGGCAAGAAACGGCTCAATCCTCACGGCGGCGAACTCGATACCGCGTTAAGAAGAGAATTCGGTTCTTTCTATGAGCGGTTGTACGAGGATCTACGTGAGTCCCAATTTGACTTCATGCGGGAGGCTTTCGCGGAGTTTTTGACGGACAGGATCAAGTCTCAATCCGAGCCAAGCGCTGCAGCACCTTGTGTGCCTTCGTTTGACATAGACACGTACATTTCCGTCTCTCAAGCAAGACGTCTACTGAAGATTACTCACAGCGCAATATTTGATCTGATTAAAGTCGGCGAGATTGATTTTGTTATTAGGAACAAAGGAACGGCGCTGCGTTACCTCCTTCGCCTATCCGACGTTGAAAACGTGAAAGACAAATTCGAGCAAGCTATAAGCTCTCGGACGCTCGCGAGACAACTCGGAGTGGACTGCGGTGTGATACACGAGCTAGCAAAATCAGGATACTTAAAAACTACGTCAAGAAGAGCAAAAGATGGTTATCACACAAGCAAGTTCGACCCGGATGCTGCCAACAAATTATTGAAGACATTCAGCGAGTCAATTCTCTGTGAGGTCGGATCGTGCAGTTCAAATCGATGGTAGCAACTACCGGACATGAATTATGTTTGTAGATTTGTAACTTTCCAAGAAACTTCAAACTGGTGACGGTATCCCGACTCATCTAACTTGATAATGCTGACGTCAGGTGATGCCTCTGTCGGTTAGAGACGTTTAACAGGGCTTATCGAGGCCTAATCTTTTAGCGACCCGCACGGGGACGTCTTTGGCGATTCAAGAGGTGCCGCAGGTACCACACGTGCCACACGTGCCACACGTGCCGCATGTACCGCAGTCGGCTAATACGCCCCAGTCGACTAACTGTTGTTCTGGGCGCAAAACAAGTTCAATTTTGCTTAGATCAACTTCAGGCGGATCGTCTTTCACCGCCCTGATCATCGCTTCTGTAAGTTCGAGCTGAAGCGTCTTGCGGAGCCTCTCCTGCTCCTCCCGCCCTAACTCACTGGCCTTGAACTTCCGGTAGCCTTCGTATTCCATACGAACTCCTTTAACCATGACTGGAACTAGTGCGAACTAAATTTGAAGGTTCCAAAGCAGAGTCACAAATCACCATCTTTGGAGTCTTTCATAGACCAATAGCACCGCATCACTCAAAACGTCCTCCAATGATCTTTTCGGCTCATTAATTACGTAAGCATACGCATCCGAAAACCCGATGAAGCCCGCTCGTTCCCAAAAGATTGGCAGTTCATCTTCATTGCTAAACATCACTTCGACAGATTTGGGGACTAGCCATGCGGTTGCGGCTCGCACTACTGTTTCACCAAGCCAGATCGCTACTTCTGGATAACTTTCTGCGACTATTCGAAACTGGGCTTTCGCTCGCGGCATCAGTTCACTGAGATCATCAGTTAGCAAGACATGTTCGGAAGCAGGATCCACCCACCGGTGAAGGAGCTCATGAACGGCTAGCGTTTCTGCCTCCATTAAGTTCTTTAGCGGACCTAAATAGAGCCATGTCTGACCAGGGGTAGAAACACTATAACCACGACCATGAGCGTCCAGAAGGTTAGGCTCGAGCTGTACCGAAACATTGTGGTTCTCATCGGAACAGCGGGCAGCTAATGATTGAAGCCTCGGAATTACGCTACCCAGCAAACTCGCCGCTGTCTCATAACTTTTCCGATGCTTGATCCACAGTGACTCGAGCGGGAGTTCGGACGAAAAGGCGCTAAGCCATTTATCGATTCCATTTAGGGCTGACCGTGATGCGCGCTGCCAGTTTGTAGAGCATTCTTCAATCTGTCGCGAAAAGTCGTCCCGAAACGACGAGTAAGGAAGCACGTCCATCAACATCGCGCCGCCCGAGCGCAGTAATGGTTCAAGTAAGCCCTCGCAATCCAGTTTATGACGCCAATTAGCCGCATGGGCGGCGAGGCTTAACCGCACGTCCTTACGAACATCAGAAAAATGCAAGCCGCTCTCGGAGTTGTACCCGATCGCGTTCAACAGGGCGAAGGCTACAAACAGAGAGCGGTCCTCTCTGACAGCAAAATTCATGCGTCTTTAAGTAGTCCTGACGATTTCGGACTAACGTTATCTGCGCTCAAGAAGGACAGCGATGCGATTGATACTTTCTTTGAGATTCTTAACATCCAATTGCGGTCGCGGTTCAATTCCGAGTTGGCGGATAACGCCGATTGGTAGAGTTGCTTCCAAAGCCGCCGTTCCGCAGGTGCCGCAGGTGCCGCAGGTGCCGCAGGTGCCGCAA
>Ga0157379_10006464_pt1 | contig 10102 bp, 9 predicted proteins | sample S25metaG_FD_121802 | JGI IMG/M metagenome (GOLD analysis project Ga0157379, IMG submission 121802) | Switchgrass rhizosphere microbial communities from Kellogg Biological Station, Michigan, USA - S2-5 metaG | ecosystem: Host-associated > Plants > Roots > Rhizosphere > Soil | place: USA: Michigan...
GCCCGACGGCGCGCGCACGCTGGCGAGCGATCGCAGTGCCTCCGGCGAGCTCGGACCGGACGACGTCGACGACGGCATGCTGGCCGGGGCGGGGGTCCTGCACGTCGCCGGCTACACGCTGCTGCGCCGGCCGGGCGCCGAGGCAGCGCTGCGGCTGGCGCAAGCCGCCCGGCGCTACGGTGCTCGCGTGAGCGTCGACCTCTCGACGGCGCACGGCATCGAGCAGCTCGGGCGTGACGCCATGCGCACTCGCGTGGCCGCGCTCGCACCCGATGTCGTGTTCGCGAACGAGGCCGAGGCCGAGGCCTTCGGGGGCCCGATCGGCACCGTCTGGGTGGTCAAGCGCGGTGCCCGCGGATGCACGGTCGAGCAGGGCGGCCGGGTTGTCGCGCACGCGCCGGTCGCGACCGAGGGCGTCGTCGACACGACCGGTGCCGGCGATGCGTTTGCGGCGGGCTACCTGCTCGAAGGCGAGCCGTCGGCGGCGGCCGAGCGCGGCCAGGCCGCTGCGGCGCGTTGTGTGACGCGTGTGGGTGCGCTGCCATGAGCGCGGCCGTTCGCGTCGCACCCGAGGTCGCCGATGCGCTGGCCGGCGGCGGCCCGGTCGTTTGCCTCGAGACCACGCTGGTGGCCCACGGGTTTCCGCAGGGTGAGGGTGTCATCGTGGGGGAGTCCTCCGAGGCGGCGGTGCGCGCCGCGGGTGCCGTCCCGGCGACGGTCGGCATCCTCGACGGCGTGCTCGTCGTCGGCCTCAGCGCCTCCGAGCTCCGCCGCTTCGGCGATGCCGGCTCCGCCGCTCGCAAGGTCGGCGCGCGCGACCTCGCGGCCTGCTGCGTGCAGGGCGCGCTCGGTGCCACGACCGTCGGCGGAACGCTCGCGGCCGTGCGTCCGCTGGGCATCGAAGTGATGGCGACGGGCGGGCTCGGCGGCGTCCATCGCGAGTTTCCCGCTCCGCCGGACATCTCGTCCGACCTCGGCGAGCTCGCACGGACGCGCGTGGCGATCGTGTCTTCTGGCGTGAAGTCGCTGCTCGACGTGCCCGCGACCTCCGAGCTGCTGGAGACGCTCGGGATCCCGGTGCTCGGCTACCGGACGGACACGCTGCCGCTGTTCTATTCCGCCGCGGGCGGGCCGCCCGTGTCCGCGCGCGTGGAGTCGGTCGACGAGGCCGCGGCCGTCGCGCGCGCACACTGGAACCTCGGCTCGGCAGGCGCAGTCGCGCTCGCACGCCCGCCCGAGCCGAGCCTCGACGATGTCGAGCCGCTGATCGAGGAGGCGCTCGCGGAAGCCGCGAGGCAGGGCGTGCGCGGACCGGCGATCACCCCCTTCGTGCTCGCGCGCCTGCACGAGCGCAGCGACGGGCGGACGCTGCGGGCCAATCGCGAGCTGATCGTCGGCAACGCTGCGCTCGCGGGCGAGCTGGCCGTGGCGCTAGCCGCTGCGGCGTAGCGCCAGGCGCACCACGGTGCCCGCGGCGTCTCGCACGCGCGCGTAGCTGACGCCACCCGCCGAGTAGTTCATGAACACCGCGACGAGCGTGCCGTGCGGCGTGAACACGAGCGCCGCATCGTGCTGGATGTCCGGCAGCCAGCCGGCCTTGTGACCCACGGGGAACGGCGACGCCGGCCGAACGAGCCCGGGATAGCCCGCGTGCACCAGCAGCCAGAGCGCGACCCGTGCCTCGCGCGCGGTGATCCCGAGCCGGAGGGCGGGGCCGTGTCCCGTCGAGGCCAGCATCAGCGACACGAGCAGCGTGCCGAGATCGTGCGCAGTCGTGTACTTGCAGCACGGGAAGGTGGGCTGGTCGACGACCGTCGTCGGCGGGAGCGGCCGGCGCAGCGCTCGCTCGGTGACGTGCCGCCGTTCGTTGGGCTCGAGCAGGTATCCGCAGCACGTGAACGTGCCGGTCGCACCGAGCGCGCCGATCAGCGTGTCGACCGCGCCCGCGCCACCCGCGCGCGGGAGTAGCTCATTGGCCGCGCGGTTGGAGGAGTCGAGCACGAGAGCACGCTCGAGCGACCATGCCGACGAGCGCAGCGGGTCGGCCGAGTCGCGCGCGAGCACGCCGAGCAGGATCCCGAGCTTGACGGTGCTGGCTGCGGGGAAGTGCGCACCCGCGTTGTAGGCAGCCGTACGACCCGTCGCGAGGTCGCGCACCCAGGCTGCCGACGTCACCCCCGTGCGAACCGGGAGGCCGGCGACGGCGTGTTGCAGGGCGCCGTCGATCGTCTGCGCCGGCGCGACGGCGGCCGCCACCGCCGGAAGGCCGAAGACGTGCTCGACCGTCGCCGAGGCGAGCACCCGCGCGCCGTCCAGCGCCTCGACCTTGACCGTCAGATCGCGCGGCGGCAGCCCGATCGGGCCGAGCAGGAAGGCGCGCCGGCCGCTCGTGAGGCGCAGCACGCGCACGGAGTGCCCGTCGGCGAGCACGCGCAGCGCAGTGGTGCCCGGGGGCGCCACGCCCTGGATGATTCCGGGGTTGGCCTCGTACGCCTGCGGCGCGTTGAGCGTGAGCGCGAACACTCAGGGAAGGGTAGAGTCACGGGCATCGCGCGGGGATCGCGCACCCCCTTTCGCCGGAGGCACCTGGGTATGTGGGCCGTCATCATCGTCATCGCCATCGTCGTCGTCCTGATCCTGTTCCTGGTCGGGATCTACAACGGGATGGTTCGCGGGCGCAACCGGGTCGACGAGGCCTGGAGCGGGATCGACGTCCAGCTCAAGCGCCGGCACGACCTGATCCCGAACCTCGTGGAGAGCGTCAAGGGCTACGCGGCGCACGAGGCGGGCGTCTTCGAAGCCGTCACCCAGGCCCGCGCGGCCGCGATGAGCGCTCAGGGGCCCGCCCAGGTCGCCCAGGCAGAAGGCGCGCTGAGTGGAGCGCTCGGCAGGCTGTTCGCAGTCGCCGAGGCCTACCCGCAGCTGCGCGCGACCGAGAACTTCCAGCAGTTGCAGGCCGAGCTGACGAACACCGAGGATCAGATCGCCGGTGCGCGCCGCATCTACAACGGCAACGTGCAGAGCTACAACACGAGCATCCAGACCTTCCCGGGGACGCTCTTCGCGGGCACCTTCGGCTTCACGAAGCGCGAGTTCTTCGAGATCGACGCGCCGGCCGACCGCGACGTGCCGGTCGTCTCCTTCGGCGGGGGCTCGTCCGCGCCGCCGGCCGCTCCGGCCGCTCCTGCCGTTCCCGAGGCAACGACGCCTCCTCCGCCTCCGGCGCCGCCCGCCGCGCCTCAGGCCTGAGGCCCTGCCGCCTCCACCACGAGCTCGGCGGGGTGAACGACCCGCACGTCCAGCTGCGCCTCACGTAGCGCGCCGCGCAACTGCAGCGCGCAGCCCGGGTTGCCGCAGCTGACGACGCGCGCGCCGCTCGCGCGGATCGCATCGACGCGACTGCGCGCAAGCTGCTGGGAGAGCTCCGGCTGCGTGAAGGCGTAGACGCCGGCGGCGCCGCAGCAGCGCCCGGCTCCGGCCAGCTCGACCGGTTCGTACCCGGCTCCGCGCAACAGGTCGCGCGGAGCCTCGCGCACGCCCTGGGCATGCAGGAGGTGACACGCGTCGAACACGGCGACCGGACCGCCGCCACGGCCCTTCGGAGGTGCGGGCGCCTGCACGAGCGCCTCGCTGAGATCGAGCACGCGCGCGTCGTGCTCCCGCAGAGCCGCGCCACAGCCGGCCGCCGTCGACACGAGGATCGCGCCGGCCGGCAGGCCGGCGAGCAGCTGATCCCGCATGCTCTCGCCCGTCGCGAGCTCGCCGTTGTGCAGGTGCAGCGCCCCGCAGCACCCCTGCTCAGGGCCGGCGACGACGTCGTAGCCGGCCGCCGCGAGCGCATCCACTGCAGCCTGCTGCGCACCGGCGAAGGCCTCGCGCATCACGCAGCCGCGCAGCACGACCGCAGGCGGTCCGCCGGGGCGCCGGCGCTCCCAGGTCACAGTCGCGTGTGGATCGAGCGACGCACCGCTGCGACCGGTGGCCCCCGGCAGGAGCCGCGCGAGCGGACGTCCGGCGCGGAGCGCAAGGGCCAGGAGGCGGGGGCGGCGCACGAACGAGAGGAGCGCCCGCACCTGCACCGATGGCGTCTGCGCGCCTCCGTCGCGGGCGATCTCGAGCAGCTGGCCGTACTGCACGTCCGACGGGCAGGCCGTCTCGCAGGCGCGACAGCCGAGGCAGCGGTCGAGCGGCTCGCGCGCCTCCTCGACCGTCAGATCACCGGCCACGAGGCGCTGCATGATGTGGATCCGGCCGCGCGGGCCGTCCGACTCGGCCGCGAGGAGGTCGAATGTGGGGCAGTGCGGCAAGCAGAGGCCGCACGACACGCACTGATGGGCCAGCGCGTCGAAGCGCTCGCGCCGGGCATCCGTGAGGTCGATCGCCGTCATGCCCGCGCCGCGCCGACGACGGCCGCGACGAGCTCGGGCCCGGCAGGTGGTGCAGGACGAACGGGCGCGACCGCATCGCGGGCTCCGGGTGTGACGAGTGCGAGGCGGCGGCCCGCGTCGTAGGCCCAGGCGCCCTCGTGCGCCGGAAGGGTCACGCGGGCGTCACGGCCGGCCATGCGCACGGCACTCGTGGGCAGCGCGGTGCACAGCGCCAGCCAGCCGCCCTCGCCGAGCTCCTCGAGCTCGGCCCCGGCCTCACCGGCGCAACGTTCGAGGAGGCCCCGGCGCCGTGATTGCTCGTCGGCTCCGCAGTCGTCCGCGATCGCAAGGAGCTGCGGTTCGAGGATGACGAGCGCGCCGGGCTGGGCCGGATCGGCGCGCAGCGCCTCGGCCAGTGCAAATGCATCGCCGCCCCGTGCGAGCAGCCGTTCGCGCCGCTCGGGCAGGCGCGCCAACCGGAAGACGGCCCAGTCGACGGGCGCGCTCCCGAGCAGCAGCCGGCGCAAGTCGTAGCCGGCAACGTCCTTGACGGCCTCCGACCCCAGCGACAGACCGTCGATCCCGGCTGCGAGGACCCGGTCGCGCAGGCGTCCGTAGAGCGCGTCGAGCGGTCCGCCGTCGCGACGCTGCAACAGCTCGCGCACGCTCGTGCCGGGGTCCGCGTCCACCGGGAGGAACTGCCCGGCGACGGCCGCCGCGGCCTGCACCGCAGCGAGCGTCTCGTCGCCGTAGGCCGTGAGGCTCGCGTTGCCGGCGCGCAGCTCAGGCGACATCTGCGTACATCCCTCGCCGCGAGTCGGTGCCCTGCTCGGGCAGAGCCTTGCCGGGATTGAGGATGCCGGCAGGGTCGAGCACGGCCTTGACGCGGCGCATGGCATCGAGCTCGGGCTCGCCGTACTGGCGACCCAGCGCGTGCAGCTTCTCGAGGCCGATGCCGTGCTCGCCGGTCAGTGTCCCACCGTTCTCGAGCACCATCACGAGCAGTTCCTCGCTGGCCTCCAGGGCGCGCTCGAAGGCTCCGGCCTCGCGCGCGTCGTAGTGCAAGCGTGGGTGGAGGTTGCCGTCGCCGAGGTGGGCGACGGACGAGAGCACGAGACCGTGGCGCTCGGCGATGTCGGCCGCTGCGCGCAGCGAGCTCACGAGGCGGTCACGCGGCGTCGCGAAATCGTGCGTGTACGAATCTGCGTGCATGCGGCCGAGCGCGCCGTAGGCCGAGCGCCGCGCGTTCCAGGCGATCTCGATCTCCGCATCGCTGCGTGCCTCCCGCGCACTCCCGCCCGATTCCTCCACGCATTGGACGACGACGCCGAGCGCGCGGTCGATGCCCTCCTCGATCGCCTCGACCTCGATCAGCAGCGCGGCTTCGACGTCCGTGGGCAGGACGCCGGGCGCCATGTGGTCGAGCGCCCGCAGCATCCCCTCGTCGATGAACTCGCAGGCGACGAGCCCCGGCGCCTCGAGCACCATGCGCTCGGCGCAGGCACCGGCCTGCTCGAGGCGCTCGAAGCCTGCAACGACGACCGCCAGCCGCTCGGGCAGGGGGAGCAGGCGTACCAGCGCGCACGTGACGATCGCCAGCGTGCCCTCGCTGCCGGTGACGAGAGCGCGCAGGTCGCTGGCGTCGGTGTCCTCGAGCCAGGCGATCGTCCCGTCGCCGAACACGACCTCGAGCGCGAGCACGTGGTCGCCCGTGACGCCGTGCCCGAGGCAGTGGATGCCGCCGGCGTTCGTCGCGATGTTGCCGCCGATCACCGAGGCTGCGCGCGAGGATGGATCGGGCGCGTAGCGCAAGCCGTGCCCGCGCGCGAGGCGGTCGAGCGCCGCGTTCGGGTGGCCGGCCTGCACGAGCGCCGTTCGCTCCTCGATGTCGAGATCGAGGACGGCCGCCATGCGGTTGAAGGCGATCACGAGGCCGCCGCGCGTCGGCACCGTCCCCCCGGTCAGGGAGGTCCCGCCGCCGCGCGCGACGATCGGCACGCCATGCTCGCGCGCGATGCGCACCGCGGCCGCGACGTGCTCGCTCGTCTCGGGATAGATCAGCGCCTCCGGTCGTCCGATCACGTGCGAGGCGTCGCGGGCGACGGCGGCGAGCTCGGCCGCCTGCGTGTGCACGCGGTCGCCGAGCGCCGCGCGCAACGCGGCGACCCAGGGCTCCGTCATGCGGCCACCATGCGCGGCACAGCGGGGTCGAAGCGCAGGATCAGCCGCTCGATCCGGCCGTCGCTCCCGAATGTCCACGAGCTCGTGCCGCGATTGCGCCCGGCCGTCCAGCCGGAGCCCTCCCAGTCGGCGGTGAGCGTGCCGTCGCTGCCAAGGCGTAGGCGCCAGAAGCGCGCAACCGCCTGATCCGGGAGGCGCGAGAGCGGCGTGTCGAGCGGGCGCGGGTGGGGGCCGCCGGCCAGAGCGAGCGCACCGCCGCGGGTGAAGTACGCGGGCGCCGCGGCTCGACCCGGCGCGCAGAACGAGCGCTCGAAGGCGCGCACGAACGGCTCGGGATCGCCGAGATCCACGGCCGGGCGGTAGGGGAGGGCGAGCGCGTAGCCGTCTGATGGGTCGATCGCGACGCGCAGCGGGCCGGCTGCCGTCCAGCCGCGGCGTGGCAGCGAGCGCTCGAGGCTGGCGCGCGCGGCGTCCAGATCTGCGCCGGGCGGCAGGTCCAGACAGAGCGCGTCGCAGGGTTCGGCCATGCGTTCGTAACCGGCGGCCGACTCGACGCCCGGGAGCACGAGCGTGATCCTGCCGGCCTCCCCGTACCAGTACGACTGCCGGGGGAGTGGCAGGGTGGCGAGCGCGCCGGCCAGCTCGCCCGGCTCCAGTCGGCGCGCCACTCCACCTTCGAGGCGGCGGGCCGTCGCGACCTGGCCGATCTCGCAGAGCAGCGCGAGGCGATCGCTGAACGAGCCCCAGCCGCCGCGGAAGTCGGCAAGCCACTCCTCGTTGCCCTCGAAGCCGCGCTGCGTCACGCGCAGGTCGGTGGCATCGCCGTCCGGTGAGAGCTCGAAGCGCAGGATGCCCCAGTAGGGCGGCTCGAACTGGACTGCGAGCACGCGTCCCGGCACGAGCTCGACGATCGGCCCGCCGAAGTTGAGCGCCGGGTGGTGCAACCCGCGCGCCGAGGGCCAGTGCGGAAACGTGAAGCGCCACGAGCCGCCCTCGCGGACGTCGGCCTCCGCGCTCGCGAACAGCCACCGCCGGAGGTCGGCGACATCGGTGAGCGCGCGCCAGACCCGCTCGGGCGGAGCCGCGATGCGCACGCTCTGGTCGACCTCGACCGCCATGGCCCGCTCGACCGGAGCGATCATCCGTACCTGTCGCCCATGAGGGCGCGCAGCTTGGCCCGGTGGTGGTGGGCGTCGACCTGCCGGATCGTCCCCGAGCGCCCGCGCATGACCAGCGAATGCGTCGTCGCTCCGGTGGCGTCGAAGCGCACGCCGCGCACGAGGTCGCCGTCGGTCACGCCGGTGGCCGCGAAGAAGCAGTCCTCGCTTGCGACGAGATCCTCGGTCGTCAGGATGCGCTCCAGGTCGTAGCCCGCGTCGCGAGCTAGTTGCGCCTCGGTGTCGTCGCGCGGCCACAGCCGTCCCAGCATCGTGCCGCCCACGCAGCGGATGGCTGCGGCCGAGAGGACGCCCTCGGGCGTCCCGCCGATGCCCCACAGCAGGTCGATGCCCGTGTCGGGCATGGCCGCGAGGAGCGCACCCGAGACGTCGCCGTCGGAGATCAGGCGGATGCGCACGCCCGCCTCGCGGATGCGCGTGATCATCTCGGAGTGGCGCGGCCGGTCGAGGACGACCACCATCAGGTCGCCCAGCGTCACGCCGCGGCGCCTCGCGACGGCGTAGAGCACATCCTCGATCGGATCCGTCATCGACAGCACGCCGTGCAGGTCGGGCCCGCCGACGAGCTTCTCCATGTAGACGCAGGGGCCCGGGTCGAACATCGATCCGCGCGCCGAGATGGCGACCACGCAGAGAGCGTTGGGCATGCCCTTGGCGGCCAGCGTCGTGCCCTCGAGCGGATCCACGGCGACGTCTACCTCCGGCCCTGAGCCGTCGCCGACGCGCTCGCCGTTGTAGAGCATCGGTGCCTCGTCCTTCTCGCCCTCGCCGATCACGACGATTCCGTCCATGCTGACGGTGTCGAGGAGAGAGCGCATGCCGTCGACGGCCGCCTGGTCGGCGGCGATCTTGTCGCCGCGGCCGACGAGCCGCGATGCGGCCAGTGCGCCGCTCTCGGTGGCGCGGACGATCTCGAGCGCGAGGTCGCGATCTGGGATCGTCGTCATGTCCGCCAATCTATCCTGCGCTGCTGTACTGCGTCGCCCAGTCACGAGGAGACCCGTTGCCCGACATCGACACCATCCGCCGCTCCTTCACGTCGCTCTCCCGCACGGGAGCCGACGGCCGGCCGCTCGTCTTCCTCGACGGACCGGGTGGGGCGCAGGTGCCGGATGTCGTGATCGACGCGATGGCCGACTACCTCCGGCACTCGAACGCGAACATCGACGGCGCGTTCGTGACGAGCGCCGAGACGACGGAGCTCGTGGACTCCACACGCGTCGCGGCCGCCGATTTCCTTGGCGCGAAGCCCGAAGAGGTCGTCTTCGGCCCCAACATGACGACGATCAACTTCAACTTGGTGCATGCCTTCTGCCGCACGCTCGAGCCGGGCGACGAGATCGTCATCACCGCGCTCGACCACGACGCCAACGTGAGCCCCTGGCTGCTCTGCGCCAAGGACCACGGCCTCGTCGTTCGGACGGCCGACGTGCGCGAGGGCGACCTGCAGGTGGAGCCCGCGGCGCTCGAGAAGGTCGTCGGTCCCCGCACCAAGGTGTGCGCATTCACGCTCGCCTCGAACGCCATCGGCACGATGCCCGCCGCACGCGAGCTCGCCGACATCGCGCATTCCGTCGGCGCACTGGCGTGGATGGACTGCGTCCACTACGCGCCGCACCGCCGCATCGACGTGCGAGCGCTCGGCGCCGACGTGCTGCTGTGCTCGCCGTACAAGTTCTTCGGCCCGCACCAGGGTCTCGGCTTCGCGCGCGAAGAGCTGCTCGCGAGCTGGCCGGCCGACCGTGTGCGCCCGGCCGGGGAGTTGCCCGCAGGCCATCGCTTCGAGACCGGCACGATGAGCCACGAGGCGCTCGCGGGCGTGCAGGCCGCGATCGACTTCGTCGCCTCCCTGGGCGAGGGCGCAGACCGGCGGACGAAGCTGGACGCGGCCTTCCGCGACATCGTGGCCTACGAGACGGCGCTCACGGCCCGCATGCTGGACGGCCTGGCAGAGGTGCCGGGCATGACGCTGTACGGCATCACGGACCCCGCGCGCGCGGGCGAACGCACGCCGACCTTCACCTTCACGCTGCCGGGCATCACGCCCCGCCAGGTCTGCGAGCAGCTGGCACAGCGCGGCATCCTCGGCTGGGACGGCAACTACTACGCGCTGGGCATCATGGATCGCCTGGGTCTCGAGGGCCGGGGCGGAGCAACCCGTCTCGGCTTCCTCCGCTACACGACCGAGGAAGAGGTCGATCGCACGCTCGAGGCCGTCGGCGAGATCGCTCGCGGCTGAACCGCCGGCCTCAGGGCCCGCGCTATGCTCTTGCTCCCCCGCGGATGTGGCGGAACTGGTAGACGCGCACGGTTCAGGTCCGTGTGGCCGTAAGGTCGTGGAGGTTCAAGTCCTCTCATCCGCACTCTCCCCGGCTA
>Ga0157379_10006469_pt1 | contig 10099 bp, 8 predicted proteins | sample S25metaG_FD_121802 | JGI IMG/M metagenome (GOLD analysis project Ga0157379, IMG submission 121802) | Switchgrass rhizosphere microbial communities from Kellogg Biological Station, Michigan, USA - S2-5 metaG | ecosystem: Host-associated > Plants > Roots > Rhizosphere > Soil | place: USA: Michigan...
AGGTACTTCAAGGGAGGTTGCGCCTTGAAATGTTAGCTTACTTCCGTCTAGTCCGCAAACACGCCAGGACATTAGCTGCAACTAAGTCATCACCTCCAGGAAGATACGAGTTGGCTTTTTGGGCGATGCCCGTACTACAGGTTGTACGGCGTTAGGCTATTCCAATTTCAGACTCTGGCGACCGAAAGGTAGGCACGAAATTACATTCAAGATATTCTTGATTTAGATTCATGGAAGGCTATGTCAATTTAAATATAAATTCGCTTTTGGACTCTCCAGATTGTGAGAAGGCGAGCAAGTGAGGTCGGGTGTGAGGTGCTATTCATTTGGGAGATGTTCGAATCTTTCCTTTTGAATTATAAATCACTCGGTCCAGATAATGACAAAACATCCCTAGAACGTGGTAGCCGACGATGAACTGAGTCTGCATCGCCTGAAGCTCCTGCTCATATCATTCAATTTATCCCGCTTGGCGTTCAAAAGGATCCCCCTTTCCAGCGATACTTCTTTCGTATCTTAATGCTCATCCCAGAATTTATTATTATCCAAATTTGTATTTATGCGAGACCCAGCAAGCGATTTGGGGAAGGGAGGCTCAACTCGTGTCACCGATGCCAGTTGGTGCCTGTTTGCCCGTTAATGCCTGTCCAGATTGGATATGCTATATATGGTGGATCCTTCTGAGATCATAATTAATTATGAAGGGCTTCGTACTGACAAATGTAAACGGGTGAATCTGGTGTGAAATTGAAAAATTTGGACTTGCGGTTGTTAGTTAAATTGGTGCTTCTGTCGGAAAAATCGTTTTTAGCCGAAGGGTCTGACGAACCTGAGTAATTAAGCCTGACCAGAATTTAGTGAGTCGGTCGAATTTTGTCTATGCGTTATTAACCTAAATCTGACCACCTAATGGCTCCTGATCTATCTCTTCGACCAAATCAGGTCTGACTAGGAAAATTGGATTTTAGCGACATCCTCGTATCCATAAGATAGATATTACTTGTCGCAGCTGACGGTGTACTATCATGAATGCTCACTCTTCGGAGTCTGCGTCTGGCGTAACAGCTCCGCGTGCTACAGAAGCGCTCTAACCCGGCCTGCCCCAAAAATGGCGGTCAGTTCTCTATTTTCCCATCTTGAAAACTAAGGTATGGATACAATAGCAGAAAATCCATCTCAGTAGAATTGGCACCTGGCAATTTTGCTATTCGCTAACTCGAGTTTCTTAAAACCTCTTTCCGTTGCTGTGTGGGTATCCTCTAACAGAGGAGGGCATACTATTTACCAAACTACACTTTCATCTTGACCTCGGCCACAAAGTTCGTGTCAGGCAAAATGTTCACGTTTGGATTAGATATGGTAGTACTACTCTCCAATAATGAAAACGTATCCAGGTCCTTGTGTTATCTTTAATCCAAAATATATGATTATCTCCCGGAAGCTCCCCGAACGAGGATATCAACAGACTTCGTCTCGAGGAGCGGTTCAGGTCCAGCCTAAAAAAAGTCGTAAATGTTTAATAGTTTCAGACCATGATACAGCATAGCACATACTCCAATCAAGACAAAGTGTGTTACATGGAGTCTCGCATTCCCGGAATTGAGGTGGGCCAAGTTGAATGTGAAGTTCTGATACGGTGGCCTGGAAGGCTCGTGCTGTACAGGAGCGAAGTTGCCTGCATAGAGAATATTTCCAAGGATAGGTTCTGTGTCATCGGTCTGGCAGGCGGTGGCACCACATATTTGAAGCCCAATGACGATGGAGACGTCAGTAGAGCCTGAAAGGGAGTTCTAATAAAAGACGTAGTTTAGTGGAGGAAGAAGGAGATGCTGCAGAAGTAAAGACGTACAGGTTTAGCCACCTCCACAACGAGTGGAGCACCACCCAATGTGACCACCGAGCCAGCCTCAGGAGAGGCAATGGCGATGTTTTGGGCAGTGACGCATGCGGCCAATGCGAGGAGAGATGTGTAGATGAACTTCATGGTAGGGAATCTTAAGTTACCTGAGATGCAAACCCTTCGCTGCTATAACTCGCTCACTTTTATAGGTCTCCACCTGGTGCCCTGCGATGTATCAGCGCCATCTCTCGCCATCCACTCCATGGACAAATGTCATGCATCCGCCTCCGGCATGAGCCTGGTTCCATGGCTTCACCAGTGAGTCCGTGTTGCATATACCTCTCAATGCAGGACTGCACTCCGTGAGCGGTCTGATAAATAAGAGCTTACCATTTTTTCAAGCAGTGCAAGATCATGGGGAAAGTTTTCGCCGACGTAGAGATCCGATTCCGTCAGGGGAGGATGACTGAACTTGAAATGAAATCGTTTACTTCGTACGAGCTGAGGAGTAGTTACATACGTAAAGCCAAGAGAAGTTGGTCAACATGCAAAGAAGAGAAGCAGCTTTTACCTAAGCTTTCCGCGTGGGATTTGGAATTTGCAGGCCATAAATACCACATGGAAGCTGGTGAATAAGTCATCTAGTGGTCCGAGGGCACTGGATGCTGTACAGAGAAAATACACGAGTGATCCGATTGGCACGTGAAGCGGAGTATTTATGGAACGGGAGTGCGGGACTAAAGTTAGCTGCCATAGCTCCATGGAATTAAGATGAGGGTGCACATGCTATGGAGTAGCGAGGCACTGGGCAAAATGGGACCATTACATCGTTAGTTTGGAATGTAACCGGACTCGAAAAACAATACGAGAGCTGACATCAATTATGCATGGCCATATCTGACTCGGTGAAAGGAGTAGCCTCACTCGGGAGAATCAAGACCGCATCCTCATTAACTGGAGTCTACAAGGAAGGTTGGAACGGTTATACCTACATACACTCCGTATTTAGACGGGTTCCGCATTCCCCGTCAAAACGCCAGTCCTGGGAGATGTGGGATAAGGTAACGAAGTCCGAATTTTGCTTCAATGTGTGGGGATAGCCTAAGTAGGGATGGCTGTTAGATCCTAGATAAAAAGGATGAGGATGCAAGAGAATAATATTAAAAACCACTGGAAAAATAATTCTAGGACTGGGTTGATTCTTTCGATTCTGCCATCCCAATAAGTTTGCTGAGGGAAGACAGCGTTCGCAGAGCGAATGTGAAATCCGTTACTGCTGAATACGACCCGAAACAGCTTCTTTTACCAAGAGTTGAAGCTTGACATCAATATCTGTCAGTGTTCCGGCAAGGAATGCACCATTGTCTAACAGTCCTAAGTATACCTCCTGGAATAGTGCATTTAAATAACTTCATAGTATCCTTGAACAACGTTCCAATTCACCGAGTGCTAGCGAGGAAGGAAGCAGCTATATGTTGGTTGAGGTCGAGGATTCCTTAGGATTCGTGCCCTATTGCATCTCAGCGGCCCGATTGTGGATGATGAAAACGGGAATGAAATGCTACCCCGATCTTTACTATAATGGGAGTTACCATCCACAATAGCGACATTCCAGTTGTTGGGCATACTTGGGAAGACTCGTTGACGGGTCCTGACGTACTTTGAGGCGCGCCCGCGGCCTCTCTTTCGCTTTGTCTTTCTTGTTCAGCATACCCAAGAACAGGCCCTCTGTCTCCGAGAAGGTCAGAGTTCGCTTCCTCGCTAAAGGAAATTCAGGTGAGCTTCAACAACCTTGATAATGGGAATATTAGAGCGTAATATTCCTGACATTCCGTGATCATAGAATCGTATCTGACACACCCCAGTCAGCATCTTTTAAACCGCAAAATCCATGCACCATGTACAAGGAATAAATGCATGCGAATTGCTTGACAACTGCGCTCTCGCCAAAGATGTTTTCAGCCATGTTGTTGCACCACCACGACTCCATTCCTTGGGGGACATGGTTGAGCGACCATGATTCGTCTGTCTCACAGACACAGGTGTATGTGCTCGGATAGGCGGTTTATCGAACGGGCTTATTTGGAGATATTCTTGACGAGGGGAATGTTCACAAAAGCTTCATTCCAAACGAGTCCAAATCTTAGTGTCAGTGCTGTACATAATCGTTACGAAAATGCTCACCCGATCATCTTCAATTTCGATGTTCATGAACGTCTCCATAAAAGTGTGCTACGCAAGGGCTAATCCCTTCATACGTGGACTGGGACTCTCAAGGAAACTTCCGCTCACCCACTGTCGCTACGTCTCCCGTGCCAAAACAGAATGGAGGCTGTCTCCGAGTCACGTAACGATTTTGACAAGTTTAGGAAAGCTGTCGCCATACGAACTCTTCAACTCCTTCATGGTTAGCGCACGGTGGAGAGTCTCAATACCACGCAAGATCCCGAAAAAAACTAGAGGTCCTTCACTTCGTAGACGGCTGAAGTCATATTCTGTAGAATGTTAGCAAATAGCAGCGATAGTGGCATTGAGGCAATTGGTAATAATGTGTACAAAAGATCACCAATCCTTTATCTTCGGCATCTGATGGGGACAGGGAGGGCGCATGTGTGACGCGTGACTAGACGTTTACAGCTGTTCCGGGTACATAAGGCGGTCCCACGGCTCACGTGATTATTTTGTTATTTTGAACATCTCGACAAATTTCCCTATATCTTCGCAACCACTACGAGTTAAGATACGAAATTTTAAACTGAGCATTACGTATATACAATGAATGTATCCTGCAGAATATAATGGGTTTAAAAACAGTAATTGAAAAGCGGCCGCTACACTCAAAATGTCTTCTGTTCAGCCCAAATGTCTTACCAGAGCTCTCAAATACAATTAATAAACAACATATTATCCTAGGCATTCTATTGCTAACTACGCCAGTCCTTAATATGTCTCATTCTTTCCCATATTGCATGTTCACCTTCTCTCAAAACAGAAAGGTAGCACCAGGTCACTTATCGCTTCCTAAGCCTTATAGACAGATTATTCCAACGAAATTATGCACTAGGAAATATTATCTGCAGTCCTGAACTCATATAAATCATTTGTAGTCTGGGGTTCTTCAATTAGTCTGGGAGGCGAAAATTTTAATTACCACGTTTAAACTCATTGTATTAGGCAGGATCAATAGAATGCATATATATATTCCTCAAATTAAAATTTTGTAGCTTAAATCGCAGTGGTTGTGAAGATATAACAAAATTGTAGAGATATTCAAAACAACAAAAAAAGTCACGTGATCCGTGGGACCGCCTTATGTACCCGGAACAGCTGTAATAGAAACACTACAGTACTCAACCCGTGATCAACTCAGTTACACTTTCATGTGCACATAACAGTGCTGCTGTTGCACGAATCCGCCCATCCTTGATAGAAACTGTCACACTCCTCCATCCCAATCCTTGCGCCAACACCACCATCGCCACCCGTCATGATGGGTTGGAGTTGGGATCGAATGGTGTCCCGATGAATATCAACCAGACGAGATCGCCTACGATGTTTATCACACTGACATACCCTACACCACTACCTATCCTGACGCTGAGCTTGTGGACTATTTCATGGAGAGCGGGGGCGAAACCACTGGTCCAGCAAATATATTGGAGCTGGATGTGGAGAAGAATGGTGTAGTGGGTATGTCTTTGAGTGTGAAATTAGCGGGGTATGGGGAGGCATTAGCTTTGGAGAGACTGTTTGGGCGAGAGAGGCACGGAAGGAAGATGATGAAGAGACGAAAAAGAAGGCGGCTGGATGAGATAAGGAGTAGGAGAGGGTTCGTCTGGAGAAGTGACTGGCCGAGTTCCTGTTGGAGCGAACCACAAGTCTCGAGAGGGAGTTGCGTTGGTGGGAAAGAGGACGACAACTCTGTCTCCTCCAAGGACATTAAGGAAGATTCGAAGACCTCACACGAGTGAGAGTGTGCATTCGACAGGTATGTGATACGTTGTTTATAAGATCGTTGTTCTTATATCGCTGTAGATTCTGGCGCACCTCCTCGTTTTGGACACGCTTGGAAGCATTCCCCTAGTAACATCCCTCTACCTATTATCACCAGACCCTCCGGAGTGACGCTGTACGTCATCCAACACGACCCTCAATCCCCAAGCACACTTATCGGCACAGTGAGGAACCTCCGTTCTGGCTCCTTTGACTATGGCACTGGTGAGTGGGAGAAGATGCAGGCAGACGAAGTGAGGACATCTTGCGTTCCATACCACCAGTTCAAGATCCTCCACCATCCCATTTTTGGGCCCTTCTGCCGCATCAGCTTCGACAACGACGACACCGGGCTCGGGTGGGGTGTTTACGACCACGGTCACTGCCATGCCATCTCCAAAAATTCCCACTGCGATGACCTGAACGAACAGAAGCCTCTGAGGCAGCGATCAGGTGGAGGGTCGCAGAGTCTGTTCAGCAAGAGGAAGGTAGTCCCCGTTGAGTGGCTCTTTCCTTTGCTGTGTTTTTCTTGATCTTTCCATCTCACGCTTTCTGTTGTCCGCATTTATTTTCGGTTGTTCTGTTTGTCTATGGATCTCTCATTGTATTTCTCTGTTATGCCTATGCATGATATATATCCAACTCTTTTCTGATCGCCTTCGTAAGGCATGAGGTGACCTTGGAATCTCTAGATTGTTTGAGGGGATTCCGCGGGTGGAGACTGTCATCATTTTCTGGTATTATCTATATCATAAAACTTCATTCATCCTATCTGTAAATAATTCACTCATAAGTGCTATCCTTCACAGATAAAACACCGCAGTACGTTACCAGGGATAGGTTCCATCATTCCCGTTATTGTTACCGACTCTTCAACGTTTTCGTGATTAAGGATAATCATCCACAAACAGCTCGCGGGTATAACATGCCAGGATTGGCAAGTGCTTCCCGGTGCGTTATCGTTCTTTTAAAGGTTTATAATTTTCGCTGAAAGTATACTTTGGGTGATTGGTAGTTCACTTGACGGCTCCGAATTAGTCTCACAAGATTTCCCATTAAGAAGCTCGAAGAACCGAATCCCTGATCTACGAAGTTAATGACATTAGGGTGTATTTGCAACCAGACTTGAATGTCGGCTAAGGAAATGGTCACAGCCCATTGGAGGTGGAGCCTTAGCCGGCATTAGCCGACATCCTATTGACGTCTCCACCAAGGTGTCCAAATATAGGAAATCTCACTTCCCAGAGAGCCGTTTGGCCCCACCTCCGTGGGAAATTTGACCTTGATTACTCTGACATTGACCAACAAACTCTCTTTCCACCACGACAGCGAAGAACGATCAAATCTGCGAACCTTCGAAGTGCCGCCGATTTCGCAGCTCAAGTTTGGTCATATTGGTGTACATCACTCTTCTAAACCAATTCGGAGGTGAACCTGAAGCATCCATCATGGCCACACTGAACGATTTCGCATTATTCCAAGCGCGCATCAATCATCTACATGCCAAACTTAGTGCTTTTCTGCGGGGGGGAATGAGGTTCGCTGAAGGGGTTTGCGTGCCCACAAAGAGCGGTGACTTCCGGTGAGTAAATTCTCATGAATATGAGAAACAGAAAGTTCATCATAATCTACTGAACATCCATCACATTTTGCGCTTCAAGCTTGTTCGGCGCACCGACGATAATAGTGTCATTATAAATACTACAACCCGAGCCTTTCTGCTCCCTCGGAGTTATAGCTGCCTCGCGTGTGGTGATTTTCCTTTCGGCCAACTATCCCATCCTTCAAAACCAAGCGAAGAACAATATGAATTCGTCGATGGCAATACCTCCTCCACCGCCGTTGTCAGCAGAGATTGAGGCCGGTTTGGAAAGGTACATAGCCAATAATTCAAGGCATTTATATTCTCATGTCATTTGGCTATAGTCAAGGCGCAGGATTCTTTTTATATGCCGCGGTCACAGTCCTTCTTTATGATCAGCGTATGTATGGTATGCAAAGGATATATAAATGACTATTGAATTTGTCTGCTCCTCAGTGATCACTTTCGGGCAAGAGGTAAGGGTATTACTTTCAAGGTGTCTACGTGTCTAATATTTCAGCTCTCAGGTTCAACGTATTTGGCCCTCCTCCTGGAGTCTTGCAAAATTTCTCTTTCTTGTGAATCGCTACTTCACTCCCTTCGGAATTTCTCTTCAGCTCATAATCTTGTTCACAAACGCTTTCCATGGAAACGTAAGAATATTTTTATTTGGTATATCCCTCCTTGTTGTGCTTATCAACCAATACAACCCAATAGACGTTCGTTTCCCTTGCTACATATCCTGCGCATGTGTTTGACAACGTTTTATAGAGAAGGATGCAAACACGCAGCTTTCATTGTACCCTCAGTCGGTCTCATAATTTCTCTAGGTAAGTGAAGTATTTGGAGGCCTTACTTATCCGTGTTGTCTCACTACATGTTCTTAGTTGCTGAATGTCCGTATACTTCATTGGCTGTGTTACCTTCGAAACCCTCTTTTAAAAAAATATGTCAATAGGCGTCATGATACTTCGTGTCTATGCATTATGGGGCCATAATCGTTGGATACTTGGTTTTCTCAGTCCATTATGGACCATCCACATTGTAGCAGCGACAATTAATATACACCGCGAAACCTGTGAGCTACCTTCATTTACTGACCTTCAATATTTGCTAACGCAACGACTAGTCTTTCCGGAAAATGGTACTATAATAAAGCTTTGATCAAAAGATAGCTGAAACCCATTTAGGCTGTGCTGCTGTGGGTAGAGGGGATCTCTTAGACAGAAGTGAGTCTAAAATATGTCATTTTAATTCAATTTCTGACGGGTGTAAGCCTACAGTGTTCTTCTGGTACCCTGTGATAATTGATAGCTCGGTATTCATTTTGACAATGTGGCGTGGGTGGACTATCTTTCGAAATGGCTTTCAAGCGCCGTGGGTGACATTGGTTACTTCTCCTGGACATTCTCTAACTCAGTGGAAATTTAGAACGATAGAGACTTTCGTCAAGGATGGTGCCATCTATTTTCTTTGTATCTCGACTATGAATGGGTTCGCAGCAATTATGCTCATAGTGAGGAAGCATTTTATTATTCCAAAAAGTAACTTAAAGTCGTTTTAGTCTGGAAAACCAGCCCTCCAGCCGATTGGTCTGCAGTCCGTGTATTATCTACTCTAATTTATGGTGGACACTTAAGGTCTTTCCTGGTTATTAGGCCCGCCGCAGCTACGACCGGAATGATGATATCGCGCCTGATGCTCAATATGAGAGCACCGGTCTCGAGCAAGTTTTTTTTTGGCATTGATTCTATACTGTCTATTAAACTTAACACATGACAGGTTCCTCCAATGTAAGTACCATGGGTGCAAAGTTGAAAATAAGGGCCTTACCCTTGATTTCCAACAGCGCGACTGGAACGACGTTCTAACTGGCACATTGGGGACTACTACCTGGCAATTCAAGTCCAATGAGGACTCTCCTCCAGAATCCACTACACTTAATGGCATTTCCTAAGTGAAGAATCCTCCCATTCACCAGAATTTTGTTGGATCCTTCAGCGAATAGGCTCTCCCTTCAGCCTTCTCTGTGTCTCGGGGTCAGGAATTTTGCTACATTATCGAGTTTTTTTGATCGTAACCTGTACCAGTAACTCACGTGAATAGGACTTGATGTATTTCCGAAGGTATACCTCCATTATTTAGGCCTAAAGGTACCCTTAGGAAAGGAGAATACAGGTAGATAGATAGCTCTCGATTGCTTCCAGACCCAATCGTCCTAGTATTCCCCTGTAAAAACGGGTGATGTCATACTGTCTCCTATTTTTCGGATGAACAAACCGTTAAAGAACAGGCGATTTTGACAGGTTATGGTACACTGTCTTTGCTGCGACCTGGAGGAGGCAGAGACTTAGAGGAAATGTAACCCGGGAACGCAAGAAGGTCTTACCCAACAGAGCCATCCAGTAACCTCGCGTCGATCTCTTCGATGAGATCCTTATATGCCATGGTTGGTGCTGTTGAAATAAGATCGCGCTTCGTATATAGAACACAAAATAAGAAGTGGAATTAATCGTTTGACCTCTGTGAGCTCTGAGGCAAACGGATAGCGTATGTACAGCTCGTAAACTACTTATAAATCGAATACAAGCTGTGCATACAACAGGGGAATCAAAAAAGATCCCTCGACGGGTGACCGGCGGGATCCCTGCACCATAGCATATAACGGAGCTTGCTCTTTGCAG
>Ga0157379_10006470_pt1 | contig 10099 bp, 7 predicted proteins | sample S25metaG_FD_121802 | JGI IMG/M metagenome (GOLD analysis project Ga0157379, IMG submission 121802) | Switchgrass rhizosphere microbial communities from Kellogg Biological Station, Michigan, USA - S2-5 metaG | ecosystem: Host-associated > Plants > Roots > Rhizosphere > Soil | place: USA: Michigan...
GCCGCCGTCGCGCTCGTGGCCTCGTTCATCGCACCCGCCCAGGCTTCGGGCATCGGACTCGCCGATCACGTCCGCGTCTTCGCCGGCACTCGACCAGGTCACGACACTTTCGGCGGCGGTCACAACTTCCCCGGTGCTTCGGCGCCCTTCGGCATGGTGCAGTGGAGTCCCGACACAACTCCCGCCGATCGCAACGGCCGCGGCGGCTACGACTACCGCGACTCCCACCTGCGCGGCTTCAGCCTTACTCACCTCTCGGGCGCCGGCTGTGCGCTCTACGGCGACTTCCCTTTCCTGCCGACGACAGAGCCCATCGACGCCTCGCCTGCCGGCGACGGCTCGGAGCTTGACGGTCAATTCCAACCCGGCTTCTCCCACCGTCACGAGAGTGGACACCCCGGCTACTACTCAGTCCGCGTCAACCCGGTCCGCGGCGGCGCGATCGGTACCGAACTGACCGCGACCACTCGCACCGGCATGGCTCGCTTCACCTTTCCGCGCAATCCTCACGCCAGCATCCTGATCAACGCCGGTGGCAGCGCCCAGCCAGACGACTTCGCTGCGGTTGGGACCGACCCCACGCGCCACGAGATTGACGGCATCGCTTCAAGCGGGCTCTTTTGTGGTCAGCGACCCCGCTACCGCGTCTACGTCGCCGCGGTCTTCTCGCGCCCCTTCGCCGCCTACGGCACCTGGCAGGGCAAAAAGCTCCTGCCGGGGGCAACCGAAGCCAGTGAAAGCCAGCAGCCCGCCGCCAATCCGCCGACCACCGCTGACGCCGGCGCCTACGCCAGCTTCGACACGCGCCGCAATCGCACCGTCAGCGTCCGCGTCGGCCTCTCATTCACCAGCGTCGACGCGGCCCGCGCCAACCTCGCCGCCGAAAACCCCGGCCTCGGCTTTGCCGCCGTCGCCCATAAAACCGAAGGCCGCTGGAACTCCTGGCTCGGCCGGGTCCGCGTTGCCGGTGGCCCGCCCCGAGCCCTCGACACCTTCTACACGGCGCTCTACCACGCCGCTCTGGCGCCGCGCACCTTCAGCGACGTCGGTGGCACCTACATCGGCATGGACGGCGCGCTCCACCGTGCCGCGGGACGCGTCCAGTACGCCGACTTCTCCGGTTGGGACACCTACCGAACCCAGATCCAGCTGCTCTCGATCCTCGCCCCGCGGCGGGCGAGCCAAATCATCGCCTCGCTGCTCGCCGACGCGGCCGAGAGCGGTTGCCTGCCGCGCTGGTCCTACGCCAATGGCCAGAGCATGACGATGGTCGGCGATTCCGCCGACCCCCTGATCGCCTCGGCCGCCGCCTTCGGCGCCCGGGCCTTCGACCCGCACGCCGCCCTCGCCGCGATGCTGCGCGGCGCCGATGAAGAATGCCGCAGCGTCAACGGTGAATACCTCGAGCGCCAGGGCCTCGGGCCGTACCTGGCGCACGGTTACGTGCCTTTCGACCAAGACACCAACACCCGCAACGCCAACTCGATCTATGGCGACCCCGACGACATTTGGGGCTCGGCGGCGAGTACGCTCGAGTACACGCTCGACGACTTCGCGATCGCCCAGTTCGCCGCCCGCGCTCTGGGCGATAAGGCGACCTATCGCCGCTTTATGCAGCGTTCAGGCAACTGGCGCAAGCTCTTCGACCGCCACAGCCGCATGATCGAGCCGCGCTATGAAAACGGAGCCTTCCCGGCCGACTACGACAACCTGCGCGGGGGTGGTTTCGTCGAGGGCGACTCGGTCCAGTACAGCTGGATGGTGCCCCACGATCCCGCCGGCCTCTTCCGGGCGATCGGCGGCAAGAGCAAGGCCAGTGCCCGCCTGCGGCGCTTTCTGCGCAAGCTCAACGCCGGGCCGGGGGGGACCCACGCCGACCACGCTCTGCTCGGCAACGAGCCGACCTTGCACGTCCCCTGGCTCTATGACTGGCTGGGCCAGCCCTACCGGACGCAGGCCACCGTGCGCCGCGGCCTGCGCCTGTTCGGCGCCGGGCCCGCCGGTTACCCCGGCAACGACGACCTCGGCACGCTTTCCTCCTGGTACGTCTTCGGCGCCCTGGGCCTCTACCCGTCGGTCCCCGGCGTCGGCTTGCTGGCGATCGGCAGCCCGCTCTTCCGCCACGCCTCGCTGGCGCTCGCGCACCGCCGTCGCCTGAGGATTTCCACAAGCGGGCACGGCCAGTACATCGACTCGCTGCAACTCAACGGCCGCCGCTACGGCAAGCCCTGGACCGCCTGGTGTCCCCTCGCTCATGGGGGCAGGCTCGCCTTCTCGCTCTCGGCCCATCCCAATCGGCGCTGGGGCAGCTCGTCCGCGGCGAAGCCGCCCTCCTTCGGCCCGACCCGGCCGATGCCGAAGGGCGTCTGCGCACCTTGACCCTCGCTCCCAGTCGAGCCGGCGCCGCCTGGGCGCTGGCGCTCCTCATTGCCCTCGGCGCCGCGATGCGCTTCGTCACCCTCGGTGACCAGAGCTTCCATCACGACGAGGTGATCACGGTCACCCGCGTCATCTCCGGCAACTTCGACCACATGCTGCACGCGGTCAAGCGCAGCGAGTCCAACCCGCCGCTCTACTACGCCCTCGCGTGGGGCTGGACGAAAGCCTTTGGCAGCGACGAGCTCGGTATTCGCTCGCTCTCCGCCCTGCTCGGCACGCTGACCGTGCCGCTGGCCTACGCGATCGGCGCCGAGCTATCGAACAGGCGGGCGGGGCTGATCACGGCCGCTCTCGTTGCCGTCAATCCAATGCTGATCTGGTACTCGCAGGAGGCGCGCTCCTATGCGCTGCTGGTCTTCTGCTGCGCGGCTTCATTGCTCTTTTTCGCTCGCGCGCTGCGCACGCGCAAGGGCGGGGACCTGGTGCTCTGGGCGCTCGCCTCCGCGCTCGCACTCTGCAGCCACTACTTCGCCGTCTTTGCGGTCGCCATCGAGGCGCTCTGGCTGCTGATCGCGCTGCGCTCGCGTTGGCGCGTCGTACTGCCGGCGTTGGCCGCGGTCGCTGCAACCGGGCTCGCGCTGCTGCCACTGCTCACGTCCCAGGTCAACCCGACTCACATCGATTGGATCGAAGAAAGCCCGCTCTCATCGCGCTTCTTCCAGACCGGCGTCAGCTTCCTGATCGGCGAAACCGGCCACGTGATCGCCGAGCCGCCCCGCGTCCACTATGCGCTGCTGCCGGTCGTTCTGATCGTCGCAGCGCTGCTGCTCGTCGCCCTCCGCGGCACGCGCCGTGAGCGGCGCGGGGCGACGCTTGGCCTGGTCATTGGCCTCGGCGTCGCCGCCCTCGCCCTCGTCGCGGCGCTCGGGGGCAAGGACTACGTAGTTGAGCGCAACCTGCTGCCGGCGCTGGTGCCGCTGGCAGTGGCCGCCGCGATCGGCTTCGGCGTCGAGCGCGCTCGCCGGGTCGGCCTGCTCCTCGCCATCGCTCTCTGCGCCTACTGGATCGCTTTCGGCGTCCGTGTCAGCGAAACCCCGAACCTGCAGCGCCCCGATTTTCGTGCGATCGTAAACGCGCTCGGCCCGGAGCGGGTGCCACGCGCGATCGTCACCTGGAAGCTCGCCGCTGACCCAGTTCGCTACTACCTGCACGACCACGCGCAGCGCATCTACAGCGGCACCTGGCCGATGCAGGAAATCGACGTAATCGCAAAGTCACGCGGTGGAGCGCAGCCAACGGGCATTCCGCGGGTTTTCCACCCAGTAGCCAGGGTAAGGTTCGAGCGCCTCACCTTGACTCGTTATATGTCAGCTCTCCCGCGAGAAATACCCTTCTACGTGCTTGGGCACGTCGGCACCGGTTTCGGTGTCAACGCCGTCGTGCTCGACGGCGAGTCCGGGGTCAAGCGATGAGCGCCAGCGAATTCGCCTACCGGGTCGGAGCCGCCGCCCGCCGCCCGGCGAGCTGGTGGCAGCTGATCAAGTTCGGCCTCGTCGGCGGCTCGGGCTACCTGATCAACCTTGCCGTCTTCGCCGTGCTCAGCGGCAATCTCGGCGTACATCACTTGGTCGCCGCGGTCGGGGCCTTCTGTGTCGCGGTCTCCTCCAACTTCTTCTGGAACCGCCACTGGACCTTCGCTGCGGGCCACGGCCATGCCGGCTTTCAGGCCGCTCGCTTCTTCGCCGTCAGTATCGGAGCCCTATTGATCAACCTCGCTGTGCTCGAGGCCCTGGTCGAGGGCTCCTCGATGGGCGACCTCACCGCCCAGGCGATCGCGGTCGCCGTGGCGATGCCGTTCAACTTCCTCGGCAACAAGCTCTGGACCTTCGCCGATTAAGCCCTCCTGCGCGAGTCGCGAGTAGTCAATCGGTACAGGGTCGTTCCTCCTCGCTAATATTCCTGAGCAATGGAGCAGGCGAGCGTAACCGAGATTCCATCGGACTGGTATCGCTCCGCATTCCCGCCGGAGGAGACCACCAAGCGACCCTGGGCCGACCGAACCGGGGATGAAGTCGACCGGGCCATGGCGATGTTGGGCGCCAGCGGCGGCGAGCGGGTGCTGGACCTCGCCTGCGGCACAGGCAGGCATTCGCTGGAGCTGGCGCGCCGTGGCTTCTCCGTTGTTGGCGTCGATATCTCCCCGGACCTGCTGGCGATCGCCGAGACCGACGCTGGTGAGGAGTCGCTGGACGCCTCGTTCCTCGCCGCCGACCTGCGCAAGCTCGAGTTCGAGAACGAGTTCGACATCGTCCTCAACCTCAACGACGGTGCGATCGGCTACTTCGAGACCGAGGAGGAGAACCAGCGAACCTTCGAGGTGATCGCGGCGGCGCTGCGGCCGGGCGGCGGCAACCTCTTGCAGTTGCCGAACGTCCTTTACGCGGAAGCCCACCTGCCGCAGAAAACCTGGATTGCGGGGGAGGGGATGGTCGAACTGATCGACCACCGCTGGGAACCGCGCACCCGCTACTTAGAAGGCTCGACGACCCCGATCATCGTCGGCGAGACGTTCGAGGGCGTCAAACCAATCCCGTTCCGCCAGCGCCTTTACTCGGTCGATGAGCTGACCGAGATCTACGACTCGGTTGGGATGAAACTGGAGAACGCCTTCCGTGGCAGCGGCAAGCCGAGGCCACCGAAGGACAGCCAGTTTGAGGTCTTCGTCTCGGGCCGTAAGCCCGCTGCTTAGCGCCGGCTTACCAGGAGCCCTCCAGCCAGCGCATCAGCTCTGGCACGCGGCCGCGCAGGTTCGGTTTGGACGATGCCAGCTCAGTACTGGCGAGCTGAATCGCGCCTCCGAGCGCCAACGTGGCCCTGCAAGGACTAAGTCCAAGCCTGTGCTCCAAGCCCTCTAGAGCCCCGGTGTCGCCGCGCAGCGCCCAGAGCGCCTTGCGTGCTTCACCTGGATCGTGATCTGCGATATCCACGATCCTCATCAGTGCCTCCTGCACCTCATCTCCAGCAGGTGCATCGGTGGCGACCTGAACTACCTGGCTCGCTATCTGGTCGTTGAGTTGACCGTCGAGGACTGCGGCGAGTTCTCTACCCTCTGTCACTGGGACCTCCCTCTACAGGTCGGCCTGCCCCCAGCGCGTACCCGAGCCGCCCCGGGAACAAGCGTTACAGATATCAGTGTAAACGTTCACGAAGACGATAGTCACCAGCTTCGCAGTGGTCAAATATTCTCGCGCGCCAAAACGATGAACTCACCGAAACAGATATACGACTCGTCCAAAGTCGAGACAGAGCGCCAAACGGCGTGGGCTGAGCGCGATGCTTTCGCCACGCCAGCAGTGGGTGATCCGGCGCGCTCGATCTACATCAAGCCCTCGAGCCCCTTCACCTCGGGCAAACTTCACATGGGCCACGTTCGCGATTACTCGCTCGGCGACGCCTACGCCCGCTTTCGCCGCGCTCGCGGCGATGACGTCCTCTTCGGCTTCGGCTTCGACGCCTTCGGCCTGCCCGCCGAGATGGCGGCGATCGAGCGCAAAATCCCGCCGGCCGATTGGGTTGAGAGCTGTGGTGAGCGGATGCTCGACCAGATGAGGCGCCTGGGGTTCTCCTTCGACTACGAGCGGGTCTTCTACAGCTCCGACGAGGCGCAGTACCGCTGGTCGCAGTGGCTCTTCCTGACCCTCTTCGAGGCGGGGTTGATCTACCTCGACGACACCACGGTCGATTGGTGTGAGCACTGCGGCACGACGCTCGCCGCTCTCCAGGTTGAGGACGGGACCTGTTGGCGCTGCCACAACGAGGTCCGCCTGATCAAGCGCCCGACCTGGTTCCTGCGCATCACGCCCTACCTGGAGGAGAACGACCGCCGTTTGCCGGAGTTGGAGGAGAACTGGGACGAGATCTCACTCTCGACCCAGCGCTACATCCTCGGCCGCAGCGACGGGGCCGAGGTTGACCTGGGAGGGCCTGCCGGCACCACGCTCGCCGCCTTCACTCCGCATGCCGAGGCTGCCGCCAAGGCGAGCTTCGTCCTGCTCTCGCCGCGCCATCCCGAGATCGAGGCCTGGACGAGCGCCCCCGGCGTCGCCGCGCAGCTCGATGAGCTTCGCTCGGGCGGCTGGGAGCGCAGTGCTCGCGATGCCAAGTCGGTGCCGCTCGTCGACACCGGTCTGGCAGCCACCGCGCCCTGGAGCGGCGCTGAGCTGCCCGTGATCGTCTCACCCCTTGTCGATGCCCGCTACGGGCAGACCGCGGCGCTGGGCATTCCCACTGTCGACGAGGCCGATGCCGCGATCGCGGCGCGGGTCGAGCGACTGGGGGAGGAGGCGTCGGCGATGGCGAGCTCTACGCCGGAGACGCGCTCGGCTGTGCGTTATCGCGCCTCTGACTTCTCGATCTCCCGCCAGCGCTTCTGGGGCACGCCGATCCCGATCATCCACTGCGAGGCCTGTGGCCCGGTGCCGGTGCCCGAGGCTGACCTGCCGGTGGTCCTGCCGCGCGACATTGAGCCAACCGGCGAGGGCAACCCGCTGGCTGAGCGCGCCGAGTTCGTCGAGGTCGACTGCCCGCGCTGCGGCGAGCCGGCCCGGCGTGAGACCGACACGCTCGATTGCCACTTCGACGCGCTCTGGCTCTGGGTGCCCTCGGCGGTGCCGCCGGAGGCGCGCGCCAAGGAGATGTTCTCCCACCCTGACCTGCAGCGCTGGCTACCGTCCGAGCGCCTCGTCGCCGGCGCCGATTCGGGCGGCTTCGTCTTCGACCAACGCGTTGTCACCAAGGCGCTGCGCGACATCGGCCCATTTGCCTTCATCGAGCAGGGCGAGCCCTTTACCGGCTGCCTCTTCCACGAGATGGTGATCGCCGACGGGCGCAAGATGAGCAAGCACCTCGGCAACGTCGTCGATCCGGATGAGCTGGTTGAGCGCTACGGCGCCGACACCGTGCGCCTTGCCGTTCTCTACGCGGCCGGTCCGGCCAAGACCCTCAACTGGAACGACGGGGCGATGCGCTTCGCCGCCCGTTTCCTCCACAACGTCTGGAACTACACGCAGCAGCGCTTCGCGACGGTGGGGGAGGCCCCCGAGGATGACGAGGCGGCGGCCGACACCGAGTTCATGCGCGAGCGCCTGGTCAAGTGGTGCGACAACGGCCTGGATCGCATTACCTCCGACCTCGAGGAGCTGCAGATGCACAAGGCGGTGCGCAACGTGACCCGTCTCTTCGAGCGGATCCAAGACTTCGAGAAGCGGGTCCTCAAGCGCCGGGGGGGGCTCAGCCGAGCCGATGCGGAGGCCCAGGTGGCCGCTCTGTTGTTGCTTGTCCGCACGCTGGCGCCCTTCGCGCCCCACTTTGCCGAGGCGCTGTTGCTGGCCGCGGGCGAGGAGGACGGAGAGGGCTTGCCGGGGCCCTGGCCGGAGCGCCTCGATCTGGCTCCCAGCGCCGCCGAGGCGGCGGCCGGTACCTGATCTTTGGGACGCTCAGTTTTATCCAAAAAACCTTGACTGTTCCGGTCTAGGACCCCTATAGTCGAGGCGTGGCAGCCGAAGGCAGCGCGCCGTTTGACGCGGTTGCCCTCGATGAGGCCGAGAAGCAGTTCTGGAGGGGTCTTTGGGACGCGGCCTGCGAGGATGCCGTAGTTGATCTGGGGATCGACATGGTCGAGTTCGGTCCGGTTACGGCTGCCGTCGTAGCCGAGGAAGCCGGCGAGCCGGCGCTCAACTTCATCCTCGGTGCAGGTGCCCCCGGCGCGCTCGAGGATGGCTATCTGCCCGCCGCGGTCAAGTGGATGGAGCGTCACGACGTCGATTTCCGCGTGCCGGTGATCCCGGGCCTACCGGAGCAGGAGGCGGCTGAACGGTGGCTGCAGCGTCACCACTACCGCCTGCTCGATGGCCCGGTGAAGCTGATTCGCAGCGGGGCGCCGCCGCGGGCGACGCCCCTGCCCGGGATCGAGATCTACGAACGCACCGATCCCTGGGAAGACGAAGGCTTTGGCGACCCGCTGGCCGAGAGCCTCGGCTTCCCCAGTTGGGCGGCGACCTTCTTCCTCGATCTGCCTGGATCCCCGGACTGGCGCTGCTACTGCGCCGTCGACGGCGACGAGCCGCTCGCCTACGTCGCGATGCGATTTCACCACGGCGTCGCCGTGCTGGCGCTCGCCTCACGCCTGGTGGGGGAGCGCGACGGCCTCGGCCAGAGCGCCGTCCTGCATCGTTGTATCGACGACGCCTCTGAGGCCGGCTGTCACACGATGGCCATTGCCGAGGCGGGCTGTGCGCCGGCCCTGGCCGATCGCAAAAGCATTCTTGCCGCTGGCTTCCGGCCCGTCGTACCTACTCACACCTGGCAGCCGCGCGCTCGCGTTCACTTGTAGTCAGCTTGATTTGCGACGTTCTTGGACGTTTGCACAAAAAAGCCTTGACCAGTGAAATCCAATCTGTTATACGTAGTCCTGCTGACGACCTAAGCGCCAAGTGGAGAGGTGGGAACCCAGTCAGGGGCGACTCGCCTTGCGATGGCAAAGGAGTGACCAGTCATGAGTCGAGTTGTTGGCCGAATCAGGAGCACAAGGGAGGCGACGGTGTCGTGGGCATTGCCCCACCTCCAGCTCGCGACACTGCCCTGTGCCGCGGCCACATCGCCCTCCCACCTCTGGCAGCCTGGCCCCCGGAGAGGGGGGGCGGCCATGTAAATGGGCCATGGCGCTCGTGAGGCGTGATGTGGGAAACCGGTCACGCCGGACAGTCGCGCCGGGGAGCGCAGTCGCAGGCCCCGACGCAGCCGTAGCTCAGGCCAGAGCCCAGATAGCGCTGGTCGGAGGCTGGGCCCGCCCCGCGGAAGCTGACACCGCGGGGCGGGCCCACTTCTTTTTGGTGGGGAGGTAATGCTCAAAAAAAGCTTGATCGATGATCCCCCGCCTGGTATACCCATCGAACTCATGGGAGAGGGAGACGTGGCGATAGGGAGCGACGGTATTGGGCATCGCTCAGTACCCTGCTCGGAGGAGATCTCCGATGCTTGATCCCGCCGACCGCACCCGCTCTTGCGCCACCGAAATGGTCTGCCGTGACTGCGGCCGGCGCTACCCGCTCCTCGATACCGCTTTCAGGTGCCATGGCTGTGGCAATGGCCTGGACATCGACTACGACTACGAGCTGGCGAAAGAGCGTTTGGCGGAGATCCCGCCGGCTGACCGGGAGATCAACATCTGGCGCTTCGAGGAGCTGCTGCCGATCGTCGACGCGCGCGCCCAGGCCCGGGTGGGTCGCTACAGCGGGCGCACCCCGCTGATTCACGCCGATCGGCTCGGCGCCGAGCTTGGCCTGAAGAAGCTCTACCTAAAGGACGACAGCACCCAGCGACCTAGCCTCTCTTATAAGGACCGGGTGGTCTCGATGGCCGTCGCTCGCCTGCTCGAGCTGGGCAAGGACGAGATCGGCTGCGTCTCGACCGGCAACGTCGGCACCTCCGTCTCCTCGCTCGCGGCCAAGGCTGGTGTCGCCGCGTACGTCTTCTACCCCTCGAACATGGAGCGCGGCAAGGCTCGCGCCTGTCGCGCTCTTGGCGCGTCCGTAGTCCAGCTCGACGGCAACTACGACCAGGCCAACCGCGCCTGTCGTGAGCTTGCCCTGGCCACCGGCATGCAGTTCACCAACATCACTTTGCGTCCCTTCTACGCCGAGGGGGCGAAGACCACGGCCTA
>Ga0157379_10006471_pt1 | contig 10096 bp, 11 predicted proteins | sample S25metaG_FD_121802 | JGI IMG/M metagenome (GOLD analysis project Ga0157379, IMG submission 121802) | Switchgrass rhizosphere microbial communities from Kellogg Biological Station, Michigan, USA - S2-5 metaG | ecosystem: Host-associated > Plants > Roots > Rhizosphere > Soil | place: USA...
AAGGTGGTCTTGAACGCTTGCAGATCCGCACGAGGGTCCATTCCGCAGACGAATATTGCTCTCGCCCTTCTCCACTCAGGAATTCGAGTCGTAACTGCAATGTCGTATTCGATTACCGACAGAGCGGTTGAAATATTTACGAAGACCTTATACACAGCTTTGTTTGCGAATGGTATGGACCTCGCTGAGGCTTCCCGGATCGCGCGAAGAGCATTGGCACAGAATTCGCGTCGTATATCAAAGTTCGGCGATACAACTGAAGTTCTGGACTTCTCTGTCCCTGTGACATATAATCTAGTGGGACCAGAAAACAAGTCAAGCGAATTGGTGCTCGGCATCGATATTTCAGCGGAAAATATTGATACAGAAACGATGCCTCCTTTCGGCAGAGAAAACGATATTTTGCATATCGAAACAGCTCTGCTTATGAGCAAGCAGCCTCTTCTATTGACGGGAGAAGCTGGAATAGGGAAGTCATTTCTATTGTCACACCTACAGAGTTGGTGGAAACAAACAGGTTTCATCGAAGGCTCTGTCACTGTCGACTTCGCAAAGGAAAACTTTGGTACAGAAAGTGATCTTTATAACACCCTAGAAGCTAGTTTTCAGCATCATCCGCAATACTCCAATTACGGAGGGATCGTGGAATATCTTCATAGCCGACGCAATCTTATCTTCTTGGATTCGTTAGAGTCCATGACTTTAGTTCCTAACACCATACGGAGGAAACAACGGATCAACTTTAAGAAGGCCATAACAACCTTGCAGGCTGGACGGAGTCTTTTCATTTTAGCATCCAGGAGTCCCGAAAGTTGGCTTTCAGAAGTGGTCGTCACTTATAGCTTACTCGGCCTCCATATAATGTCTGGGCTCCATTTAATATCGTGGCACATTGAGAGAATGCCCCTCCTAATGCATAATACTTCTTCACTAGGCGGGAACCCTCCTCGGCTTCCACTTGAAAATCAAGAGGACAAGTCATTCTTTGAACATCTCCTTAAGCTAGTGGATCGAAATCCTTCTGCCACTCAATTATTGGTATATGATTTTCTTCTTGGATCTTCCGAGTCACCTAAGGATTACTTTTTGAGTCTCCTCCGAGGAGATCCGCTTATGCTTCCGTGGCAAGATTTTTGGGAATCTGATCAGTTCCGTGGGCTTTATGATATTCAACAGGTTCTACAGGAAATCCTACATATGTACCCTGTTTTTGGGGTCTTCCCATATTTCCTTGCACCAGCCTGGAAAACCTGTAGGACGGGACATTTCCTCAAGCTTTTCTTTACCTGGTGTATTGAATATAGTAGCATTGTAGGAGAGCCCAGTGAAGAGGTAAAAGCCGTGGGCCAGGAACTTCTTATGCATGGAACTTCCGGGGATTCTAATGTCTCTCAATACTTGCGAGAGATAGGCACCAAGGTCTCTGAGATGCAACAAACTCCTGGTGAACAGGTTTCAAATGAAGATTCATACTCCACTCCATTTCTATCGCTCTGTGGCGGAATTTCCTTTGATAACCCATTTGCTGCTGTGTTCACATTACTATGGGATAACATTGTGGACAAACTAAAAGGTTCCCTATTTTTGCAAGTCATACCATCCTGGGAAGGCTCCATGGAGATGCTCCGTATACACCCTCTTCTCACGATCGCATTGCGCTCGGATTTTCTCTATACGTCTGAATTCCTGCATCTCAAGGATACGGTCCCAAAAGCCTTCTCGCTAGTGAGTGCAGCCAATACAATATCTTGGCCTTGGGTGAAAATTTGGAATGATCCCTCATGGGATGCTCCGAAGGCCGAGGTGAACATGGAATTCTATAACTTATGCAGCACAATCGAAATAGCACTTCAGTCCCAGACAAAGCCTATGACGATTAACAGCTTGTTTTATCTATTTTCGATTGGCAACATCTTAATAGCTATGCCCCGTGGAAGCTTAAAGGATGTTAGCCGAATTCCACTAATCTGCCTCTTCATGGAAAGAGTTTTATTACTCGTCCTACAGCTCCTGGAAGATTTTGACCAGAGCGCCGAGACTACGATATGTGTGGGCGATGACGGGACAGCCCTTTTTTTGACAAGACAGCTAGCTATGACGATGTCGTGGAGGTTACTAGAACTTCAGGGACGTCGCGTAAACCAAGAGAAGGTCCAGGAACTTTTAAAGGGTATTTCTCGGCTCCTAGAAGCATTAAGGACCACCAACGTTGAAGGGGAATTTGTGAAACAAATGAAAAGCATGATGCTTCGCTTTGTCCCATCCGCAGTTAATTTCATACAAACCATACATGACGACGCGCCTCTTGATCCAGAGGTATTTTGGAACAAGCGACAGAGGTATATAACAGAGTTCATCAAATTGTCTGCTAGAGAGTTTGGGACATCTGTTCCTATAGATCAAGCCCTAGCTCCATTCCAACTCGGCTACAAGGAGTTGCTGGCAGATAAGGACGCCCGTAAAGCCTCTATGAATCCATTAGAAGCCACTACTCTTTCAGCTCTGGACGAAGTGGATGATTTGGTTGATTCAGGCCAGCTCTCAGAGGCCAGGAAAATTGTCGACATTGCTCTCCTGACCGAGCTCAATTATGGCGGTAATGACAACGCGAACAAAGCTGCCCTTTTTAAGGCTAGAAGCCTCATCGACGAGAAAGAAGGCAAGTGGAAGGATGCCTTGCATCATGCCCAAGTTGCATACGATTTAGAAGTGGCGGTTGCTGGCGAGACGGAAAAGCTAGAGGCAGACTTCCAAATTACCCAAAAAAGAATTGAAGATGCTCAAAAAGGCTATGTCGCTCGTGCTCTCCAGTTTGCACCACAGCTCCTCTTTTACACTCCTGCTTTATGGTCTTCTGCTTCTCGTCGACTCCTGGTACTCTATTATCTGCAATCGACGCTCCGCAAACTGTTGTGGAGGCGAAGTCACAACAAATACTATCTTTTATTCTCTTACATTCTTTCAGCCTTGATTACATTCTCCGTAGCTCGATATATTCTCCCACATCTTCCGGTATAGTGTAGCGACTACAGGTGCTTATTTTATTTTACGGCACACAAGCCAGCTCTTGGAAATGTAATTCGGTTGCTTGGTTTGATTTTGGTCGAGGGAAAAAGTAATTTATTTAAGCATCGTGGTACTGGTCGGAAGTGCGGCGTGCTCACCAGGACTGGCGTACTAGTTGAGAACTGAAGCTGCCCAAAAAAAAAAAAACTTCTTCGTGTGTGTGTATAACTTACACCATCCAATGCACGTCCCCAGATAACTAAATGAAAAAAGAAACTCTCAGGCGGGGAATTGAACCCCGGTCTCGCGCGTGACAAGCGCGAATACTAACCACTATACTACCTGAGAACCATAGTAAGAACTTCAATTTAATTTATACATTCGCGATGTAAAGTAGCGCCGCCAGAAGTATGATTCTGTCGCTCATTTATCTGATAATTACGTAATGACTCAAAAACTGCTGGATATCCTAGTCGACTAAGAACTGGCCACAAGCCGGGAAATAAGTAGAGCCGACCTTTGGCTGAGTCGAAGCTGAGATATGCTGTAGTCGATATTGACCGAGCCGAGCCGAGCCTAGCCTTATCCAACACTATTGATCGGGAAGATAGGGGCTTCGCAGTTGAAACATCCCTATCAGAAGATAGCGAGTTTGATCTCAAAAGCCCCTTTGAGGAGGATAAAGATTTGGACTATCCTCTCTATCAAGAGGAGAGAGTGTTGGAATAAATTACGCAAACGTATGCGCAGTCCCAGCATACAACGGCGTATATTCACTCTCGGTGCTTTATGCGCATAGCGAGTATTTTCTCTATATGAAATGTTTTCTACTAAGCTGTGGTATTATCGCATGTTTTTCTTTACAGCTTCCTTTATTTTGCGTTCATTTCCGTATTACCGTTGTTCGCGGCTTTTATCTCATTCCGAAATACTAGCCACTGTTTTCCTATAAATCCAGTAGCTAATTTCTTTTTATCCTCAGTCGTTTATTCTACAAACGCTGAGTTATCTCTTACTCAAACAGCAGAAAAAGGTGTAGCCACGCTCGAGAGCAAAGCTATATTTCGACTATATTCACATTCGTCCCAACAGTTTAAGCAGTCAAAGACATCGGGTCTGCAATAATCTCCTCCAGAACTCAGTCTTTTTATCGATTCAGAGTAGGAGATTTCCGATATTAGCGTGGTACGCGTAGAGGGGACGACCCGCCAGTTTGGCGTATTCATCGAAGGTTGAGGAGGGAAGAGATAGTCCCTGCGAACGAGATCTGGTTCCCCCAGTCTGCCTGAGGGAGGGTGTGTTTAGGATGCGAAAGTCCATCGACGAGGTACAAGGCGTTGGTTTTGAAACCCAATGCCCAAGTGGAAAGCGGTGGGTTGGCCGCGAGGCAATGACTACCTTCATATTATCTAGTACGAAATCGATATATCCGTAATGTGAAAAGTGCTTTCACATTACGGATATATCGATTTCGTACTAGGTTAATCACGTCTTTTTAAAGTACTCTGCGGAACGTGTGGACCATGTTCCGACGCGTATATATTCCTGTGTTTGTAATATTTCAGCTGGAATAGAGAATATTCGTGAGTAGATAAACCTATCTGTCTGGATTTGATGTCGCCCAGCGGTAAAGTTTGCCGACTAGTAGCACTAGATTTTATATACGTATCAGAACTATGATTTGTTAAAAATCGAGCTACAGCGCAAGATAAACTCCGTATATGCAGCTCTGTTTCGGCATAGCCGCCCTATGCCCGGATCGGTGAATTTTATTTTTCTTACTCATTCCCCTTTTTTTGTCATTCCTCAAAATTGTTTTGTCCATTCGGAGTACTATTATGTATATAAAATCTAGCTACTGTGACTCGATATCCCTGCGCGATTGCGAGGGTTCACTGCTATCCCGAGTACGTGATAGAGACACGCGTATTTCAACCTGATTTTCACGTTCCGTAGAGTGACTTAAAAGGAGTAGTCACCTGGTATAAACTATACACAAACGAACCTAGATATTGAAGATGCGTCGACCTATGCTGCACATTGGAGGGTCGTCACAGTGCTCTCTTGTATTTCTAATCAATTGTAGAGAGTCAAGGGATGCCGAAGTGCCGAGTCGTCGAACCGACAGATCGACATGGTTAAACCAAGCCCGACTTCTCAGCAAACGAGAGATTGGCTACAGGTCTAGAACACATCTACACGTCTTGATGCCGGTTCTACTTGATTCTCTGGGCTCGGAGGATGCACTCAGATTTGCACGAGTTGCTGCTGAAGATTTCCGTAGGTCGCCATTGACATCTCTCGCCATGCTCGGTGACCAGGGCTGTTTCAGCGTTACGTTTCTCGCGGTGTTCGAGGACAAAACCGAGGTTATCATTCAGCTCAGAGATAACAAGATTGACACTGCGCTGGTGGGGTTCGCGCGAGGTCTACTTGGTGACATTGTGCCGGCTGTTCAGGCGGTGAAATCCTGTGGTATACCACACGCTTACGCTATGCCGTTCATTCGCGGAAATCGCTGGAGTCCTCTGATCGAGACATCGGTTGAGGAGGACGTCGCAATCGCCAGGGAGTTCGGTTCTATTCTCGCCAAATGCATGATCTCCATGAACAGTGACGCTATTGTTGAGAACTATATCATTCCGCGTCTGGAGAAAATATTGGAAAACGACCTGCCCGACCCGTTACTCCGCATCCGCATCCTAAACCTGTTGGATCGGGCTCATCATTTAAAGCGGCTTCCACTTATGGTCTGTCATATTGATCCCAATCCATTTAATGTAAGGAAAATCTGTCTCGCTTCATTTGATCTGACTTCGTCGTATGTCCATGCAGGTTATATTAGATGAATCCAACCCACCCAACATAGTTGGTTTGCTTGACTGGGAGGGTGTAACCTTACTTCCTTTCGGAATGAATGCATATCAAATTCGACTCATAGCTGTCATCAACCGTCAAAGGGTGGACTACCCCGATTCAAAGTCGGCTATTCCTATCGCAATGGCCTTCTGGGACTCCCTTACAGCGCACATTGCACCTGAACTTAAAGCACATGTCCTCGATGCCATGAGTATCGGGTTGGTTCTTATAGGAGAATTTTTCGAGGGTCAGGGTGTGCCGACCGCTGAAATGTTACAGAATGCCGTTGACCGTTTAGACTGGCTGGAAGAGATGTACCGACCACATTGCGGTGATTGATTTGAGAGATGAAGAGGACGTCAGTGAAGGATGCTATCCTCTATGTATAATAGCACGAGCATCCAGCTGTCTTCAGAAAACGCAAATAACTACACCATTCCAAGCAGCCAGAATCACAGCGCATATAATACATCATTAAAAAGTTGATACCAAAAATACCACATATTCATTTCTTTGTACTTGGACAAATCTATGCGAAGCCGATACCATGCATAGGCTTATTGAATGCCTCCCTTCATCAGCTATCCAATACACAGATAGCCAACCTCAAGCCGCCAACTTCTTCCTCAAAATCTTCTCCTGACCAACTTCTCAACTTCAGCATCAACCGCCAATTTACGGGTCACTCTCTGCGCTTAAGTGTTGTCTGAAAAGGTACTTCAAGGCGTCCGAAGCTAATCGCCTACACTCCGCCGGTTGGGATGAAAAATCTCTGCGCACACTCTTCACAAGTTGATCTTTGTCAATTAGTGAGCAGTTGCGTGCTTAGAGTTCAAGAGCTTTTCTTCGACCAAAATGCGAGCTCTGACCTCCATGTGAAGAACGTTGTTGCTCCCGAGTTGGGACAGATAGAACAGCAACAAGTGGTGACAAGGAACAACTTCTCTCAACCGCAGGAGAGACTGTCGGGGGACCATTGTCATCGTTTCGATTTTTGGGATCGAGGCAATACTATAAACTTGAGTTTCACGGCGGGAAAAATCAATTTTGCTGAAGCAACATTGTGTAGCAACTCGAGTAGCGTCGAGGAAACCGTGATTCGGTATTTCTAACCCACACAGGTCGACGCATCTTCAATGCCTAGGCTCGTATGTGTATAGTTTCCTATCAGGTGATTACGCCTTTTGAAATCATTCTACGGAACGTGGTTAAGTCTCACTTCGGATGCATACTTACTCCTAGAATCCATACAAATTTTCACGATATGGCAAACGCCACTGAGGTGGGATCCCGGTAACCCCAACATGAAGAACGATGTATCGTATCTTAAGCAACTTCGGTATTGAGATGAACGGGGATAAATAATGAGTAAAGCGAGCGAGGATGGCCCCGATGCCAATATTCTCAGTCATTTTCATGCTATTTCAAGTTCCAACACTTTCTTGTCCCCACATCAGGGAAAAGTGCATTTGCTGTATATCGGGCAAATGGGGAAGAGCGCTTTAAGTCCTTAATATATCGAAAATAAGATACCTCCTCACATATAATTTGGTGAATGTTTCTCCTCTTTTTACGAAAACTGTCCATATTATCAGGCGTATTCCAACTGGCATTACAACATTCTTTGTGCCTACATTTTCTATCTAGTATTTTAAATATCCTCAAAACCTTCGAGTCTCTTTTGCTAAATCTCTAGTTGAAATCCCGAAACAGATCTCAAAGAAAAACCCGCGTCCTTCTTCGCCTACTCCCCCTTCACGAACCTCCACAACGCGCCCACAACCTCTTTCACATCCAACCTCCACTTCGCATCACTCCCCTTCCCACTAGTCGTAACCGTCTCCGCATTATGCAACTCATTCAGCCTACTCAAAAGCTTCTCATCCGCCCCAATACACAACACCAAATCAATACTGTCGCCAGACTCTCCTCCCTCCCCCCCTTCTGCCCATCCGAAGCCTGCTCCCGTAACAGCCGTCGGACTACTCGGATAACTAGGACTCGAAATCCCCGCACCCCCCATCTGCATGATCGCTCCAACGGCAGTACTCCTGCTTATATTCGCAGGCAAGACGATGAAGCTATTGACACTGGGGATAATGCGAAGGCCGTATCGTTCGCCGAGGGAATCCCAGATGTGATTTTGCGCTTCGGAGGCTTGACGACGCGCCCAGGCGCGGTCGGTTTCGGAGGAGGCGTTTTGGTGGGTGAGGAAGTGCCAGACTATGGAGGATTCGCGGGGAACGACGAATGAGCCGGGAGTGCGTTCTGTGAACTGTGAGAGGGATTTGGGTATTGAATATATTTTAATGTAAGTTGAGTAAGGAAAGGGGACGTACGTATCCGAGGATCTCAAGACAAGGCGTCTTCCACGTCATATTATTATTCGCAACCATATTGATCCAGCCCTGTTCTTTACCTCTCGTAGGTCTAGGTTTGATGAAGCATCCATTTTCCGCCCTACAAAAGTCATCAGCGATCAGCAATCGCAAAGAACGCAAAAATGGCGACAAGCACTCACACCAACCCAATCTCCGGCACTTCCTTCCCCATCTTTTCCAACGCCCCCCTCGGCAACCCACTCAACACCCACACCCTATTCCTCTTATCCCTTCCCAAAACTCTCAAAATCTCCACAACCCCATCTGGAGGCTCAAAGCTTATCTGGGGATGTTCCCTCACCCACAGTGTATCTTCCAAATCTAGTAAAATCAACCTTTCGCTACTCCATCGATATTTGGGGAGGAGGGTGTCGACGTCGAGTTTCTCGATGGAGGCAGGGTCGCGTTGTTGATGTTCGAGATTTACGCGTACGCATCGAGTTAAGAAGGTGGTGACGAATTTCTGCGCCGTCTGCGTAATAACATGTGCATGTAAATCTTTCCACCGGGTGAGAGCTTCAGCGGGAGGCATGGTGAGCGCGAGGTGGATGGCATCGGCGGTGCCGGTGGCATCATAAGGGTTGATGGGGATGCAGGAGCGGAAGCCGGCGTAGGAGTAGGAGCCTGTGAATTCGGAGAGGATGAGGGGACGAGTGCGCGATTCTTGGCATTCGACGTATCTGCGAGGGCGGAGCGTTAGCGAGCCAGTCAAGGTGGGGAAAGAAAGAATGCCACTTACTCATGCGTCCTCAACGCCATCCCCTCCCTCAAACTCGTCACAATAAACGCATCCGCAACAGTTAACAGCGCCAAATACTGCGAGAACGTCAAGTCGAGCGTGTGCAAGAACACTACCGGTTGATATCTGCACGTCACGTCAACATCCTGCTTGAGCTACTAGGAAGAAAAAAGCTCGCAACGCACCCCAACGTAACGTTACTCCACTTGGAGTTAATCCTCGCCACTACACTCGACACACCCGCCATCGTATCCTCATCCTCCGTCGTGGACAACGCAACCTGCAACAGCACCGCCTTACCCACCATCTCGGGGTATTTCTTCAGGAAACATTCAAACGCTTCTAGTTTCTTCCGGACACCCTGGATTTCGTCGAGTTTGTCACGGCCTACTAGGAGAAGGTTGTTTGCGTATCTGGAGGAGTTCGTCAGTACCTATTCGGTATCGTAAAAGGAAGAAAGAAGCAACAAGAGAGCTGGAAAGGAAGGGAACGGAGTAGCGCCTCACCTCTGCCTCAACATCCCAACCCACTCCTTAACGTCTTCCTCCTCCCTCTTCACATTCAACGTCTTCACATCAATCCCCATCGGGAACACCCCCACATCCACGAACCGTCCCTCACGTGTCGTGATCCCTTTCGGGACAGCTTCGAGAGAGAGGATCCGGGACACGGTTTGTCGGAAATGGCGAGCAAAGTTTGCGGTTTGGAAGCCTATGAGGTCGGAGCCTAGGAGTCCGTTCAAACTAATAAGGTGAACGAAGTGAGCATTGGTATTTAGGGGAGGGTTATAAGTATGGATAGGGACTCACAGTTGTTCACGAATAGCCAAACACCTGAATATCTCCGAGGAAGGGAACGCAACGTGCAGGAAGAAGCCGATTATGGCGGATGGGAGGGCCTCGCGGACCATTTGTGGGACGAGCATGAGGTGGTAGTCATTAACTGCAAACACATACCCGGGTGTAAGAAATAGAATGAGAATGAGGAAAAGGTGGAAAGAGAGGGAGAAACCCACCCCAAACGATATCTCCCTCCTCATACTCCCGAATAATCACATCCGCAAACTTCCTATTGCATGCCACGTATTGCTCATACGACTCGCTCTCATAGA
>Ga0157379_10006472_pt1 | contig 10095 bp, 9 predicted proteins | sample S25metaG_FD_121802 | JGI IMG/M metagenome (GOLD analysis project Ga0157379, IMG submission 121802) | Switchgrass rhizosphere microbial communities from Kellogg Biological Station, Michigan, USA - S2-5 metaG | ecosystem: Host-associated > Plants > Roots > Rhizosphere > Soil | place: USA: Michigan...
TATAGGATATCATGCACCAGGAAACAATGACAAGTGTATTCAATAACTTAAAACATGATGCCGAAGACAGATCTAATACTTCTGGCCGCAATAAACAACGACAAAAAAACACTTATATGACAAAAAGAGACGAAAATCACCCAGTATCTGATAACCACTTTTCGTAATAGATCCGCATGGCAGCCTCAGTGGGACCCGCCGTACCTTGCACATATGCAATATTCACAGTCTCCAGAGAAGTTTCGTCCAAAAGCTCGTCCACATCGCCCGCCCCAGCGCGCACTGTGGACCAATATAACTCCAGATCGTTTCGCTGTACGCCAGTAGTAGGAGATGAAGTCAAAAGGCTTTGATACTGTTCAATATACCTATTGGGAAGATGAGTCTGCAAATTTCGACAGATCACTAACAAAAGAAACACCATTGATATTCAGCTTCTTCAGCTTCCGAGACAGTTGGTGAGAGAAGACGCGCAACGATTCCCTCACTGGACGAGGGATCCACATGTTTTGCCTCTGGGACTTCTTTCTGAGCTTCGTCGTATGCCTTTGTTAATGCCTTGGGCTTCCGGCTGGTAGACGTAGGATTTACACCGATCCATCGTCGAACACCCTCCATAAGTCTGATAATATTATTGGGATTGATAGTCTCCGTGATAAAAGGACACATACCGTGGTTGATGATGAGCTGTATTATTATTTCTCGGAAAGAAGGGACTATCATTGGCGTTCTTCGCAGTTTTCCTGTCAGCCCATAATCCGTTAATATCCGAGATAAGATATATCCATGCGACTTACCCTGGCAATTTCAATGTGCTATTCATGGAATACGCAAAATGTTTCCCCAAAGATGTGAAAAGTAATGGTCGATAGTATTCAGTCCAGAAGTCACTCCGATTTTGCGCAAAGTCATTCAGAACATCGCAACAATCTTCCAGAACGAATGCAGGCTCGAGATATTCGGGATGGAACCACTCTCTGTAACTCTTCCCTCTCCGTTCGGGAATATTGAGACCTCGTTCAGTAGGCTGAATGCCGAGGAAGACGTCGATTGCCATTTGCTTGTCCGCATCTAACGAAATTGTTTAGAGTAATTCAAGGAGAGGAAATGCGAAAAATTCTCACCGAGCATCGAGTTGGTGTAAAATCTCCGCAAATTCTCAATCACGTCTCGCGAATGACTATTCCAATGGGGCATGCGTCTATAATTCTCAACTCGATTGACCAAAGCGCTTCCAGTATACTGCAATGCAATCGCTAGCAAACTCATAAGCTAACGGCCATCAAGCGAACTAAAAGCGAACTTACTGTCTCCGTGATCATGATACATTTCCGTCAGCATATTAACAGCATCAGAGTCAAATGCCAAATTCGGATTGTCAACAACACCGAGGGCGTAAAGTTGATGCCCCAGCGCCCGTTTACCAAACACGAACTGAGCTGCATTGGTACGATCTAAGCAATCAACACAATTCGTGCGGCAAATCCCATTTTGTAAGAGAATGGTGTCCCGATATGGGAGTCTGGAGTTTGTATTAAAAATGTAACACTAAATAATTGTGTTAGGATTATGCTCACTCTGGGTCATTTCGTTGACCATGAGATTGAGGCTCTGGGCCAGAGTGGAAGAACCCAGTCATTTGGATCGATTCTTCGGCGATATCCTCCAAATAGCTGATTACGTCCTGCGTCTTCCTGGCCCGCCAGTAATAATGTTAAGGTTTTATACACTAAATATAGTTCGGTCTGCTTACTCCTTATAGGCACGGGACATATCCCAAGCTCTGTAAACAAGCTTCTTACCCTCTGGTAAAAATTGGTTGAGATAGTTGACACATTCTCCATACTCGTGAAGAAGTTTAGACTCTCGCGGTTGAGGCTCGCGCCACTAGAAAACAAAATATTAGAAAGCATGCAGATGAGTTATGGAAATACAGACCTTGATCAAATTAAGGATCATAATCGGTGCGCCGTATCGTCTGAAAAGATCATCGAAATGGAGGGAGGCAGCGGTATAAAACGGATCGATCACGGTAACTGGACGAAAATAAACAATATAAGTATTATTACGAAACAACACACTCACTTTCGATGGGAGGTTTAGGGTTCATATTTGTCGTATCTTGTGTCCAAAACACAGGTATACTACCACGGTACTTATCAAATAAATTTTCGACAAAATTTCCGCATTGCAAAGTTTTTCTGAAATCATACCTGGACATAACTCGTGTAATGGGGATTCGGACTCCGACGCTTCTGGCCTGAATCGTCTGTTGGACGAGAAGGTGGATAATAGAAAGGAGTGGTTAACGCTTCGAAGACAATTTGTTCTGTTTCTACCTCATTCGCGACATCGCCCTAATGGATGTCAGGAATAATAATTGATGAAAAATCGCGAAAGGAATAACCGACCTTCGTGTTTACACCTCGTTTCAGGTACCGAGCACCGGCAAAATGCCTCGACCTTCGAGCAATCAAAGTGATAAACACGACTCGTCCAAGGACTGTCAACTCTGTAGGATATGGTCAGAAAGAGAAATAGCCCCATGCTACGGATACGAACTGGCTTGGTCTACATGTCCATGCACGAGTGGTAATACCCAATGACTCTTGGCGATACCTTCAGCACGTTTCCCAAAGGCTTCTTCAAGCATGTGATGATTCCATGCAAATCGATCATGGAAGGTCCAACGTGGAGATGAACCATGAGCTGCTGGTCGTCGAGTGAGATTGGATTGCAGTGTTGATGTCAGATCATATGTGTAACTGAGGTTTAAGCATGAATGAGAGTAATTGAAGAAGAAAATGAAATGCCAATTGTACCTAAAGTAGAAGTTCTTAGTCATATCAACTTGCTTGAAGGCGTTCATGAGTCTTAACCGTGATTAGCGTCGATAGTGGAAAGGATGGCGGTCTATGCTTACCGAGCTTCTTCGGCTGGCTTCTCAACCTTCTGATTGAAGCAAACGGGTATTATATCGACATGTTCGACATGGTATAAGTAGTGGCCGCCGATCAGCGCCACGACGCAACGTTTGGTTATCACAGCCATATACCATCCAGCAGTAAAACGTATAAAGCCTGTGATGAAATTATTAGAGATGAATAACCTGAGAACTCTGGGCACATACCAGCAATACCAAAGAAGACGCGTGCCTTCCCAAGCCCTCCAGCACCCTTATTCCCATCTTCCAGCATTTTCAGCACGTTGCTCATCTGTTTGCCGGTGTATATTGCATCGTCTTCTGTTATGTGCAGCTCGTCTTGAACTGTTCTGTCTATCTTCAACATTCGATGCCTCGAATCGGACGAGTTCGAAGCCACAATGAAGAAACGGGATTTGTTCTCATACAGGACAAACTTATTGAGGATCAGGGGGCCTTTCTCAGGTGGAGGCCGTGGCATGATAGAAAGCGATGGGCGCGAGCTAACTCTAGGGTTATATTCTCCTGTGAGCTTTCCGCTACGTCCAGACACAACAGAGGGAGCGGGTTCGTTAGGGATGGGCGAAGGGGAAGTCATAGATGTATTCGATGCAGAAGAGCTTGGTGGCATGGAATTAATATCAGTTATTTGCTGAGAAGGCATTGATAATGTCGCCGAAGAGACAGTTCTTGACATATGAAGATCTGGGAAAGTAGAAAAAGCAGCCGTCATTCTGTCTTTTCTTCAGTACGACATCACAGTCATTATGAATATAACCACTTACATAGAATCAAGAAGGTTAAAGTGTAGTATTTGTTTATCAATTCGTTAGGTATCGTCTTAACTTACAATGTTGTTCGCTCATTGTTGGGGAGAAGTGACGTAACAAAAATGCCGCCCACATTCGCCCACATACACCTATGTTTCCAGTATTACGGGATTCCGAATCCTTACTCCTTACGCTGTACTTTACCCCATTACATCTCACATTTTACTGAAATAATTCCGTTTCTGATAGGTGCAAAACATTGAAGAGAATGTAACCACGAAGACTGTCCGCAATTTGCTTTGCCAGCTCTGAGTCAGTGAGCCGCCCCTTCAACATAACATACCTCGCAGGTGCTCTGGCAACTAGCAGTTCGCTGCGGAAGATTGATCAGAATATAGTAATCCTCCTCCTGATCCTAAACTTCCACCGTTTGACGAGCTCAATGTTGGAATAAACGTCGCGAATACACAAATAAAAGAGTAAATTTACGTTTGGCCTCGGTGAGCTCGTGAGGCAAACGGATACCGTATGTACAACTTGTATGCTACTTATAAATCAGATACAAGCTGTTCAACCAAAATGGGATACAAAAGAGCACAGTGCGGAGACCTTGGCTGAGCGCTCGTAAATCCAACACTCAACAACTCGGGACTTGGGAACTTCAGAAGTCCCATGCTGGACTATATCTCCACTAATTCTTCTTCAGTGTGTGAGTTAGTTGACAGATACATTTTCAACATTACCTGGACTTACCTCTCCTGCCAGAAAATTTTGCTATTACTTTTACAGATGCAGAACACCCCTATTCGAAAGATTCTGCACTGTGTGTTGACGTCCTAATAGGCTCGCTCGGTGACAACATTGTTGCGGATGGAGGTTATTTGAACATTTATTTAGGTGAACTTCAGCGTGAAGTGCAGGTGCAAAAGGAGGCAATCAAGGTTATTAGGGCATTTGACTTGGATAAGAACTCTGAGTCTGTGCAGAAATTGATTCAGGTAACGTGTTTCCCCTTTATGTGTCCCACATTATCGGGGTTTCTTTGACCACAACAGAGAACACGGCGAGAAATTTCTGCTTGGTCTGCTTTATCACACCCAAATACTATGGATTTTCTGGGATTCTCCTACGATTACGTATTTAATACTGATATTCCAGCACCGGGTCTTGTTTCGTCGTGGATGAAATGGGTCATTATCTTCCTATATCAAGACGAATCCAACTGTCCAAGAGAGACTGTCTCTTGCAAGTGCATGTACATTTCGATATAACCAATTCCATGGTTGTCGCCACCTCAATCTCTCGTGAAGGTAGGTCTCAGTAATGAACTCCCAACCAGTATGTCACATCCGCAGTTCATGTCATTTTTCAATATGCCTCTCTGAATTTGACTGGTTCACATTTTGGTTGTAGGCAAAAGAAATTCCTCTGCCAGTAAGGATGCATACACTCTTTACAGTTCCCTCACTTGATACCCCGAATGAAGATATTTCCCCTCCGAATCCTTCACGCAAGAGTACTCTAGAAAAGTCCCCAATTGGTATATTATTTATTTGCATGCATAACAGATCACCCAGTGGATCGTGTCGATTCCCCTATCACTCAGCCTTTAACTTCTCGTTCCCAAAATACTGTCAACTAATCCAGAAGCAACTATGAACGGCTTTAACGACAACATCTGGGTGATTATACAGGCATGCTGGGATTGAAAGATCGCACTCGGTGACGAAACTTCTATACATCTGTGGCATTGTGGTTACCTGTTGCCTATGTTCTTTGGCCAGATGCAGTATCATGTATGCAGACCGCTTTCGTCCCATCCTAGGAAACCACTCCCCTGATGCTTCCGTTTGCGGACAGAAACATTCAAATTGTTCAGGAGTACTTGTTGCTTTTCGCTCGAACTTGAGCTCTCGGGTCCAGGAAGCAGAAGTGCCAAAGTGGATTCCGCCTGGATGCCGGTAGCATACCATATTCTGACTTGAAGTTGAGGAGCCGAATATTTAGACCGGAACCCATTGAAATTTGAAACGGAAATGGTATACCAGATCCGTGGAGGCGATTTGTTATGATGTCTAAGTTGGACCCATCTTGTGGTCAATATCTGGGTCCCACCCAGACGACCACCCTCTCATTTATATAATTTTATCCGGCATACAAAGCAAACCCATGCAAACCCGCTCTTTTTGTCCGTGTCTATAAACGTTAATTTATTTCGAAAATAATGAGAGGCCTTTACTTTGTCTTTGTTGTCCCTTTCAAAACGACATTAGTCTTCTATTGCCGCGCGCCGGATAAAGCACCAGAGCTTGAAGTAGAGTAACAGCCGGGTCCTGATTCTGTCTGAAATATCTCTGAAATGTCTAATTTAGCTCAATAGAACCACCAACGCCGACGGGGAATGGAGGGAGTGAAGCCGTGTATGGTCACTGGCGGTCATGAAAGCCCTCAGTAAAGCACCATCGCGCTTGTCTTAATCTTGGATTTCTCCCGACTCGTGTATACAAATATGGCGTGCAGAAGCAGTATAGAGCCTACCTTCCTGCATCTGGGTACCCGCTGAAGACCATCAAGAAGCGACATGACTTGTCTCCATCTTACAAGTTTACAAGGAGATGTGACCTCCTAATCCATCAGATCTACTAAAAGAGCAATCCTTCTAAAAACTATATCTCTCTATACAGTTTATCCGATCAGACATTTATACCCATGCAGATTGGAGTGGAGCTCTTTGTTTAGGTTCGGTATACACTAAACAGCGGTACTTAGGTCCCCCATGCTGTCAAGGTGCTTAGGAAGTTCAGCACTGTCTTTTTTTTCGAAGTTCAATCGTAAGTTGTGATAACACCCTGCTCGATATCAGAAGGCAGTATATAGGTTCGGTAAGCGTCTGATAAGGTGGGCGGATCGACGGCTGTCCAGAAATTCCGACAGGATTCCAAACGCTTGTGAGTCCAACAGAATACAGATAGAGATTAGGAAAGAGGGGTACAGCAACTACAGATACCAATCAAATAAATGGGAAATACACGCGTACAAACATTAATCCCTTACAAGAAATCTGGTACAGAGTAGGGCGGTCCTTCTGCCACCGGGATCTTGACTCGTTGGCGGAGTACAGGCATCAATAGACGGGATGACGAACGGGTCATCAGAATCGGTACCTGGCATATCGACTTCTTGCCATGGTCGCCATACAAATACATCTTTTCCTTGTTTAAAGTTTAAAGCTGAGCTGACGGTCTCGTGATTCGAAAATAGGAAGGCAACCATGCCTTGCTGTGGCTGACTTCCTCCTGTAACGCCATAATTGTCGGTAATGACTTCTCGACAGATGGTGATGGCGCTGCGAGGTAACCCTGAGAATGTGGAAGAACTTCCTGGATGGTGGGTATACGATTGGATGGAGATAATGTGAAGGCGTAGATCTGCCTTCAGACGTTTACAGGAACAAAGTTGCTTGAGGAAACTAGTTTGCCAAAGTGAGAAACTCATGTCGGATCGAGTAAGAAGATTTTCGGCACGTTCAGCCAGTCCACTACTACAAAGAACAAGGGAGTGAATGATTCTGACGTCAAGGGAGAAGTGTGGTAATTTACCGAATAAACCTATGGCCATATTCCTTTTGCCGCTTCTGGGGGCTGACTTGAATACCTCTGGTTAATTCAAGAAATTGGGTAGTCAGGGGCTCCTCTTTCTTAGAGTCCCGCAAAGACCCCACCAACGTTTCCGCTCTGTGAACGTAAGGAACCGCGGCAGGTGTCACTTGAGCATTCCGCGTCTTTGGTTCTTCGGAAGATTCATTCTTTAGGAGAGGAGAAAGAAGAGGAACCAGTTTCCTCTCTGGTGTTTGAGCTTCCTTGCCTGGAGAATCACGAGCAATGGCGTTCTGAAGGAATGTTAGGCGAGAGGTTAATGATACGAAGCCCTCCCTAGCCACAGAGTCTGGTGTTTTAGGAACGGGAAGGAACGAAGGTCGAGCAAAGGATCGTGGAGTCTCCGTAGTGGAAGCTGGTGATTTTTCATGTACAGGAAGAATAGGAGGCTTGAGGATACGCAAGGGGGTTTGTGGAACTGACACTTTCAGCGTTTCGATCCTCCGAATTGTGGTGTAATCCCCCTCAAGGAGGTGCGATACATTAGTAGTTTTGGTTTCCCTGGAGTGGGAGCCCGTGACGCCTGAGTCGTCGGGCCCAATGACGGGCTGGACGATTCGTGACTTTGGCTTCAAAACCGGCAAAGGGACCTCAAATCTCGTTGTAAGATCCACCAAAGCTGTAGTCATATGTGGTTGTTTAATAGATAAGCGCGGTTTCAGAGGACGCGAAATTTCTTCATCGTTTCTTCGGTTGCTTTCGGCGACAGAGTCACCCAGTCCAGAGACGGATTTTGAAGAGTCTCCTTTGGGGTCATCATTAGAGGTGAGAAACCCAGATTTGAAATTCATAAAGGTAGACAGAGACTTGGTGGTGGATTTTAGCTTGGTTTGGCTCCCACAAGGTGAAGAAATTGATGTTGTGAATGATGACTCGAATGTCGGGGGCGCCAATCTTCGCTTCTTCTGCGGAGGTTGAGGCTAGAAAAATATAAAATTTTATGTTTTGTAGCTTCGCTCGTGCCAAACAAGTCACTTACAGCGATGGAACTATCGCCCTCCATATGGACGGGGACAACTGTCTTCGATTGTGACTGTGACCCCTGGTGCTGTCACAATCGCGTGGGCGTTATCGTACATAGCCAAAGCCAATGACGTCGCTACGGAAATGATGCATTGCTGTTCACCTCCGTAAAGCCATCCAGATTTGTAGTGATCATGTGGGTTCAAGAACGTCCGAAGTTTCAACTTATGATTACAATCAACAGTGGACCGTCCATCTTAATCAATTATTTATTAACACGCCTTTTCAAGAGGACAGTAATTTTGCCAGGCATTATTGACATATCCAGAGCTAAGAAATGAACAGGATGCAAGCTGTAAGACACGCTCAATAATTATTGGCTGCGGACGAGAGAAAACTTCAGTTACTAGGTTAATTTTCTCTTCCCAAAAGTCACAAGACTAGGAAGATCTCAAAATGGGTGTTCAATCCGGTGGAGATACATATGGCTTACACTCCCCTACTGTCGTCCCTTACTTCCCCAACGGAAGATCATCCTGGCTTGTTGCACCTAAGTGCCTATCGTTGGCGGAATCAGGGCCAGTCATGTTAAAGCAGCCGAAAATGGTTTAACGGCTCGCTAAGATAATCTAAGATGATTCCCGTTATCTTTGATTATCTTCCGATCATCCCATGCTTGACGATGTTATTTCGGGCTTCGAGCCAAGATGCTGCAGGGCCTGCATCGGTTGATACCTCTCTTTACAATGCCAATGGAAGATGACATCCCAATTCATAGAAATAGCAACCATATGAGAGAACAGATATTTCACATTTATCAAAGCTTTTATATATTCCTTTTCCACCACAGTTTTTACTCTTATCGGTTTCTTGGGTCTCGGCGCGGGGGACGTGCGAAGGTCAATACCACTCAGACCTGAAGATGGTGGCTTTTCAGTATGTTCTAATATCCCATTCAGTGAAAGACACTCGGTAGGTCATGGGATGGATGCATTTAATTCCACATGTGTCACTATGACAAGCAAACCCGTCGCAGGACACTACAACGTCACATGCAAGAGGAATTATCACAATATGTTTAGCTTTATAGCGACATCATAAAGGGAATCATATTCGAGAAATTTTAATTTCTAGAGTATAAATCTAATTCATAAGCCTTCTTCTTCTTTGATGTATGCATTGACTGCCACTTAAATGATTGGAAGGAAAGCTATAGCTACAGAAAGTAATTAACATGTGACTATACCACTACGTGCCTCAATGGCTATAGAAGCGAAGCTCAATGATGCCTAGGTGCCGAGCAATATACCAGGTCATTCCCCCGCATCGAAGCCTGTAAAGTGTATAAAAGTGTGTGTACAACGCTACAGATTTGATCACGAGGGTTTCAGTCCAGGGACGTTTGCGCCATCAGCTCGCTGTATCCAGACATATGTAAAGCTCCGTCGTTTTCGACAAGTGCCAGGGCTGTGATAACTTTAGGAGAATGAAGGCAGGCGACCTCAGTAATGGCCATGTATATCTGCAATCCATGAAGGAAACCGATTCTGCTTTTGTTCGGGCATAAGCTGGCATTGATTGGACAGAGCCTCTTCGAACCCTGGTTCAGGAAGCCCAGAGAAGGCCAGGAACGAAAATCTGATGGAACCAATCATACACGAATCTTATTCTGGCGGCTTTTACAGGAAAAGCCACATTTGCTTACCCCACCCATGGAAGTTGCTCGCCTATATTTACCCAGCAATCGGTACGGTACTCGATATGGTGAATTCTCTCGGTGATA
>Ga0157379_10006477_pt1 | contig 10093 bp, 9 predicted proteins | sample S25metaG_FD_121802 | JGI IMG/M metagenome (GOLD analysis project Ga0157379, IMG submission 121802) | Switchgrass rhizosphere microbial communities from Kellogg Biological Station, Michigan, USA - S2-5 metaG | ecosystem: Host-associated > Plants > Roots > Rhizosphere > Soil | place: USA: Michigan...
CCGAGAGCACGATGATCAGCGCGGCGACGCCGAGCGCGATGCCGAGCATCGAGACGCCCGAGATGAACGAGATGAAGCGGTTCCTGCGCCCGGCGCGGCCGGCTCGCGTGTAGCGCCAGCCGATCTGCAGTTCGTAGGGCCAGTTCATCGCGGGGCGATGCTACCCGACCGATCTCGCGCGAAGCGGCGCGGAGCGGCCCGGATAATCGTCCGCATGCACCTGCTCGTCCCGTTCGCCGCCGACGCATCGGAGGCCTGTCGGCACGTGCTCGGCGACGTCGCACTGCCCAACCTCGAGCGGTTGCTCGCGCTGCTCGGCGCCGAGGCGCGCGACGACGGCGAAGCCGCGAGCCTGTCGCCGCCGCACGAGCGCGCGCTCGCCGCGGCGCGCGGCTGGCACGGCGGCGACGGCCTGCTGCCGTTCGCCGCGCACGCGGCCGCGAACGACGGCATCGCGACGGAGACACGGGCGTGGGCGCTGCTGACGCCGAGCCACTGGATGCTCGCGAGCGAAGGCGCGACGATGCTCGACCCCGCGCTCCTCGCGCTCGACGAGAGCGACTCGCGCGCGCTCTTCGCCAGCACCGGCGAGCTGTTCGCGAGCGAAGGCTTCGCGGTCGCGTGGGGCGCCGCCGAACGCTGGTACGCGGCGCGCGACGACCTCGAGGACCTCGCGACGGCCTCGCTCGACCGCGTCGTCGGCAGGAGCGTCGATCCGTGGTTGCGAGCGAGCGAGGGCGCACCGCGCGCGACGCTGGCGCTCCTGCGCCGCCTGCAGAGCGAAGCGCAGCTCGTCTTCCACGCGCACGAGGTCAACGAGCGCCGCGAGGAGCGCGGCGAGCTCGTCGTCAATTCGTTCTGGCTGAGCGGCTGCGGTCGCCGACAGGTCGCCGACGACGCCGCCGAGCCGGTCGTCGCGACCGCGTTGCGCGCGCCGCTGCTCGCCGGCGACTGGGCGGCGTGGGCCGAAGCCTGGCGCGCCCTCGACGCCGGCGCCGTCGCGCAGCTGCTCGCCGCCGCGCGCGCCGGCAGCGCGGCGACGCTGACGCTGTGCGGCGAGCGCTCGGCGGCCCGCTTCGCGCTCGCCCGGCGCACGTTCTGGCAACGCCTGCGCGGCGCGCGTCCGGCGGCGCGCGACGTCCTCGCCTCGCTCTAGCGCCGGCCGCGATGACGGCGATCCGCCTCGTTCGCCGCGACGTGCCGCCGCGCACCGCGTGGACGCTCGAGCAGGCCGGCTGCCATCCGCTGCTGGCACGGCTCTACGCGGCGCGCGGAGTGCGCGCAGCCGACGAGCTCGACGATGCGCTCGCGCGGCTGCTGCCGCCGGCGACGCTGCTCGGCGCCGACGATGCAGCGACGCTGCTCGCCGACGCGATCGGCGCGCGCAGCCGCATCTGCGTCGTCGCCGACTACGACTGCGACGGCGCGACGGCGTGCGCGGTGATGCTGCGCGGGCTCGCCCTGCTCGGCGCCGAACGGTCGACGCTCGGCTACGTCGTCCCCGACCGCCGCGTCCACGGCTACGGGCTGACGCCGCAGATCGTCGACCTCGCGATCGCGCAAGGAGCCGAGGTGCTCGTGACAGTCGACAACGGCATCGCCAGCGTCGAGGGCGTCGCCCACGCCCAGGCCGCGGGACTCGCGGTCGTCGTCACCGACCACCACCTGCCGGCGCGCGGCGACGCCGGCGCGGTCGTTCCCGAGGCCGACGTCGTCGTCAACCCGAACCAGCCCGGCTGCGGCTTCGCGAGCAAGCACCTCGCCGGCGTCGGCGTCGCGTTCTACGTGCTGCTTGCGCTGCGCGCCGAGCTGCGCGAGCGCGGCGACTTCGCGCGGCCGGGCGCCGGGCCGCTCCCAAGCCCGGCCACGCCCCCTCGGGGGTCAGCGACCGAAGGGAGCGGGGGGGCACCATCTTCGCAGCCGCGCCTCGACGCGCTCCTCGACCTCGTCGCGCTCGGCACCGTCGCCGACGTGGTCCGCCTCGACCGCAACAACCGCTGCCTCGTCGCGCAGGGGCTGAAGCGGATCCGCGCCGGGCGCATGCAGCCCGGCATCGCGGCGCTGTTCGCGGTCGCCGGCCGCGATCCGCGGCAGGCGAGCGCCGGTGACTTCGGCTTCGCGATCGGGCCGCGCCTGAACGCCGCCGGCCGCCTCGCCGACATGACGCTCGGCATCGAGTGCCTGCTGACCGACGACGCGGCGCGCGCAAACGCGCTCGCGGCGCAGCTCGACGAGATCAACCGCGAGCGGCGCACGCTCGAGGCGGGGATGCGCGAGGACGCCGAGGCCGAGGTCGAGCGCGCGTTCGCGCTCACCGGCACGCTCGGTGCCGCGCTCGCGATCTTCGACGCGTCGTTCCACGAAGGCGTCGTCGGCATCGTCGCCTCGCGCCTGAAGGACCGGCTGCACCGGCCGACGTTCGTGTTCGCGCTCGGCCGCGACGGCACGCTGAAGGGCTCGGGACGATCGATCGAGGGCTTCCACCTGCGCGACGCGCTCGACCTCGTCAGCAAGCGGCAGCCGCGGTTGCTGCTGCGCTTCGGCGGCCATGCGATGGCCGCCGGCTGCACGATCGAGCGCGCCGGCCTCGACACCTTCCGCAGCGCGCTCGAGCAAGTCGCCGCCGAGACGCTCGGCGGCAGCGCCACCGAGCGCACGCTGGCCCACGACGGGCCGCTCGAGGCCGCGCATTTCGACGCCGAGACGGTGCGCCTGCTCGAACGGCAGGTCTGGGGCGCTTCGTTCGAGGCGCCGCTCTTCAGCGACACGGTCGAGGTGGTGTCGCAGAAGCTCGTCGGCGACAAGCACCTGCGGCTCGCGGTGCGCGTCGGCGGCGTCATGCGCGACGCGATCTGGTTCGGCCACAGCGAGCCCGTCGCCGACCGCGTCCGCCTCGCCTGGCGGCTCGGCCTCGACGTCTACGACGGCATCGAGCGCGTGCGAATGATCGTGGTTGCGGTCGAATAGCGGCGACGGACGGCGTCTGGGCGCGCCGCGGCGGCTTCTAGAATTTCGCGCGCGCCGGCGGCGCGAGGAGTCCTGCCATGCCATTCGTCGGCATCGCCCACCTGGCGGTCGCGGCGTTCTTCGCCATCCACGCGGTCCGCTCCGGGCAGCAGAGCTACTGGCTGTTCGTCCTGTTCGCCTTCCCGCTGCTCGGCAGCGTCGTCTACTGCTTCGCGATCTACCTGCCGCAGTGGCGCTACACGCGCGGCGGCATGAAGGCAGCGCGTGCCCTTCAGGCCATCGTCGATCCCGAGCGCGAGCTGCGCGAAGCGAGCGCCGCATTCGACCGCACGCCGACCGCGTACAACCGCGCCCGCCTCGCCGCCGCATTGCTCGCCGAGGGCCGTGCCGACGAAGCGGTCGAGCATTACCGCGCGACCGCGAGCGGCGCATACGCGACCGACCCGGCGTTCCTCGCCGGTCTCGCGCGCGCCGAACTCGCCGCCGGCCGCGCCGCCGACGCCGCGGCGACGCTCGAGCGGCTCTTCGCCGCCCATCCCGAGCAGCGCCGTGGCGAGCTCGCGATCGCGCACGCCGAGGCGCTCGCCGGCGCCGGCAACCTCGGCGCACGGGCAGCGTTCGAAGCGGTGATCGCGAGCGATCCGTCGACCGAGGCGCAGTACAAGTACGGCGCGTTCCTGTCGGCCGCCGGCGACGCGATCGGCGCGCGGCGCGCCTTCGAGGCGGTGCTGAGGAACGCCGAGCACGGCCACGTCCACTCGCGCGAGCTGAACCGGGAGTGGATCGCCCAGGCGCGTGCAGGGCTGAAGCGAATGGAGACATGATCGGGGCGATGAACGCCGACCTGCACTGCCATTCGACCGTCTCCGACGGGACGCTCGAGCCCGAAGCGCTCGCCGCGCGCGCCAAAGCGAACGGCGTCGAGCTCTGGGCGCTCACCGACCACGACGAGGTCTCCGGCCAGCGGCGCGCACGCGACGCCGCGCGCGCGCTCGGCCTGCCCTACCTCACCGGCGTCGAGATCTCGGTGACGTTCCTCGGCACGACCGTGCACATCGTCGGCCTCGGCGTCGACAGCGACGACAGCGCGCTCATCCACGGGCTCGAGGCGACGCGCGGCGGCCGCGGCGCGCGCGCGCTCGAGATGGCCGACGAGCTCGCCAAGGTCGGCATCCCGGGCGCGTACGAGGGCGCGCTGCGCTACGTCGGCAATCCCGAGCTCATCTCGCGCACCCACTTCGCGCGCCACCTCGTCGAGAGCGGCGTCTGCGCCGACACGCAGGAGGTCTTCCGCCGCTTCCTCGTCGAAGGCAAGCCAGGGTTCGTTCCCCACCGCTGGGCAACGCTCGCCAATGCGGTCGGCTGGATCGCCGCTGCCGGCGGCGTTGCCGTCGTCGCCCACCCGGCGCGCTACCGGTTCTCGCCGACCGAGGAGTACGCACTGTTCACCGAGTTCAAGGGCCACGGCGGCCGCGGCGTCGAGGTGACGACCGGCAGCCATACCGCGGCCGAGGCCGAGCGCTACGCCGTGACCGCGCGCGAGTTCGACCTCCTCGCGTCGTGCGGCAGCGACTTCCACAGCCCCGACGAGAGCAGGATCGACCTCGGCGGCCTGCCGCCGCTGCCCGCCGGGCTGAATCCGGTGTGGGAGGTGCTGCAGGCGCGCGTCGAGCGCGGCGCCTGAGACAGGCGGCGCCGAGGATCGGCGCATGGCGCAGTACTTCGAGGTCCATCCGCACGACCCGCAGCCCCGGCTCCTGAGACAGGCGGCGCAGATCGTCGAGCGCGGCGGCGTCGTCGCGATCCCGACCGATTCGAGCTACGCGTTCGCGTGCCACCTCGACGACAAGGCGGCGGCAGGGCGGCTGCGGCGGCTGCGCGGCGTCGACGCGCGCCATCACCTGACGCTGCTCTGCCGCGATCTCTCCGAGCTGGCGAGCTACGCGCGCGTCGACAACCGCCAGTACCGGTTGCTCAAGCTCGCGACGCCGGGTCCGTTCACCTTCATCCTCGAGGCGACGCGCGAGGTGCCGCGCCGCGTCTCGCACCCGTCGCGGCGGACGATCGGCCTGCGCGTCCCCGACCACCGCGTCGCCGGCGCCCTCCTCGACGCGCTCGGCCAGCCGCTGCTCGCGACGACGCTGATCGCCCCGGGCGAGAGCGAGCCGATGAACGACGCGACGCTGATCCGCGAGCGCTTCGAGCAGTCGGTCGACGCGATCGTCGATGCCGGCGCCTGCCCGATGCAGCCGACGACGGTCATCGACCTCGGCAGCGAGCCGCCGGTCGTCGTCCGCATCGGCCGCGGCGACCCGGCCCGGCTCGGCCTCACCGTCGTCGACAACGCCTGAGCGGCGCCGGCCGTCGCGACGGCGCTTGACAGCCGGTCGTCCTGCTATTATGGTGATATCACTTCGACATCACCCGCCGGACGCGCGCGGCGGACCTCGCACAAGGGAGCTTGCCCATGGCCACCCAGCCCACCGAAGAGCGGCTCGCGCACACGAGCAGCGGCTTCGTCTCGATCACGATCGGCCTCGCCAGCCTGCTGCTCGGCATCACGCTGCTGCTGTCGCGGCCCGCGGGCCTGACGCTCGCCGCCTTTGTCGCGGCGATGATCATCACTGTCTGGTGCCTCGCCGGGCTGTACATGCTGCAGCCGAACCAGGCGGCGATCCTGCTTCTCTTCGGCAGCTACCGCGGCACCGACCGCTCGCACGGCCTGCGCTGGGCGAACCCGTTCTACAGCAAGACCAAGATCTCGGTGCGGGCGCGCAACTTCAACAGCGAGAAGCTGAAGGTGAACGACTTGCGCGGCAACCCGATCGAGATCGCCGTGACCGTCGTCTGGCGGGTCGACGACACCGCGCGCGCGAGCTTCGACGTCGAGAACTACGAGGCCTACGTGCTGACGCAGTCCGAGTCGGCGCTGCGCCACCTCGCCCTCAGCTACGCCTACGACAACCTCGAGGACCCGGGGTCGACGAACCACGCCGAGGTGACGCTGCGCTCGGGCACCGAGGAGGTCTCGGCGGCGCTGAAGAGCGAGCTGCAGCAGCGCTTCGAGCAGGCCGGCCTCGTCGTCGTCGACGCCAGGCTGACGCACCTCGCCTACGCGCCCGAGATCGCGGGGACCATGCTGCGGCGGCAGCAGGCCGAGGCGGTCATCGCCGCGCGCACGAAGATCGTCCAGGGCGCCGTCGGCATGGTCGAGCTCGCCCTCAACGGCCTGGCCGAGCGCGAGCTGCTGCAGCTCGACGACGAGCGCCGCGCCGCGATGGTGAGCAACCTGCTCGTCGTCCTCTGCTCCGACCACGACGCGACGCCGGTGATCAACGCGGGAACGCTGTACGCGTAGCGGCTCGCTGCACATCGCCCGATGGCGAGCCCCGACAAGAAGTCGTTCCTGCTGCGCATCGATCCGGCGCTGTGGGCCGAGATCGAGCGCCTCGCCGCGGCCGAGCTGCGCAGCGTCAACGCGCAGGTCGAGTACCTGCTGCGCGACGCGCTGGCGGTGCGCCGCGGCAACAGAGCGACGAGCGCGCCGGGCGCGCGGCGCAAGCGCTAGTCGCTTCGCGGCCGCGCCAGCGATCGGCTCGCTACGATGGCGCGGCCGAGCGCCATGGCCGAGATCTTTCTTTCCTACCGCCGCCAGGACAGCCAGAGCGCGACCGGACGGCTCGCCGACGACCTCGCGGCGCACTTCGGCGACGAACGCGTCTTTCGCGACCACGAGATCGCCGCCGGCGACGACTTCGTGGCGGCGATTCGCCGCTCGGTCGAGTCTTCGACGGTCGTGCTCGTCGTCGTCGGCCCGCGCTGGCTCGCCGCGACCGACGCCGGGGGCCGCCGTCGCCTCGACGATCCGGGCGACTTCGTCCGCCTCGAGATCGAGCTCGCGCTCGCCACGCGGGTCGCGGTCGTTCCGGTCCTCGTCGACGGCGCCACGATGCCGGAGGCATCCGCGCTGCCGCCGTCGATCGCCGCATTCGCGCGCTGCCAGGCGGTCGAGCTCTCCGACAAGCGCTGGCGGTTCGACGTCGACACCCTGATCGAGGCGCTGCAATCACGCTTCGGCATCGACGCTGCTGCCGCGGTGCCGCCCGCCGCTGCCGCCGCGCCTGCGCCCCGATCGAGCGGCTGGGCCGCCGACCTCGCCGACCTCGCGCTCCATCCGCGCCGGTTGATCGCACGCAGGCAGAGCGGAAGCGCAGCCGACCACGCGCGCGCGTTCGCGTTCCTCTGCGGCGCGATCGTCTTCAGCCAGGCAATGCTCCTGACGACGTTGGACATCGACCTCGTCGCGCGCGGCTCGGGGGTCGACGTCGCGCTCGGCATCGCCGCCTGGCTCTTCACGGCGCTGCTTCTCGGCCTCCTCCTCGCCGCCCTCCTCGTCGGCGCGCTCGCACTGGCATGGCGGATCGTTGCCCGCGGCGCCGTCGTCCGCCGCGTCGCGGTCGTCGGCGCCTACGTCTACGGCGGCGTCTGGATCGGCGTCTGGGCAGGCTTCGCCCTCGTTGTCGTCGCCGTGCAGCTCGTCGACCCGAGCTGGCTGTCGGGCAGTGTCGCCGACCTCCATGCCGCGATGGCGTCGTCGAAGCCGTTCGCGGCGCGGCCGATGCGCAGCTTCGACGAGGCACCGCTCGCCGCCGGCGCGCACGTGCTCCTCGTCTTCGCTGCCCTCGTCTTCGCCGCCACCGCGGTGTGGTGCATCGCGGCGTGGGGCGCGTTCAGGCAGTCGCTCGCCGCATCGCGCGCGCAGGCGTGGCTCGCGACGATGCTCTGGATCGCGCTCGTCGCCGCGCTCGTCTGGCTGCCGACGCGCCTGTGAGCGCGCGCGCCGCGCGCGCGCGAGCTGCTAGCGCTCGATCCGTGCGACCGCGCTGTGCGCGTGGATCGACTCGAAGTTCTCGACGTCGACGACGTAGCGGCCGACGCGCGGATCGCGGTTCAGGCGCAGCGCGACGTCGCGCGCCATGTCCTCGACGAACTTCGGGTTCTCGTAGGCGCGCTCGGTGATCCACTTCTCGTCGCTGCGCTTGAGCGACGACCAGATCTCGGCCGACGCCTCGTCCTCGGCGAAGCGCACCAGCTCGCGCCACGCCAGCTCGGCGAGCGCCTCGACGCGGATCGTCACGTGCGAGCGCTGGTTGTGCGCGCCGTAGTCGGAAATCTCCTTCGAGCACGGGCAGAGCGACTTGACCGGGACGACGACCTCGAGCCAGACGGTCGCCGGGCCTTGCGCGGCGTCGACGACGAAGCGGCCCTGGTACTCGAGCAGGCTCTCGACTCCGGAGACCGGAGCGCGCTTGCGCAGGAAGAATGGGAACGACGCCTCGATGCGACCGGATCCGGCAGCGAGCAGCGCAAGCATGCGCTCGGCCTCGCTGCGCAGCGTTGCGACGTCGAGCGGCACGTCGATCGCGTCGAGCCACGCGATGAAGCGCGACATGTGCGTGCCCTTCTGCTCGGCGGGCAGCGCGACGTCGATCGCCCACTCCGCAACGGTCGGAACGACCGCCTCTTCGATCCGCAGTTGCAGCGGATAGCGCACGCCGCGCACGCCGACGCGCTGGATCGGGAGGCGCCGTTCGTCGCGCGCGCCCTGCGTGTCGGGGATGTGGAGGACGTCGATGAGGTTGGTCATCGTCACTGCCCGACCGCGGCGCGCAGCAGCGCCGGCGCGGTGCCGAAGCGGCGCTGGATCTGTTGCTCGATGCCGGCGGCGTCGAGCCCGCACAGCGACAGCAGCCGGCCCGGATCGCCGTGCTCGACGAACGTGTCCGGCAGCCCGAGGACGAGCACCGGGACGTCGATTCGCGCCTCGGCGAGGGCTTCGAGGACGGCGCTGCCGGCGCCGCCCATCACCGTGCCTTCTTCCACGGTGACGATTGCATCATGGCGGCGCGCGAGGTCAGTCACGAGCGCGACATCGAGCGGCTTGGCGAAGCGCATGTTGGCGACCGTGGCGTCGAGCCGCTCGGCGGCGGCGAGCGCCGGATAGAGCAGCGTGCCGAAGGCGAGGATCGCGATCCGCTTGCCCGGCTGCGCCGCCGTGCGCGAGCTCTCGCGGCGGATCTCGCCGGTGCCGAACGGGATCGCGCGCATCTCGGCCTGCATCGCGGCGCCGGCGCCGGCGCCGCGCGGATAGCGCACGGCGACCGGATGGCTCTGCTGGAACGCCGTGTAGAGCGCCTGCCGGCACTCGTTCTCGTCGGCCGGCGTGAGCACGCTGACGTTGGGCAGGCACCGCAGGTACGCGATGTCGAAGCTGCCGGCGTGCGTCGCGCCGTCGGCGCCGACGAGGCCGGCGCGGTCGAGCGCGAAGACGACCGGCAGGTTCTGGATCGCGACGTCGTGGATCAGCTGGTCGTAGCCGCGCTGCAGGAACGTCGAGTAGATCGCGACGACCGGCTTCATGCCCTCGCAGGCCAGGCCGGCGGCGAAGGTGACGGCGTGCTGCTCGGCGATGCCGACGTCGAAGTAGCGCTTCGGGAAGCGCTTCTCGAACTCGACCATCCCCGAGCCTTCGCGCATCGCCGGCGTGATGCCGACCAGCCGCTCGTCCTGCTCGGCCATGTCGCACAGCCACTGGCCGAACACCTGCGTGAAGGTGAGCTTGGGCGGCGTCGCCGGCTTGACGAAGCCGACGTTCGGATCGAACTTGCCCGACGCCGCGTGGTAGCCGACCGGGTCGGCCTCGGCGAGCTTGTAGCCGTAGCCCTTCTTGGTGACGACGTGGAGGAACTGCGGTCCCTTCAGGTCGCGCAGGTTCTCGAGCGTCGGGATCAGCGAGTCGAGGTCGTGGCCGTCGATCGGGCCGACGTAGTTGAAGCCGAACTCCTCGAAGATCGTGCCGGGAACGACCATGCCCTTGGCGTGCTCCTCGAAGCGGCGCGCCAGCTCGAAGAGGGGCGGCGCGTTCTTCAGCACCGTCTTCGCGGTGTCGCGCGCCGCAGCGTAGAACTTGCCGCTCATCAGCCGCGCCAGGTAGCGGTTGAGCGCGCCGACCGGCGGCGAGATCGACATGTCGTTGTCGTTGAGGACGACGAGCAGGTCGGGTGGCGGCTGGCCGCCGCTCGCGTAGCCGGCGTTGTTGAGCGCCTCGAACGCCATGCCGGCGCTC
>Ga0157379_10006482_pt1 | contig 10090 bp, 10 predicted proteins | sample S25metaG_FD_121802 | JGI IMG/M metagenome (GOLD analysis project Ga0157379, IMG submission 121802) | Switchgrass rhizosphere microbial communities from Kellogg Biological Station, Michigan, USA - S2-5 metaG | ecosystem: Host-associated > Plants > Roots > Rhizosphere > Soil | place: USA...
GTACGAAAGACTCACACGTAGGTCTAGATCAGCATCACTACCATGACTCAGAGGGATAGACCTAGGCGGCAATGAGGTCTGGTATGAAAGTGATAACTGTCCTGGTGAAGATAGTTTTTGCAAATGCGACTCTGTGGCGAGCAAACCGTTAAAGCTCGGTTTAGCGATGGTGACAAAACGAGGGTACAGCAAAACTGGTTTTTAAATCGGTGCACCGAGAGAGCCTAGAGAGCCTTATCATTCGCACGAAGAGTTATCATCTCTTTTCGTTAAGCTTTCTGGAGCTGGGATAAGTACTCTGGAGCTAGTGAAATTGATTTAAAAATATTGGGATCAAATCAATTTCCTCAGAAGCTTAATCCTACATTTTTCCGAATCACTTGTAAAAAGCTCGAAATTGAATCCCAACGCACAATAGTTATAAAGATTAGGGACAAATGGGGAAATACTTCGTTTCTGCCAATTGAAATATTTATTCCAGGGGTATGATACCAGCTACTTTCCTAAAGAACAGTTCTTTTCACCGTACACCGTGAATGGACATCTCTGCATATGGCAAATTTGACCTATGTATTAACCCGGTGCTTCTTCTCTTGCCAGCGAACACGACATGGTTCCAAATCTGTTCATCTTCGGTGAACACGTTACCGAGACACATGAGTTCGTTGGAATGCAAATCTTTATAGGACAACTAAACCTGCAGGAATTGTATCAAAGATTACGAATTAATGCACCTTACGATCTCAAGATTTAATCCAATCAATCGCCCATCCACGTTCTTGTTTATTGCCCACGTTTGATCGCTTTAATCCAACCCGAGTTTTCGGCGGGAGCTCGGATCCGCGGAGGAGCGTGACAAACGTCATGTCACGGGGCTGACTCTTATCTGCGTCTAATTCCTTGACTTGCTGTCCTTCGTCTTCGCCCTCAACGCTCCTTCTAACGTCCTCCCACTCTATCTTCCCATCGTCGCGTGCGACATCCACGACCTCTTAAAGCTTTTTACGGACCACTAAGCTCACTATCTCTCTTAAGACGATTAGACCTCTTGCCCCAGATAGTCTCCCGTACGCCGTCTCTGTCATACGGCTTATCCATCCTTCTACTGCCGCATGAGCAACTTGCATGTTTACTTTACACTCCGGAATGAACAAGCTTTCTCCAAAGCTTTGGAGGCGTCCAGGACGAGCCAAGCTCAGTCGGTCACCCTCGGCAGCAGCACTGGCAAGCGCAATACCTCGATGACGGCGGCGATCGATGTGAATACTAAGGATTGGTTGGGTCGAACAGTGCTGCATTTAGTCTGTGGAGTTGTAGAGCCTTATGCGTTGGCGTATATGAAGATGTTGTTAGGACATCCGGGGATCAATGTCAACCTACAAGATGTCGAATCCAAATGGACGCCTCTACATCGAGCATTGTACTCTGGAAATATTGCCGCATGGTATACAATAGCATCTAAATATTTTCATGATTTTGCTGATTCATTCCATCACTAGCCAACTCCTCCTCCGCCGACCTGACATTGACGTACAACTCCGCGATAACGAAGGCTTGACGCCATTCGATCTCTATAATCTCACTGTCGAAGGCACCTGGCCTCTAAAGCGTACCGCAGACAGTTATGAACTATTGAACGACGAAGACACGATCGGAGATATCTTTACTTGGGGTGGAAATAGGTGTGTATGCTCGAACTTTGTTGTCCACATCCATTAATGGCGTGGCTTAGAAACGCCGCGCTAGGTCACGGAGACAGCAAGGATCGCGCCTATCCGGATCAAGTTCATCTGGAGAAGACCGTCAAGGCTGGTGATCCAAACAAGTTCGTTCCAATTAGGGTGAGGGCTGTTAGCATGGCGAAATTACACACTAGTACGCGATCAAGTATCCTTTTCACGACCCATTGTTAATCAATCATTTCTTCTTCAGCAATTCTAACAGATGAAAATGGTCCCAACCTCCGTGTCTGCGGCTTTGGGAGCGGTGGTCGGTGAGTGATCCAAGTTGCTTCACATCTCCCTCTAACCGTATATAATAGTCTCGGTCCCTCCCATCATACTCAATACACCCCGCTACCTATCTCTCAACTTCCGGCCAATATAATACATGTCGCTCCAGCACAAGACCATACCCTTGCACTTACGTCCCGCGGAGAAATATTTTCTTGGGGCCTCAACCGATTCTCGCAGCTGGGTTATGTTGTCGATGCCCCGATTGGAGCCGAACCTGTGCAGGCTTTGCCGAAGAAGATTATAGGACCTTTGAAGAAGGAAGTTGTCCGAGGTGTGGTTGGATGTAAGACTGCAAGTGCGTGTTGGACGGCGGAGGAAGTGTGGACGTGGGGGACGAATGCAGGGCAGCTGGGTGAGCTTTAAGGCATGTTATTGATGATCTGCTGTTCTAATTCTTTTAGGATACGACAGCGTAGCACATCCGGTACAGGTTCTGCCTCGCAAGGTGACAGGAGTGCAGAGTGTAATACAAGTCGCACTAACGGTACCCCTTTCGAGCTTTTGCTCTCTATCTAAATCTCATTTCAATTTTAGGATAGCGCAATGGTCTGCCTTCTACAAACACACGATATCATCTGCCTCAATTCCAATGCCCGTTTTCGCGTCAAATTCCCTATGCCAGACTTTCATGACTTACCACGATATCATCCACCAGCTGCAAGCAAACCACCCATCATTAAGATTACATCCTGTCAGGAAACCTTCGCCGCTTTATCTGGTCGAGGAGATGTTTGGACATTCTCGGTGTCAATGGGTAGAGATGCGATAGATGTGGAGAAAGAGAGACAAGTAGTCAAACCTACAAGGGTGTGGAGTGCACGGCGAAGTATCGATCCTGCAACGGTACGCAACTTCCGAAGCTACTCACTTAACATTCATTGACGCCGATTTCGTATCCAGGATGTCGCTCTAGGTTCCGACGGCGACCTTATTGTATGCACCAACTCGGGTCATGTTTTCATTCGCTCTCGTTCATCAAACTCGTCTTCGTCTTCGTCTAACACCAGCACACTTACACCAAGTACAACCTCTGCCAACACGAAAGGAAAGTTCTTCCGGGCTCCATTCGTCCATCGGGCGGTTAGAGTATGCGCGAATGCCGCTGGGGCGTTCGGTGCACTAAGGGTAGGATATCGGGTGAAGGAAGTTAAAGTGGAAGGGAATATTTTGGGTGTCGATCTCCGCGATGTTCGACCATGGATATCCGGCTCTTCCATGAGTGAAGCTACGTCAGTGGTTCAGGCGGTCCGTTCGGATGACGATGAGGATATCGATGCCGAGCCCAATATGCCTCCAGCTGGGACGTATTCCGCTCGAGGATATATTGACCTTCTTTCGAGGGACAAAGCATCCAGGAAGAGCATTGGCTCTGGGCTCTTTTCAGCCGGTTCTTTAGAACTCAAACATGGCGCCGATATCGTGATCCAGTCTGGGATGGAAATACCTGCTCATCGTCTCATCCTGGCTGCACGATCCCCTGTCTTACGACGCCTTCTTGACTCAGGAAGCGGGTCAATCAAAGAGGGCGGCGTTGTCCTCACTCTATCTTCTGCAAAGCAGAGGTCGTCGCTGTCGTTCAAGGGCAAACGACCCCGTCTGACCATCACCGGCATCCAACCTCTCTCGGTCCTTCTATTCCTCCACTTCCTTTATACGGACGCCTTCCCGGTGCTTGATACTCTGTCATTCACAACCGCTAGTGCCATCAGACGAGATGTAGGTCTCGTAGCCGCTGCCTTTGGATTGGGCGACTCTCTCAACATCGGTGCAAGTGGTATCAGTGTCTCAAAACCGTCACTTTCCATAGATATGTGGGCTTTGTTCTTTGCGAATACACCTCATACTGCACCTTCATTACGCCCCGATGTTTTCCTTGCTCTCTCCGACCGCTTGATTGCCTGTCATTCCCTGATACTCCGCGCACGATGTCTTTTCTTCCGCAACTTCTTCGACGAGGAAGCATGGACGACTAGTCGATGGACGGACGACGGAACTATCACGGTTGATATGACGCATATGGAATGGAGAGTTATGGAGTTTGTCATAGAGTGGATTTACATGGGAAGAGAAGCCGATCTGTTCACAAGGCTTGATACGATTGAGAGCGTGCAGGCCTTGATCGACTTGATCTTCGATGTCATGGCTATAGCAGTGCGTCACCTTTTCTCTCTTAATCCGTAGAGTATTCTGACTTTCCTCGTAGTCCGAACTCCTTCTTGATCGTCTCATGCTTCTTTGCTCTGCTGCACTCCTTCGCTATGTAGCCATTCATAATGTCATTCCTCTCCTCGCTCGTGCAACATATCTGAATGCTCTTCCTCTCGTCTCTACTCTTCAAGACTACATTGCCTGCAACCTCGAAGCTATCTTGGAAAGTCGCCTCCTCGATAGAGACCGTGATCGCGAATATGACGTCGACTCTCTCATCCCTGCGCTAGGTGCGTTTATTCGTACAAGTCAGGCCGAGGGTGCACCAGTAACAAGGGCCGGATTATTGGTAATGGAGGCGATGAAGAAATATGGGGATTGGGTGGAAATGCAGGATATACCGAGTGCGGTAGTGAAGACTCACATTACCCCGAAACCAAGACGAGTTTCGATGGCTGCACCTGCTGTCGGAAGCCCTCCGAGTCCTCTAATCACGAATGTGACTGGTGGCGGGGATGATATCTTTATGATGGATTTGGAGAGCACGAATCGTAATACGGAATTTCCGCAGCGTGCTGCAAGTGGAACATATGTCGCTCCTAAGACGCCATGGAAAGCAAAACCAACTACCGAACATCCAAAGTACGTTTTAAACATTTTATTTCTAACAGTTAATCTTACACTCGTGTCAGGACCGATATGAAGACGATCATGGCTGAAACCGCTAATCAATCCACCTCAAATCCTGGCCCTTCCACTCCCCGTCCAGTTCGTCCAATATTTACACCCGGGACTACCCCTCCAGGTACATCCCCGGCGTCATCATGGCGGATGCCTGCAACATCTTCCGCTGCTGTGGGCCGACGACCAGCCGCTACACCACCCCGCCTCGCAAGTTCACCTCATACTCCTGATATTGCCCCCAGTCCTGACCCCGTTATAACACCTCAACTTATTCGACAAAAGTCTCAATCACAAATACAACCCGTTGCTGCTGGGCCATCTAATATACCACTAGGCCCGATCTTTAAACCATCCCTAGGATCTCGTCGTTCACATACGTAAGTTCTCTTATATAATACTCAACTACTTTCTCTCACAGATACGTAGTAACGACGGCCCTGCTTGGAATAAAGCACCTATTGTTCCCCCAGATCCAGTTCCCACAACTGGTCTCTCTTTCGCAGCCATCCAACAGCAACAGCGAGAACAATCAACGCAGCCTGCAAAGGAGAAGCGTAGTTTGCGTGAAATCCAGGAGGAGGAACGCGCACAACAGGAGGAGGAGGATTTCCTCCGCTGGTGGGCTGCAGAAGAACAGAGGTTGAAGTTGGAAGCGGAGGCTGCTGTGAAACGTGTCCCTCCCAGTGAAGTTGGAAAGCAGAGGGGAGGAAGTAAAGGGGGAAGAAGGGGGAAATCTAAACGAGATGGAAGTAGGTGGGAGGAACAGGGAGGAGAGGAGGGTGTCGAGAATAGACAAGCTAATCGTAGTGGAGCAAATAAGGGTCGTATATGATGCCCAAAGACACAAGGTAGTCCAGAGAGGCAGTCGTAGATATACATATTTCTTGTAGAGCATGTGTACTTCTCCTTTCCTTTTCAGTTTTATTGTTGTGTATGTACCATGTGTACTTAATACCCTCTCCGGCCGTTGGAAAATGGGGAGTTGACACAGTTTCTATTGGTGAAGGGGTAGTTACTTAAGCTAAATGCCTTCTCATTCCCTATCACTCCCGCATTTTTCTTTTTTCAATGGTAGGAGCGGAGGAACAATGTCAATCTCTAGCTATTCCAATGATCTCCCCGCGCCCTCACTGCTTTTTTGCAAGCGTCATCGCTCTCCTTTGATTCAAAGCTACATGATATGTGCGGCTTCCAATTCTACATGTAGACGAACAGGATGCGCTCAAACGCTTTTAACAACAACATCTCGACAATCTGGGTGAGAGGGAAGGCAGACATTTACCTTCCTTTGGTTGAGGGAATCAATCATTACTACTAGGAATATGGAAAACGCTACATGTGCGCTAAACAGTTTTCGAGGCCTCTTGATATTTATACCAGCACAACGCAGACCAACTAGGCAGACTAGCACGACTGAAGGGTTCAATGTCCCAATTTTCTATCAAATCTCAAGGATGTCTAACATCTCATAAGCCAGTCAAGTTCACTTGTCCCCCAGTCTCAGTTGACAGAATAGCCACCCCCCAAATTATCTCAAGATGATATCACCACCTTTGCATCATAAGGATACAAATGATATCACACTGCTGGGGTGAATTTCCACTTTCTTTCCTTTGCATCCTAACCACCGAACCTTGGACTAACATGGGGCTTGGGAACGATTTTCAGGTGAGGAATCAGAACCACTTCACGTATAAGTTCTCTCATTGAGATGGTATTTGTCTTCTTGTGAAGGCTTGCACGGTAATAGCTCTTGTGGCTCTTACAGCGTATCTCCTGGGTAGAGTGAATGGGTTGGACAATGTCGAGGGTCTTCCACCATGGGGTCAGTCTTTCTTCCCGGTAAACTATAAATGCAATAACGAACTTCTTTTAGAACAATACCACGGAATTGTAATTGAAATTCTCGTCGCCTCTTGTATTTTCCTTGGATATTATACTTCAGGGTAAATGTTTCTTGGCCATTCCATCTTTGACTAACATGAGTACACTTTTCCTCGACAGACCTGCAGTTACCCCGCCTGGAATCATCATGCGTTCTATCATAATGTTTACATTATTTACAGTCGGCGCAATAATTTTGACAGTTCGTTAAGTCTTCATATAGACGAGAGGAGCTCTAACCTTGCAATTAGGCGCAATATGGCAGCACACGACATTGTTGGGGAACGAGCAAGTCATGTCAACTCGTGACTGCTATCCAGGCTTTGGTTTGGTACAACGTCGCAGCATGCCTATTCTCTCTCTGCACACTGGCGACCGCAATTCTGCTCATCACATCGAGCACTTGGAGACGAGATAGCTCGATTTTGGATGTTAGGGATCAAATTAATGAGGAAACTGGGAGAGTCGAGGGCAGTCGTTGGACTTCGTCCCAAGATGTAAGTTGAACTGATTCAAGGAAGAGCACCTCTTTTGAAAATTTGATGATAGTCCCAGTAAGGCGCTGCTTCCATGATAATCGTCGGCGGGATACAGTGGGGTTTTCGCAGCGGCTCTGTGGCAAGTAAGAAATTCTTATAAACCCCTGTATAACTCCTTTGAGAAATCAGCTGTATCGCCACCACAATGATCTGCAGTTTGTTTGATTCTCCACGTTACTCCACTGGTTCTTCTGCACGCCAAATTCCCCTTTCGGTAGGATTAAGCATTCTAATCTGTACCGTACTCTCATAGAAATTAGAAGCTTCCTTCAGGAAGATAAAGAGATGAATTCTGGTCTCTGACCTCATCGTGTGCCTTGTCTTGGTGGAAGTGTTGGAGCGGAATCTTCAAGAACACGACGTCATTGTGGGCGCTCGGCCAAGCCATTGCCCTGTGCTAAATGCCGAATGCGTATATAGATAGCACCTACAACCATCCCTCGAGCACCATGGGTCTCCTTCAAACTTCTATAACCACGCCAGTTGCTGCTGTTGCAGCTGAATTATCCCCAGAGATTCGATTCTACGGACGATGGGACCTTCAAGGATCGGACAAGTATATCACACATTGGGCTGGCTCGTCGCTTTGCTTCCAGACAACTAGCCGGGCTATCACAGTGGAGATTGGATCATTGACAGTATCGAGAAATAACTTTCACAATATTCTATGGCGGTTTGGTTCGCAATCTGTGACGCGGACGGCGTTGGTGAAAGGAAGGAGGTCCATGAAACTGACGCTATCGGAAGCTGGTGCTGGAGGCGAGAAGCTGCGCGATGTGACGATTATGCTGTGCGATTGGGGTGCCAAGTTGCAGATTCTCGATATTTCTACGGTAAATGAATGTGAAACGTGTCGTTTGATCACTATCGCTGATCACCGTTTTCACAGACGGATGGACGACCGTTCCATGCTCCTGCTGTGGCTTCTTATCCTAGACCTATTCTTTTCATTGGAGATTCCCTTGTTTCAGGTTATACCCCTCTCTATCGTGGTCTCGTTCTTCCTCATGGGAGCTATCAGGCCTTCGGATCCATAGCTGTGCGGACACTTCGTGCTCATGGCGTTGATGCTCGTCTCGAGATGGTGGCTTATCCGGGTATGATCTTCTTTTAACAGTAGCAAATTCATTTAGACGGAATTTAATCAGGTATCCGACTGCAAACCATTAGCCATGACTCTGCCAAAGGAATGGAGGATGTTTTCTGGGAAGGAATGGAAGGCCAGGGCGGGTGGGAGCAACGCTCTAAAGATACACCCCAGGATATCTTCCTCTGCATAGGTATAGTCGAATATGTAATTATTCTCTACTATTTTCTAACCTGCCAAAGGTACTAACGACCGAGGCTGGGGCGGTGAAAAAGACGAATTCCTCGATCATTACAAAGCCTTCCTCATTCGCCTCCGTGATAGTTATGCAGGTGGTCTAAAGCGTATCCACGTCATCGTATGTCTCACGCCACGAGCGAGTTTGTATCTAATATTGCCATTTTCTCGTCCTGTTCCTTCTAGTCACCATTCGGAATATTCAAAGACTCCTCAGAGCCCGCGACACGACAAGCGATCTACGAACCTGAAGTCCAGGAAATGGTCGAAGCACTCTCGAAGGAATGGGAAGAAACTGACCCAGAGAACCATGTGAAGCTCTACCACATATCCACGGAAGGATGGCTCAACAAGTCCCTGACTTGTGATGGCGTCCATCCGACGTCTGAAGGTCATATATCCATTCTGGAAATTTGATCCCATGAAGTCTAATGTGGTTGATTTTGTTTGTGTCATGCAGGCCACGAAGCGATTGGTGTCAAGCTCATCAAGTATATGGATGATCTAGGCTTAGCTGGTACCGTTCCAGGGATCCATTACACTGGAGCTATTCCGTAGGTCGGCCGTGTTCAGGAATCTTGAAATCGGCCTTTTAGTATTCTTCTGCTTTGGGTAACTTGTGAGTATCTGGTTCCGGTTCGGATGGTTTCCTTTGTCGGCTTTTTTTGTGGTTCTAGCGTTTCCATTTGGATGGGATTAATAAAAGGTAGTGGATCCTAGAATACGAGTTAAGAAGCACAGGAGAGATCATTTGCCAAACAAGACTAAACTTCGCCACTGGATAAATGGTCTTCAAGAAACATCCAATGTGATAGCGAGGGGGAAAAACCCGGATATAAATCGAGAGCAATGAACTAAAGAAAAAACGTGTACAAATATACTCTGCCAGCTAATTGTTAAGCTGCCAGCCGTGTCCGCAGGATATACACTGATCGAGCCGCCGTGTCAGCACATCGCCAACGAAAAAGGAAAATCTCTAACCGTATACAAATTAGTAGACCCTTCATCCGCACTTCGTAACTATAATAAAGTGAGTCCTCTATGGTTGACAGAGGTGAAGCAGGAGCTCTACCTGTAATTGCTTAAGATAGGCTTCCCCATGACCACATTGAGGGCATTTTTCCAGTACCTAAGCACCACATCAATTGAAGACGGGGATAGGGATAAAAGATAGGGTGACTCGTTACCCTTTCTAATGCATCCGTACTATCCAGTTTCCGTGTTTGGGTTTTGCGAGCTTGGCGTAAAGGGGATGGGAAAGCGTCAGGATGGGAGTGTGTGGTGATTTCGATATTTTCAAATGCTGGAGGAGGCGGGGTTATGCGTAGTATTTAAATAAGGCTGAGAATTCCTCACAAGATGCGGGCTCTTCATGTTGACATTGTTCGCAGTTTACAGAGTCTTCGTTTTCTTTGGGAAGGTCAAGTAAAGAGCCGCATGATGGGCAGAATAGTAGTGATCCTATTGTTGAAAATGTTGGTAACACTCAATTGGAA
>Ga0157379_10006484_pt1 | contig 10085 bp, 12 predicted proteins | sample S25metaG_FD_121802 | JGI IMG/M metagenome (GOLD analysis project Ga0157379, IMG submission 121802) | Switchgrass rhizosphere microbial communities from Kellogg Biological Station, Michigan, USA - S2-5 metaG | ecosystem: Host-associated > Plants > Roots > Rhizosphere > Soil | place: USA...
ATGTTCCGCTCCCTGCACGAGCGCCTGCTGACACTGCCTGACGAGACGGAGGTCTGGCCGGGACACCTCGGCGGCTCGCTCTGCGGCAGCTCCGGGATCGACCTCAAGACCTCCTCGACGATCGGCTTCGAGCGCCGTCACAACCGCGCCCTTGGCTTCGCCAGCGAGGCCGACTTCGTCGAGGACGCGGTCGCCACGACGGGGAGCAAGCCGCCCAACGTCGAGCACATCGTCTCGCTCAACCGCGGTCCCCTGGTCGAATCGATCAGCTCCCCGACGCGGCTCACCCCACACGGCTTCGAGGCGGCGATCGCCGCCGGCGCCCTGGCAGTCGACTCGCGCACCAATGAGCAGTTCGACGAGGCCCACATCCCCGGCTCGATCAGCGCCTCCGGCTATGACACCGGCTTCGCCACCAAGGTCGCCGAGATGGTCCCGGTCGACGCCGAACTGCTGATCGTCGCCGCCTCCGACGGCAAGGAGCTGGAAGCGGCAGAGCTGCTGGCCGCGGTCGGCCTCAGCGTGCGCGGCTTCCTCGGCGGCGGCATGACCGCCTGGCGAGCGGAGGACCGTCCGGTCGAGCGGATCGAGGCGATCGACCTTGCCGAGCTGGCCCGCCGGCTGGATGGCGAGGACGGACCTCAGGTCCTCGACGTGCGGAGCGACGCCGAGTACGCCGAAGGTCACGTCCCCGGCTCGATCCACATTCCCTTCGCCCACCTGCAGATGCGCCTCGACGAGCTGCCCCGCGAGCGCCCGATCGCAACGATCTGCAAGGCCGGCAAGCGCAGCGGCCTAGCCGCATCGATTCTCCAACGCGAAGGCTTCGAGGGCGTGATCCACGTCGCCCGCGGCAACGCCGCGACCTGGGATCGACGGGCCTAAATCTTCGTCTATGCCGAAGATTTCGTCCCGTCGGCGGACTACTAGTAGCCCGGGGGGTGGCGGGCTACGAAGCCTTCGGGAGAATCCACGGGCGAGGAGTGCCAGCGGGGGCCGGGGCCACCGACGGTGTCGAAGGCGAGGCCGGCGATGATCATCCAGGCGTGTTCGGCGTTGGCGTAGACCGTGATCCACTTGCCGGGCCCGGGTTCGCCCCAGGTCTCGAGGCCGGTGGAGTCGAGCGGGCTGGAGAGGAAGCCGCCACCGTTGAGGGCGAAGCTGACCGCGCCCGAGCAGTCGTAGCCCGAGGATTCGAAGGAACCATGGCCGCCACCCCAGATGTAAGGGGTGGTGGCGATCGAGTTCGCCGCTTCGATCGCGGCCGCGATCGCCGGCGGCGCTTCGCTCGGCACGCTGGCCTGGCTTTCGGAGATGTAGCTGGCGCTCTCGCCTGGGGTCAGCGGCGCCGGCGTACCGGTGACCGGCGCCGGGGCGCCCGTCGTGCTGGCGATCTGTTCGGAGATCGCGGCGAGGTTGCTGCTCAGCGCTTCTTCGCGCGATTCGAGCGATTCCATCGCTTCACGGCGCGCGGCCTGGGCCGCCTTCAGTTCGGAGAAGCGTTCCTCCGCTTCCTGACGGGCGGCGGCGACTTCGCGCTCCTTGACCGCGATCGCGTCACGGGCGTCCTTGATCTGCAGGCGCTCCGCCGTCATCCGCTTGACCGCGGCACGGGCCTGGTCGCGCAGGCGCTTGACCCGGGTGGCGACCGAGTCGTCGTACTGCTGAATCTGGTTGAGGTAGTCGGCGCGCGTGCTGACTTCCGACCAGTCGGCCGAGTCGAGCACTACGTTGACCATGTCGGGACTACCCGACTCGTAGATCGCCACCAGCCGATCGCGCAGCACCGCCAGCGCGCGTCGCAGGCGGGCGCGGACGCGGGCCAGGTGGCGCCGATCTTTTTCCAGCTCCACCGTCGCCTTATCGAGTTCGTCCTGCTTGGCGGAGAGTTCTGCCTCGACCGCTTGCTGCTGCTGGCGCAGGTCGGAGACTTCGCCAATCATCGAGTCGATCGCCCGGTTCTGTTCGGCGATCGTGTCCGCCAGCGCGCTCTGGCTTTCGCGCACGTGGCTGAGTTTTCCTTGCGCCGACTGCAGCTTTTCCTGGAGGTCCTTGGCAGGCGCAGAGGCAACCATGCAGAGCAAGGCCAGCAGGAGGACGGCGGGCAGCAGCCACCGCCAAGAGTTACCGCGAGGAGGAACGCGCATCGGGGGATGACGGTAGCGAAGAGGCACCGCGATTATGAGGAAGCGCTAATAACCTGCAACTTCCTTTGCATATGCAGGAAAAACTAGCTGCATATCGGCACCCTGGAGGCGCCGATATGCAGCCGGAAAACGTCAGGCGAGCAGCTTCGCCTTAGCTTTGTCGAACTCCTCGGCGGAGATCGCGCCCTTGTCCTTCAGCTCGCTGAGCTTGTGCAATTCATCCGCGGGCGAGGCGGCGTGAGCCTGTTCGCGCACGTACGAGTCGAAGTGCTGCTTCGCCTCGGCCTGCGCCTTGATCGTGCGATCGCGCATGCCGCTGCCGCGCGCAATCAGATAGATCAGCGCCGTCAGGAAGGGAATGAAGACAAGGAACAGCACCCATGCCGCCTTTGCCCAACCGGAGGTCTCGTGGTCGCGGAAAAGGTCGGTAAGAATCGTGACCAGAATCCAGATCCAGATCACGAAGAAGAAAACCTCGAATGCGACGAGGAGAGCTTCTCCAAAATTGATGTCGGCTAGGAGCACGGCTGGTCCTTTCAACGGTGAGTAGTACCGCGAAAGCTATCTCAACCGACGACGATTTTGCCGTGCATGAAGGGGTGGATCGTGCAGTGATAGCTGAAGGTCCCCTTGCGGCCAAAGCGAACCGTCACCGACTTGCCGCCTTTGATCTGGCCGGTGTCGAAGACCCCCCTGTCAGTTGCGGTGTGAGTCGTGCCGGCGGTGGTGTTGGAGAACACCACTCGCGTCCCCTTGCTCACATGCAGGCTGCCGGGGAGAAATTCGAAGTTCTTGATCCTCACCGTCTTCGAAGCGCTGGCTTGCGCTGGCCCCGGTCCCGCGGCGGGCGCGACTTGGCTGGCGAGGAGTGCGACGACGAGTGCTAGAAAGGCGACAATTCGCTTCATTGGCCCTTTCTACGTGGCGACCCTCGTCCGGGTTCAAAGCAGTCGCGAAAAAAGTACCGCCGAAACGGCGGTGGCCAAATTGAGGCTGGAGACCCCCTCCCGCATCGGGATCGCCAGCCGAGCGTCTGCCCGCTCGAGCAGCTCCCGGCTGAGGCCATAGCGCTCGGTGCCGAAAGCGAGGATCGCGCGCGGGTCGATCTCCCGCTCCCCCAGCGCATCTCCCTCGGGATCGATCGCGAGCAGCGGCCGGTCGCCCTCGGGGAGGGAGTCGAGCCGGGAGACTGGCAAAGCAAAGTGCAGACCGGCGGCACCGCGCAGCGCCTCCGGGTGCCAGGGATCGTTACTGCCCGTGGTCAGGACCGCGGCGGCGTCAGCAGCAGCGGCCACGCGCACGCAGGCACCCATGTTGCCCATCGTGCGCGGATCCTCAAGCAGCACCACTGGCGCTTGGCGCTCATTGCCGAGGACCGCTTTGAGGTCGACGGCAGGTCGGCGCGCGATCGCAACCACACCGGTGCGGGGCGCGTGGGGAACGAGTTCAGCCAGCGCCTGCTCGGAGATCGGCACCGTCCGCTCGGCCAAGGTGCCTGCCAGATCGGGGGCCAGGTCGGCCGCAAGACGATCGAGCTCGTTTGGCTCGCAAGCCACCGCCTCGAGCAGCTCGGCGCCAAAGCGGAGGCCGTGCTTAAGGGCGTGAAACCCCTCGAGCAGGGCGAGGTCGGGATCGCGGCGGGCTGCACGGTAACGCTGGACGATGGGGTCGCTCACCGCCCCATCATGCCCGGCGTGAAGCGTCGCCGCCGCCAGGCATGTGGGGCCTTGCGATCTACAGCGAGGCCTGGGCGACTATCCCGGCCAGGGCACTTGCCTTGGTCAGCCGATCGACCAGCGGGCTGAGGTAGCGCGCGGTCAATTTGCCCTCGCGCAGCGGCCCTTCCGGCCGCTCGCTGAAGCTCGATGTTTCGCCGTGCTTGCCGGTGGGCCGGCCGTAGAGATAACGAGGTTGGTGGCCGGTGAAGAGCACGCCGCGCAAGACCGGGTCGAATGGCTTCGGCTCGATCGCCGCTCCGGCCGCGGCGGCAACCGCTTCGGCGACCGTGTCGGCTTGCTGGGTCGCAAGGGCTCCCTGCTTAACCGGAAAGGTGGTGACGTCGCCGATCGCGTATGCCTGCTCGAGGCCGATCACCCCGCCGTGCTCATCGACGCCGACGAAACCTTCATCGTCGTGAGGGACGCCGTTGGGTGGCCTGCCCTCAAAGCGCGGCATGCTGATCACCGCATCGGCTTCGATCGCGCGGGCCGGGGCGACGCGCAGGCGGCCTTGATCGAACTTCATCGGATGGGCAGCAGTGACGACCTCGACGCCACGCTCGCGCAGGAGCGCATCCACCTGTCCCGCTGCCCGCCGGCCGAACACCTCGAGCGGCATGTCCTCCGGGGTGACGACGGTCACCTGCGTTTGCCCGTTGCCAGCTTTCTCCAGCTCGGTGACCGCGAAAAGCGCCATTTCGTAAAGCGGCAGGGCCCAGCTGTAACCCGCCGGCATGGTCAGCACGAGGCGCCGCAGGCGACCGCCACGCAGGGCGGCGATCACCTCGCTCACCTGGCCTTCGTTGGCGCCCCAGAAAGTGACGGCGCCAGGCACCGCCCAATGCATGCGCGAGCCGGTTGCGACGATCAGATGGTCATATGCGAGGCGCTCGCCACTCTCGAGCACCAGTCGCCGGCGCTCGCCGTCGATCGTGGCAACGGTCCCGTGCCGGAAGGTGGCCCCGCAGCGCCCGGCGAGCTGCTCGAGCTCGTAGCGAAAGGACCGCACGGCCCCGTAGGGCTCGGCCACCACAAAAGGGCGGAAGACGAACTCGCTGCGCGTGTCACAGAGCTCTACGTCAACCAGGTCACCGGCGAGGTCATCAAGGGCGAGGGCGGCCTCGATGCCGCCCAACCCGGCACCGGCAATCAGCACCTTCTGCCTGCCGCCCAATTGCCCAGCGTCGATCATGGTCAGACCCTAGGGCCGACCGGGATCGGGGTCCACCGCAGGAACCCGTTGAGTAGCTGCGGCTTTCCCGCGCTCACCGTCGAGTTCCGTTTGCTTTGGCGACGAGGGTGGCAATCACCTCGTCGTCGGAGACCTGATCGAAGTCCTGGTACCACTGACCGACCCCGTAGAGCAGCGTCGGTTCGAACAGGCAGACCACCTCGTCGGCCTCCGTCCGCAGACGGGCGGCGGAATCCGGCGGGCAGACCGGGACCGCGAGGACGAGGTGCCGGGGCTGCAGGCTGCGAATGTCGCGCAACGCGGCGGTGTCGGTGACCCCGGTGGCGACGCCGTCGTCAACGACGATCACCAAGCGGTCGCGGAGCCGCCGCGCCGGTCGATCGCCGCGATAGGTGTCGACCCGGCGGTGCAGCTCGGTGGTCTCACGGACGACGATCGACTCGAGCGTTCGATTGTCGATCCCGAGCACCGCAAGCGCCTCGGGGTCGAAGACTCGCGTGCCGCCCTCGGCGATCGCGCCGATTCCATACTCGGGATTGTGCGGTGCGCCGAGCTTGCGTACGGCGAGAAATTCCAGCGGCACGCCTAGCGTCTGGGCGATCTCGGCAGCGACCGGGACCCCTCCCCGTGGCAGGGCGACGACGACCGGCTCCTCACCCTCAAGCGACCGCAGCCGCTGGGCCAGCTGGCGGCCAGCGTCGTGGCGATCGGCGAAAGGGGCCTGGACCGTGTCCCGCGAGGCCATCACCGTCTGATTCTCCAGACGGTGCGAAAGCTGTCATCAGGGTATTTCCGCAGTCGACGAACTACTGATGCTTGCTTTCCTCGCGCCGGTGGCGGCGAACGAGGGGGGCGACGTAGCCGATCAGGGCGCCGATTGCGACCGCCGCCAGCAAGGTGACGATCAGCGGTGCGTCGAGCGTGACGAAGAGGACGTCAACCCGCACCTGCTGCGAGTTCTGCAGGCAGACAATGACGACGAGCGCGATCAGGACGCCAACGATCCAAGCCCGCCAATTGGTCCCTTTCTGCTGCTCAGGCATCGTGGCCATCCTAGAGACGGCCGTGAATCGATCAGTCGCCGCCGTTCTGCTCGGTCAGGCTCGACGCGAAGGACTTCACTTTCGACCCGGCCGCGAGCCCGAGCGGTTCGAGGCCCAGCAGGTCCTCGCTGGAGCGCAGCAGCGAGTAGATGTCGTACGGCGCCGAGTCGGTGGCGCCGGGCTGAGCGAAGGGCGAGACGACGAGGGCGCCGGTGCGCAGCCCGTCGCCGGTCGGCGCGGGGGCGCCCGGTCCTGCCGGGTTGACGGCTGAGAAGGCGACGATCAGGGCGCCGTCCGCCTTGTAGGCGGGCGAGGCGAGGATCTTCGGCACCCAGGTCGAGAGGAAGGCGTCGGCAGCAGCCGCTCCTTCCACCGTCCCGGGCGGGCACTGCGCCGCCGTGCCCGCTTCGCAGGGCGTCGGTGCGATGAACGAGTAGCTTGGCGTCTTCTCGGCTTTCGCCAGGTCCTTGCTCAGTTGTTCGAGCGGCACGTCGTTTTCGGTGCAGTCACCGAGATCGAGCAGCGAGTGGAAGTAGGTGAAGGGGTTCTGGCTCGCCGCGTAGCCGCCGGGCTGGGCGGCGGTGCTCGGCTCGCCGGGGTCAGGGTGCACGCAGTTGGCGGGCTTGCCCGTTTCATCGACCATCCCCCCCACATAGGCACGCCAACCGAGCTGAGCGATGGTGAGCTGGTCGGCGATCGTCTGCGTTTCGACCGGGTAGACGCAGCCGGCGCCGCTGAGCACGCCTTTGCTGTTTGGGGCAGTGGTGAACGCTTCGTATTCCGGGCAGCCGGCCTTGGTCGCAGCGTTCGGTGGCTGGCCGCTGATCGCGGCGATGCCATTGGACAGGGCGCCGGCGTCCAGCGCCGCGTAGTGATCGAGCAGAACGCCCTGCGGGCGCAGGGTGGCGCTGAGGTAGGGCATCTGCGACTGGGCCCCAAAAGCTTGCTCGTAGCCGGGACTGCTTAGCGAGATCACGAAGACGTGCTTGACCGGACCGGTTTCCGGCGCCGGTTCAGGAGCTTTCTTGGTCGGTTCTTCAGCGGTTGGTTCGGGGGCGGGAGCAGGAGCGGGTGCCGGCGACGAGTAGGACGGTTCCCCGATGGGCGCCGGCGACGATTCTTCGGCGGCCGGCGGAGCACTCGATGCCGGGGCACTGGATTCTGCCTGGGCACCGAGCACCGCGGCATTGTGCGCTCCGAGGTTGCGGGCGAGCAGCGCCGCCAGGGCACCGCTTCCCCCCGTCCCGGTCATCGCGCTGGCGACGATCGCCGAGGTAGCGACCACCGAGGAGGCAACGAGCAGACCGAAGCGCTTCCCCGTCAGCGAGGCCGCCGCGGCGATCGCCTGGCCGGCCTTGGCCCGGATCGCCGCTTTCACGGCGCCACCGCCGTCAGCGAGTGACCGCACTGCGGACAGAAGCGATCGGCCGGCCCGTAAGGCGAGTTGCAGCTTGGGCAGAGGCCAGCGGCGTCGGAGCGTTGCAGCTCCAGCGCCCGCTCCAGCGCCAGCAGCTCCGCATCGACCCGCTGCAGTTCGGCCGCCTTACGGGTGAGCACGTCCATCCGCACGTGGTCGCGGATCGCCATCTCATAGAAGGCGCCGCCGAGGTCCGTCTGCATGATCGTGAACTTCTCCAGCAGCCGGTCGCGCTGGGCGCGCAGCTCAGCGCTTTCCTCCGGGGTCGGCTCGGTTTTTGCCGGCGTGGACTGTGGCTGCTGAGATGCTTTTTTCCGCGTCGACTTCAAGACCTGAGTCGGCCGACGCAAAACGTTCTCCAACGCGCTCACGGTTCGCCCGCCCCTCCCGGCGCTGTTGGCGCCGAGCCTGGATCGCCACCGACGACGACCACGTCGGGAATGTTCTGCTGGGCTTTGATGTAGTTGCTGCCGACCTGTTCGGGGTTTTCTTCGACCAGGCGCGTGTCTTCTTCGACCTTTTTCTCCGGCGGCTTGTAGCCCAGCACCTGGTGGACCTCGCCGTTGTCGGTCTTAGCGACCACCGTGCCGCCGCCCTTGGTCGATTTCTTCGCCTCTTTGGCTTTCTTCGCTTTGCCGGCGGAGCTTGCTGTCGTCGGACCAGACGTCGCTCCAGCGGTCGCCGTCGCAGGCTGGTTGCGCAGCGCTTCCATCAATGCCTGGTTGTCGCTGTTGTCGTTGCCGCTACGGCCGACGACGACGCCGATCGCGACCGCGATCGGCAGCAGGGCGAAGAAGCCGACGGCAGCGGCACGACTGCCCGAACCGGTTTTGGCAGCCGGGCGTGGCGGCGGCCGGTGGGCGCGCTTGCTCATCGCCGCGAAGTAGCGCGAGGAGGGGTTGGTGCCGTTACCGCGACGGGCGCCGCAATTGACGCAATAGCGCTGCTGCGGGTCGAGCGGAGAACCGCACTCATCGCAGGGCTCGTACTGGCCGACGCTCGTCAGGGGGCGCTCGGACGGGTCACTCATCGCTTCTCGCCTCCCTTCCCGCTGGAGTTGCCGTGATGCTTCTGCTTGCGCTTCTCTTCACGCTTCTCGAGGATTCGCTTCGATTCGGCCTGCTTCGCCGCAGCCTTGTCCTGCGTCGTCTCGCAGCCGCTCGCACCGAGGGCGAGCAGAAGGACGAGCGCGGCCGCGACGGCGACTCGACGTGTCGCGCGCCTAGCCGAACGCACCGCTCACGTACTCCTGGGTGCGGGGCTCGCGGGGCGAGCCGAAGAGGGCGGTCGCGCTGGCGTACTCGACCAGCTCGCCGAGGTACATGAAGGCGACGTGGTCGGCGATCCGGTAGGCCTGCTGCAGGTTGTGGGTGACGATCACGACCGCGACGTCGTCGCGCAGCTTGACGATCAGGTCCTCGATCACCTGAGTCGATTGCGGATCGAGCGCCGAGCAGGGCTCGTCGAGCAGCAGCACCTCGGGCTCGGCGGCGAGCGCGCGGGCGATGCAGAGCCTTTGCTGCTGGCCGCCGGAGAGGCGCAGCGCCGGGTGGTCGAGGTTGTCCTTGACCTCCTCGAAAAGCCCAGCACGCTGCAGGGCGCTGTGGACCTTCGGCTCCAGCGTCTTGCGGCGCACCCGCCGCGAGCCCTGCTCGCGCAGGACGTAGGCGATGTTGTCGAAGACGCTCATCGGGAACGGGTTGGGCTGTTGGAAGACCATCGTCACCCGGCGCCGCAGCAGGGTCGGCTCGATCAGGCGGATGTCGACGTCGTCGAGCAGGATGCGGCCGCTCAGCGTCGCCGTGCGGGTCAGCTCGGTGAGCCGGTTGAGCGAGCGCAGGAGGGTTGTCTTGCCGCAGCCGGAGGGGCCGATCAGGGACAGCACCTCGCCCTGGCGCACCGGCATCGAGACCGACTTGACCGCTTCACGGTCGGCGTAGGAGACCGAGACGTCGTCGATCTCCATGCGCCGGATCGAGAACTGCGGTGCTCCGATCGAGCGCCGCGCCGCGGTGAAGCCACCGGGCGCCGGTTGTGCGCCGTTGCCGTCCTTGCCGGCACCCGCCGGCGGCGCGACCTCTTGCGCCGGCGGCGTCTGCTCGAGCGGCAGCCGCCTGATCGGCGGCGGCACAGGGATCAATGACTCCACGTTCCCGCCTTTCTCGCGCGGCGGTGGACGATGTCGACGGCGGCGTTCAGCGCCAGCACCATCAGCAGCAGGACGAAGGCCGCCGCGTAGGCCTTCTGCGGCTGGTTGAGGTTCCCGGTTGGGGAGGCCTCGTAAACGAAGTTGGTCAGCGTCGTCCCCGCCCCGCGCAGGTAGTTGAGCGGGAAGGCGCCGCCGACCGGGGCGAAGTTCTGGGTGGCGCCGAGGAGGACGACGATGATCGCCGTGTCGCCGATGATGCGCCCGAGACCGAGCATCGCACCGGTGGCGACCTGGGGGCGCGCGGTCGGCAGCAGGATCCGCCGCACCGTCGCGATCTTGGTCTTGCCGACCGCGTAGGAGGCCTCGCGCACGTGCTGGGGAATCGCGTTGAGGCCCTCGCGCGTGCTGGCGACGACCAG
>Ga0157379_10006485_pt1 | contig 10085 bp, 6 predicted proteins | sample S25metaG_FD_121802 | JGI IMG/M metagenome (GOLD analysis project Ga0157379, IMG submission 121802) | Switchgrass rhizosphere microbial communities from Kellogg Biological Station, Michigan, USA - S2-5 metaG | ecosystem: Host-associated > Plants > Roots > Rhizosphere > Soil | place: USA: Michigan...
CGCCGAGCTGACCCATCGCTGTCCCCTGCAATGCTCCTACTGCTCCAACCCGCTCGAGCTCGAGCGCGTCAACAAGGAGCTGACCACCGAGGAATGGTGCTCGGTGATGACGCAAGCCGGCGAGATGGGCATCCTGCAAGTGCATCTCTCCGGCGGCGAGCCCACCGCGCGCAAGGATCTCGAGCAGATCGTCGAGGCCGCGGCGAAGGCCGGGCTCTACACCAATCTGATCACCGCCGCCGTCACACTCACCCGCCCGCGACTCGAAGAGCTGCAGAAGCTCGGTCTCGATCATGTGCAGATTTCCTTCCAGGACGTGGATGAGGAAAACGCCGAGCGCATCAGCGCCTATCCCAAGGGCCTCACAAAGAAACTCGAAGTGGCCGGCTGGGTCAGCGAGCTCGGCTTGCCGCTCACCATCAATGCGCCGATCCACCGGCACAACATCCACAACGTGCCGCGCTACATCGAGCTTGCTGTGAAGCTCGGCGCCCAGCGGCTCGAGATCGCCCATGCACAATATTACGGCTGGGCCTATCTCAATCGCGCCGCATTGATCCCGACTTACGACGATACGCTGAAATCGATCGAATTCGTCGAGCGCGAGCGCGAGCGCCTCAAAGGCGTGCTCACCATCGACATGGTTGTGCCGGATTATTACGCCAAGCGCCCGAAGCCTTGCATGGGCGGCTGGGGCAAGGGCTTCATGAATATTACGCCCTCAGGCAAGGTGCTCCCTTGCCACGCCGCGGAGAGCATCAAGTTCCTGAGCTTCGACAATGTGAAGGACAGGCCGCTCCGCGACATCTGGCTGAACTCCGACGCGTTCAATGCCTTCCGCGGCACTTCCTGGATGAAGGAGCCTTGCCGCTCCTGCGCCTTCAAGGACATCGATTTCGGCGGATGCCGTTGCCAGGCCATGGTCATTACCGGCGATGCCCGCAACACCGATCCGGCTTGCGCGCTCTCGCCCTACCACGGCGAGATGGTGGCGCTTGCCCGCGCCGAGGCGGCAAAAGAGCCGCCGGCCTTCGTCTATCGCAACCCGCGGAACGCCCCGAGCGCGGCGAAGCCCGAACCGCGCCCCTTGGTTCCTGCGGAGTAGGCTGCCGCCAAATCTGCCCATCGTGACCAAGCGGCCCGGTTTTTCGGGCCGCTCGTTTTTGGACGCGGAGCCGCGAGCTAATCGGGAAGCATTTTGATTTGGCCTGAGGGATTGCCAATACTTCCTGCCCAGGTTTCCACCTTGCAATGCCCATTTTATTGTCGCTACCATGCCTGGTCGCTCGACCGGTTCAAGCGGCGGCGGAAGCTCGTTCCGGGTCCGTTCCGAGGAGCCCGGCATCTTTTGAAGGCGTCGGTCGGTCCATCATGCATCTCCCTCCCCTCGCCCGCCCACGGCGATCATCCTTAAGCGTCACCTTAAGCCTTATCCTTGCCGCCGGCGTCATGCCGCTGTGGCACGCCGCGGCGATCGCAGCCGACGAGCAGCCTACGGCGGGAGCGCCTGCTCCGGCGGCAGCCCCAGAGGCAAAGCCCGGCGGTGTCCAGGTTCAGGTGCCGGAATGGCCGGCCATGACGCCGGTTTCCATCGGCTATCTTCGCGAGATTCCAGATAGTCCGCGGCCTGCCTCGCGCATGGACAACGAGCCCGACGACGCCGGCATTGCCGGCGCCAAGCTCGCCATTCAAGAAAACAACGCCGGCGGGCAATTTACCGGCGACCTTTACTCGCTCGATGTGAGGTCCATCGCCTCTCCCGACGCCGCTCTTGGCGCCATGCAGAAATTCTACGATACCGGCCATCACTACATCATCGTGGACGCATCGGCCGACACGCTGCTCAAGCTGTCCGACTGGGCCAAGGGCAAGGACATTCTCCTCTTCAACATCCGCGCCACCGACGTATCGCTCAGGCAGGAGAATTGCCGCGCCAATGTCATGCATGTCGTGCCCGACCGCTACATGCTGGCCGACGCGCTCGCCCAATATCTCGTGCTGAAGAAGTGGACGAGCTGGCTCTTGGTGCACGGCTCGACGCCGGGCGATCTCGCTTATGCCGACGCGATCAGGCGCGCCGCCGGGCGGTTCGGCGCCACGATCGTCGATCAACGCGAGTACAAGGACGTCTCCGGCGGCCGACGCGACGATGTCGGCGTCATCCCTCCGGGCAAGCAGGCGAGCGTCGATGCCACCTTCGCCGCCGACCCCAACTACGACGTCATCATCGTCGCCGATGAAGACCAGCTGTTCGGTCCGTACATGCCCTATCGCGGCGGCGGCAAGCCGCGGCCGGTCGCGGGAACGACCGGCCTCGTCGCCACCACCTGGAGCCCGGGCCACGAGAAGTGGGGCGCCACGCAGATGAACAACCACTTCGAAAAGGACTTCAAACGCCTGATCTTGCCGATCGATTATCAGGGCTACGTGGCGGCAAGGACGGTGGGCGAAGCCGTGACCCGGAACCACGGCGAGCCCTTTGCCAAGGTCGCCGCCTTCATTCACGGCAGCGAGCTTCAGCTCGCCCCCTTCAAGGGCGTCAAGCAGCAGTACCGGCCCTGGGATGGTCAGTTCCGCCAGCCGATCCTCATCGCCACCGACAAGGTCCCGGTTTCGCTCTCGCCGCAGCGTGGCTTCCCCCACGCAAGCCATCCCGAGATCGAGATGGACACTCTCGGCATCGACGAGCCGGAGAGCACCTGCAAGATGTAGGGTCTAGCGCTCGGCGGTCGATGTCTTGATCAGGTTGCCGTTCTCGTCCAACAGCGGCACGTTGTATTCGCCGAGCATGGCGTTGATGTCAGCCTGATTCGCGGCGATCAGCTTGTTCAGCTTATGCTTCCACTCAGGCTCGTTGGGGCGCACGCCCATGGTGATGCCGTAGATCGCGGCGGGTCCCGACTTTTCCTTCACCAGGGGAACGAGAGCGAGCGGCACCTTGGCGCCTTGCGCGTAGTAACCTCCGAGCGGCCCCCACAAAATGCCGGCATCGATCTCGCCGGAGGCGACTGCCGCGATCACCGCCGCCGCGGCTTCGCTCGAGCTGCGGTCGCCCATGACCTCAAAGGACCGGGCATTCGGCATCAGTCCGTTCATCGCCATGATGCTGACCGGCGGCGTGCGGGCGAGGATGCCGATCGTCTTCTTCTTGAGGCGCTCATCGGCAAGGCTTTCGACGCCCGCGAGGCTCTTATCGTTCTGCCGGTAAAGCAGCACATAGGAGGTCCGGTAGTAGGGATTGGTGTCCTCGATCAGCCCGGTGCCTTGGGCATAGCCCATGAGGATGTCGCAATCGGTGTCGTCCGGCAGCGTGGCGACGTGGCCGACGACCTGAGGCAGCCAGGTGTAGACGACGTGCAGATCGAGTTTGTTGGCGATGAGGTCGACGAGCTTGTTCTCGAACCCCTCACCCTTCTCGTTGGAGAACGGCATATTTTGCGGATCGGCACAGACGCGAAGCGTGCCGTCGGTGGAGGCCGCCGTGGCGGTCACTGTCGCGGCGCCGGCGAGGAGAGCAAGCAAAACCGTTGCCAGCGCTCTTGAGCATCGCAGTCCGAGCCAGCGTGCGGCTCGACTTCTCGTCGGGTTCGATGTGGTCATTTGGGTCACGAGGGCACAGGGACCGCGAGCATAGCACATGGGAGGGGCGAGGGTTCCAGCACCTCCCGCGCATCGGCAGAAACTTGCCCTAGCTCAAGGCCATGAGAGGATTACCGGCAGGGATTTTTGGAAAAGCCCCTAATATTGGGCGGCGCACTTGGCGATGTTATCGGCCCGTTCGATGCCGGTCGGATAGTAGGCTCCGGTAGGCTTGCCGCCGAATTTCAGCATCATCTGCCGCGCGGCCTCGATGGTCTCGGGCTCGTTTTTGAGCTTAAGCATCCTTACAGCATTGCAATCGGCATCGAGCTCCATGTGCTTCAACTGGGGCGCGATGTAGAAAAAGGGCTGCGGGCCGAGGTGGCCGAGTTCACGGTGGTAGGCGGCGACATGGCCAAGCGTATGATGGCTGCACTCATGCGCCATGAGGAAGCGCCCATAAGGCATGGATTCGGCCATGGTCATGGCGCTGACGACGATAATCGGCTGGCCGTTTTCATCGATCGTGGACATCGCCTGCTCCGGCAATTCCGGCAAAAGGTAGGTCGTGATCGCGCAAAACGGATTGTCGATGGTGGGAAGCCAAAGCTGGCGGGCCGAGGCGTTGCCGCAAAACAGCCCGATACTGAGGATAGCTGCCAAGATTAGGACTATACGACGCATAGTGGGCCCCCCGCCGCACTGAGTCGTTTTCCCTAAAGAATCTAAACTCATGATCGACTACGTCCAAAGGTTTTTACGAGTAGAACGCATGAAAGCCATTATATGTGCCCGAGTTCCCACAGTGGATTAGTGGTGGATTACCCTCGCGGCACCCGGGCCGTTTAGTAGGCATTTGACCAAAAAATCGAGGCAAGACAGGATTCCGCATCGATGGACATGCAATCGACCGACACCAAAAACGAAACCGACAAAGTCTGCATTATCGGCGCGGGATCGTCTGGATTGGCGGCCGCCAAGACATTCGCCGAGCGGGGTATCCCGTTTGACTGCCTCGAGCGGGAGGACGACATCGGAGGACTTTGGAACGAGACGACCGGTACCGGCGTCGTCTACGACACCACCTATCTCGTCTCATCGCGCAAATACACGGGCTTCGAGGATTACCCGATGCCAGAGGAGTATCCCACCTACCCCTCGCATCGGGAAGCGCTCGCCTACTTGCGCGACTACGCCCAAAATTTCGGCATCCTCGACCGTATCCAGTTCAACACCACCGTCGAGCGCCTCGAGCGGACCGATGAGGGTTGGCTCGTCACCATCGCCGGCAAGTCGCGGCCCCGCCTCTACCGGGCGCTGGTGATCGCGACCGGCCATCACGACGTGCCGCGCTTTCCCAAGATCCCCGGCAACTTCACCGGCGAAGTCATGCATTCGCGCGACTATCGCAGCGTCAAGCAGCTCGTCGATAAGCGCGTCGTCGTGGTCGGCGCCGGCAATTCGGCCTGCGACATCGTCGTCGATGCCACGAGCGTGGCGCGCGCCGTGTATCAAAGCATGCGCCGCGGCACCTATTTCGTGCCGAAATTCATGCTGGGGCGCCCAACCGACGGCATCGTCAATTTCTGCGAGAAGATGCCGATGCCGCGCGGGCTTCGGAACCGCATCTACACGATCTGGCACAAGCTCATGGTCGGCTCCAATGCCCGCTACGGCCTGCCCGAGCCTGAGCATCGCATCATGGACACCCACCCCACCATGAACACTGTGCTGCCGCAGCTCGCCGCCCACGGCCGCATCGGCATCAAGCCGGAGGTCACCGAGCTCAAGGGCCGCATGGTCCGCTTCGCCGATGGGACCCAAGTCGAGGCCGACCTTCTCGTCTATGCCACGGGCTACGAAATTGCTCTTCCACTCATCGACAATGATCTGATCTTCGATGACGACGGGCGCCTGCGCCTCTATTTCAATGTCTTTCACCCGGAGCTCGACGATCTTTTCGCCATCGGGCTCATCCAAGCCAATGGCAGCATCTGGCGCCTCGCCGAGGACCAGGCGAAGCTCGTGGCGAGCTTCCTCGTCGCCGCGGCAGAAGGCCATGAGCGCGCCGATTGGTTCCGTTCGCTCAAGGCGCAGGGGCACGACCACTTGGCGCAAGCCCCCTATGTGCAAAGCGAGCGGCACCGGCTTGAGGCCAATTACTACGCCTACCGCCGGCAGGCGCGCCGCCTGTTGCGGCGCTTCGGCGAGATGGGCAAGGCCGAGTTGAAATCCTGGCGGAAGAGCAAAGCCGCAGGCCGTACCGGGTCGGCTGGGGCACGCGCGAAGGCGCTGTCAACGACCTCGAGCTAGGCCTCCGCCATCGATCTCATTGGCGCCCTTTCGCGCGACCGCGCGCTGACGTAATTTAGGCGGCGCGGCGGAGGACCGTGCCGTTCAGTCGCCATTCAGGGGACACCGCATAGACCGGTGACTGGACTTTCGCCCGTCGCGCCGTTCGAGTTCATGGAGGCCTCCATGCTCAAGCACTTCGCCGCCTGTCTCCTCGCTCTTGCGGCGCTCGTCGCCGCGCTCGCGCCGGCGGCCGCCGAGAAGCGCGTGGCGCTCGTCATCGGCAACGCCGCATACCAGAACGCCCCGCCTCTGCGCAATCCGAGCAACGACGCCACCGACATTGCCGCCAAGTTGCGCGAGCTCGGCTTCGACGTGGTCGAGGGGATCGACCTTGGCAAGCGCGACATGGAAAAGCGGATCAGGGCTTTCGCCGAGCAGCTGAACGGCGCCGATGTGGGCTTGTTCTACTACGCCGGCCATGGCTTGCAGGTGAACCAGAAGAACTACCTGGCTCCGATCGACGCCGAGCTGAAATCCGAAACCGATCTCGACTTCGAGGCGGTCGAGCTCGACCTCGTGCTGAAGCAGATGCTGCGCAGCGCCGGCACGAGCCTCGTCTTCCTTGACGCTTGCCGCGACAATCCGCTCGTCCAGAAACTCGCGCAGTCGGGCCGATCGCTCAATATCGGCCGTGGGCTAGCCAGGGTCGAGCCCGTCTCCAGCATGATGATCGTCTACTCGGCCGAATTCGGCAAAGTGGCCTTGGACGGGACCGGCCGCAACAGTCCCTTCACCGAAGCCCTGCTCCGTCACATCGGCGAGGAAGGCGAGAGCATCAGCGACATGATGATCGAGGTGCGCAACGACGTGCGGAAGGAAACAGGCAACCAGCAGCAGCCGATTGAAAGCACCCAGCTCACAGGTCAATTCTTCTTCAAGCCCGCTCCTCAGCAGACCGCGGCGAAATCCTCATCCACCGATGCCGAGCTCGCCGCGCTGCGGCAGGAAATCGCGCGGCTCCAGGCCGACCAAGGAGCGCTGTTGAAGTCGCAGCAGGAGCAGCTTGCGCTTTTGCAGAAGAAGCTCGCCGAGGAGACCAAGCCGGCCGAAGCGCCGGCGCCGCAGTCGAGCGTTACCGCCTCCGGCACCCCCAGCCGCGTGATCGCGGTCGAGCCAGCCGGGAGCACCACGAATTCCCCACCGGCAACAGCCGCCGCACCGAATGCTGCGCAAGCGGGGAATACTGTGACTCCGGAAGAAACCACCAAGCTTGCCGCGACCGAAAGCAAGGGCGACGAGCAGACGACGCCTGAAGCTGGCAAGACGACCGAAGCGCCGTTGCCGCAAGGCGCCACGCGCCAAGAACTCGCGCAAGACATGCTGGCCGAGCTCAAGAGGATCGGCTGCTACTTCGGCAGCATCAACGGCAATTGGGCTGCGCGCTCACAGCTGGCGCTGGACAGATTCAACAGGCTGGCAAAGCTCGAGCTTCCGCTCGATGAGCCGCAGCAGGCAAGCCTTGACGCCTTGAGAGGCTGGAAGGGCCTCCACTGCCCGATTGAACAAGCCGTGCCCCCGCGTTTCAAGCAGCGCCCGGTGGTGGTCGCTCCTCCGAGGAAAACGCCGCATCCGCGCAAGGCGGTCCGGGCGGGCCCGCCCAAACCTCCTCCTGTGCAAGCCTTCCAGCCTCGCCCGCGGCCCCAACAGCAGGGGAGCGACGAGCAGCGCGAGCTACAGCGCGCCTTCCCGTCGAGCTCCTGGCCAGGCCAGTAAGCCTAGCGCCCAACGCTCGTGTAGTTGAAACCGGCGGCGCGTGCCTGCGCCGGCAGATAGATATTGCGGAGGTCGACAAGAACGTCGCCGCGCATACGCCCCTTCAGTGTGTTGAGATCGAGCGCGCGGAACTCGTTCCATTCGGTGACCACCACGGCGATGTCTGCCTTCTCGGCGGCCTCGAGCGCGCTGCCGCACCAGATCACCCCCGGCAGAAGCTCCTCGGCATTCTCCCTGGCATGCGGGTCGTAGGCCCGCACCGACGCTCCCTTTTCCTGCAACATGGGAATGAGGGTGAGGCTCGGCGCGTCGCGCACGTCGTCGGTATCGGGCTTGAAGGTGACGCCGAGCACCGCGACCGATTTGCCGGCGAGCTTGCCGCCCGCGGCGCGCTCGATACGGCTTGCCATGGCGATCTTACGCTCGGTGTTCACCGTCTGCACCTGCTCGATCAGCGACAGCGGCGAGCGTGCCTCGCGCGCGGTGCGGATCAGCGCGGCCACGTCCTTGGGGAAGCAGGAGCCGCCATAACCGGGGCCCGGATGCAGGAACTTGTCGCCGATGCGCCGGTCGGCGCCGATGGCCGTCGCCACCTCCTGCACATTGGCGCCGGCCGCCTCGCACAGATCGGCGATCTCGTTGATGAAGCTGATCTTCATGGCGAGGAAGGCGTTGGCGGCATATTTGGCGAGCTCCGCCGACTCCCGGCTCACGAACATCACCGGCGCATTGCGCAAGGCGAGCGGCTTGTACAGGCGCTCCATGAGGTCCTGCGCCCGGTCGTTGTCGCAACCGACCAGCACGCGGTCGGGATGCATGAAATCGTAGATGGCCGAGCCCTCGCGCAAGAATTCGGGATTGGAGCAGACCGCAAAGTCGGCATCCGGCCTGAGCCCCTTGAGCCGCCGTTCGATCTCGCGGCTCGTTCCCACCGGTACCGTCGATTTGGTGCAGATGACGGTGAAGCCCTCAAGATGCGGAGCAAGCTCTTCGACCGCTTGAAACACGAAGCTCAAATCGGCGTGGCCGTCACCCCGCCGCATCGGCGTGCCGACCGCGAGGAACACGAGGTCGGCACCGCCGACCGAGGGTGCGAGATCGGACGAAAATGCGACGCGCCCCATGCGCAGATTGCGATGCAGGAGCTCGTCGAGGCGCGGCTCGTAGATCGGCACGCCGCCCTGACGAAGGTGCTCGATCTTGCTCGGATCCTTGTCGATGCAAGTGACCGTCCAGCCGAATTCCGAAAAGCAAGCGGCGGAGACCAGGCCGACATAGCCTGCCCCAATCATCGTAATGTTCACGAAACGAGGCTCCCGGATTGACGTTTTGGGCTTGAGAGTGTCAGCGCTTCCTAGTTCATTCTGCCCTTCCGTTCAATGCCGCCTTGCCCGGTAAAAACCGCGCTATTGCCTGTCCTCCAATGCGCAGTTGACATTGGAGCGGGTGGACGCCATCGACTAGGCCGAGCCGCAGCGCCGGGACCGGCGCCTTCCGGCGTATGCAAGTGCCGCGGGGTTTTTGGCAGAGATGGGTCCTCGTCTCCTCTACGCCCTTATCGTAGGGGCCGTGATTGCAGGCGCGCTCGCTTTACGGATCTGGGACCCTAGCCCGGTGGCGCGATTGCGCGCGGTGGTGTTCGACACCTACCAGCAGATCAACCCGCGCCACTTCGATCCAGGGCTGCCTTTGTGCATCATCGATATCGACGAGGAGTCGCTCAAGCGGATCGGACAATGGCCTTGGCCACGCACGGCGCTCGCCAACCTCGTGAAGAAGCTCTCCGACAACGGCGCCGCGGCGATCGGCTTCGACATGGTCTTCCCCGAGCCCGACCGCATGTCGCCGGCAAACGCCTTGCGCTTCTGGCCGCAGTCCGACGCGCTTGCGGGCTTGCGCGAGGAGGTCGAGAAGCTCCCCTCCAACGATCACGTCTTCGCCGAGGCCATCGGACAAGGCCCCGTCGTGCTCGGCTTCATCGCCACGCCACAAGGCGGTTCCACGCCGCAATCGAAAGCGGGTTTTGCCCATGGCGGCGACGATCCGGCACGGTTCGCGCCATCTTATCCCGGCGCCGCCGCAAGCCTGCCCGAGCTGCAAGACAAGGCGTCCGGCGCCGGCTCGCTCAATTGGCTGCCCGAGTACGATCAGATCATTCGCCGCGTGCCCATGGTGGTGCAGGTCGGCGACAAGCTCTACCCCTCCTTTGCCGCCGACATGCTGCGGCTTGCACAAGGCGCCTCGACCTATGTGGTCAAATCCTCGGGCGCGAGCGGCGAGAAGGCGTTCGGCGAGAAGACGGGCATCGTCGAGGTCCGCGTCGGCGACTACGAGGTTCCGACCGAGGCCGACGGCCAGATGTGGATCAGGTTCACCAAACAGGCCAAGGAACGCTATCTGCCGGCCTGGAAAGTGCTGAACGGTGATATCGGCAAGGA